>Ga0209487_1002687_pt1 | contig 14362 bp, 13 predicted proteins | sample Poulit2012_FD_187524 | JGI IMG/M metagenome (GOLD analysis project Ga0209487, IMG submission 187524) | Agricultural soil microbial communities from Georgia to study Nitrogen management - Poultry litter 2012 (SPAdes) (version 2) | ecosystem: Environmental > Terrestrial > Soil > Agricultural land... | reverse complement strand
AAAGTTTTAGACCTACTCCAGAACTTTCTTTCACCATTCGCCACCTCAAATGCGATGCGGGTATAGTTCTTACAGCTTCTCACAATCCACCTGAATACAACGGTTATAAATTATATTGGAACGACGGAGCACAAATCGTACCACCTCAAGATGGAGAAATTATCCAAGAAGTAAATAAAGTAAGGCCAAATGAAATAAAATTCGAAGGCAAGGACGATTTATTGAATTTTATTGGAGAATCCATCGATCAAGCCTTCATTCAAGCATGTGTAAATGCAGTTGGATTTACAAATGAAGGAAAGGAAGATTTGAAAATTGTTTTCACACCTATTCATGGAACTTCAATTGTAACCATACCTGAAGCATTGAAAAAAGCTGGATTCAAAAATGTTTGGGTGGTTGAAGAACAATCCAATCCAAGTGGAGAATTTCCAACAGTAAAATCTCCCAATCCAGAAGAACCTGCAGCACTTCAAATGGCTGTTGATTTGGCCAATGAGGTAGGTGCTGACATTGTCATTGGAACTGACCCTGATGCAGATAGATTGGGAATTGCTGTAAGAAATCTGAAAGGTGAATTGATACTTTTAAATGGAAATCAAACCAATACAGTTTTCGTGGATTATTTATTGAAAAACAGAAACAACAATCGATTGGAAGGAAAAGATTTCATAGGTTCAACCATCGTGAGTTCAGATATCTTTTTTGAAATTGCAAAGAAATATGATGCGGAATGCAAAGTCGGTTTGACTGGTTTTAAATGGATAGCTGATATGATCAGAAAATCCGAAGGAAAACAAAGATTTATTGGTGGAGGTGAAGAAAGTTTCGGCTTTATGGTAGGCGATTTCGTTAGAGATAAAGATTCTGTCAGCTCAACTTTATTGGCTTGTGAAATAGCTGCTTATGCAAAGGCGAACAATAGTAGTTTTTTTGAAGAATTAATGAAAATTTATACGCAGACTTCTTTTTATTTAGAAGATTTGGTTTCAGTGGTTAGAACAGGAAAGGAAGGAGCCAAAGAAATCAGTCAATTGATGAGCAATTATAGAAGCAATCCACCAGAGAGTTTCGATGGTTCTAAAGTCGTTCGTTTGGACGATTATCAAACATCTATTTCCAAAGATTTAATCACAGGCAATGAAACTCCGATCGATATTCATCCTTCAAATGTTTTGATATTTTATACCGAAGATGGAAGTAAAATCGCTGCTCGTCCTTCTGGAACTGAACCGAAAATCAAATATTATTTTTCAGTCAAAACTAAACTTGAAGACATTTCAGATTTTGAGAAAAAAGAAGAAGAATTGAAACAAAAAATCGAAAGGTTGAAGGAAGAATTCAAATAAGCTAAAAATCATAGACTAACACACAAAACATTTTTTATGAAGGTATTGGCAATCCTTTTAAACACTATTTTTTATTTACTTTTTGGATTGACTTTAGTGGTTATGCATGTATTCCAATGGCTAAGTTACAATTTAGGAGGATATCACGCCCATCATCGGTCCGTAAGAATCATGAATTGGACTTTGGTTCAACTCACTCGTATCCTTGGAACCACTTATAAATTTTCAGGAAGAGAAAATTTACCCAAAGATCAACCGATTATTTTTGTGAGCAATCACCAAAGCATGTTTGACATTTCTCCTATCGAATGGTATCTTTCGGATCACCACCCAAAATTCATTAGTAAAATTGAACTTGGCAAAGGGATTCCAAGTGTTTCTTACAATTTAAAAAAAGGAGGCTCCGCTCTGATCGATAGACGAAATCCAAAGCAAGCACTTCCAGAAATAAAAAAACTGGCAGAATATATTGAAAAAAATAATCGTTCAGCTGTAATTTTCCCTGAAGGAACCAGAAGTAAAGATGGTAAGTTAAAACCCTTTAAAGATACAGGACTGAAGGTTTTGTTAAAATATTCGCCTTCGGCCTTGATCGTACCAATTACGATTAATAATTCATGGAAACTTCTGAAAAATGGAACTTTCCCATTATCTTTGGGTACAGCTTTTGAGTTAAAAGTACACCAACCAATCTCACCTAAAAACAAGAATTTTGATGAATTGATGGATGAAATTCGTTCATCGATCAAATCATCAATAATTGAATAAATAAAGAATGACAAAAAGAGAGAACATACGTTTAGAAGTAATGAATTTCATCGACAAGGATGTCGATGCTTATATGGATAAATTTCTTATCAGCCCAGATAAAATTTGGCAACCCACTGACTTTTTACCTGATTCAAGTTCAGAAAACTTTTTAGAAGAAGTCAAAGAATTAAGAGAATTATCTAAAGATTTGCCATATGATTTTTGGATAACATTGATTGGTGATACAATCACAGAAGAGGCGCTTCCCTCCTACGAATCTTGGATCATGGAGATCGAAGGAGTTGATCAAGAAAATAGAAATGGTTGGGCAAAATGGTTCCGTGCATGGACAGCGGAAGAAAATAGACATGGTGATGTTTTGAATAAATTCCTGTATTTGTCAGGAAGAGTAAATATGCGCGAAGTTGAAATTTCAACTCATTATCTGATTGCCGATGGATTTGACATAGGAACAAGTCATGACCCATATAAAAACTTTGTTTATACAAGTTTTCAAGAATTAGCCACTTATATTTCTCACGACAGAGTTGCTAAGTTAGCCCGACAAATGGGAGTGAAAAATTTGGCGAGAATGTGTAAAATAATTGCTGGAGACGAGATGCGTCATCATTTGGCTTATGCTGAATTTGTAAAAAGAATATTTGAAGTAGATCCAAGTGAAATGATGTTGGCATTTAATTATATGTTGAAACTAAAAATAGTTATGCCTGCGCACTTCTTGAGAGAATCTGGTGAGCCAATGGGTAAAGCATTTGAGATTTTTTCAGATTCCGCACAAAGATTAGGGATTTATACTTCCTTGGATTATGTAGATATTATCAGAAAATTGATCAATATGTGGCAAGTCGATAAGATCACAAATCTAACCGATGAAGCAGAGAAAGCCAGAGATTATATCATGAAACTTCCTGATCGTTTGGATCGAATTGCACAAAGAATCGTTGTTCCTGAAACTTCACCGAGATTGAAGTGGGTTTACTAACAAATAATAACACACAAATGAACTTAAAGAATTATTTTGATAAAGGATTGAATTACAATGATTATTTAGAGAAAGTCAATGATCAATTGGAAACACTTGAAAAAACTGATAAAGAAAGTTTTTTAATTCCACATTATTCGCTCAATCTCCAAAGGATGAAGCGTCTCAATAAAACCTTCAATTTGTCTGATGAACAAAAAAATGCATTGAAAAACATTTCAACTGATTTTGAATTGTTGACAATTTCTGAAGGTTGGTGTGGTGATGCGGCTCAGAGTTTACCTGTGATGAATGTTATAATGAACGAATTGGGCGTTGAGCAGAGAATTGTTTTCAGAGATGAAAATTTGGAATTAATGGATGAATTTCTAACCGATGGTGCTCGATCAATTCCTATGTACATTGGTATAGATTCCGATGGAAATGAAAAATTCAGATTTGGACCAAGACCAAGAAAAGGAATGGAAATGTTAGAAAAACACAAAGAAAATCCAGAAGTTTATACATCCGATGATTTTCATAACGATTTACAACTTTGGTATAACAAAGACAAAGGAGAAGCTATTTTTAATGAATTATTAGAAACAATGAAGTAATATGAAAGTAAATAGTGGTTATGTTATTAGTGGAGTTGCCTTGATAATTTTAGCACTCGTTTTTTTCACCCCAATCGGTGATTTAGCTGTAAAAAAGTTAAACCAAATCACTCTTGGAGGTCCAAGCGTTGAACTTCCCAATCGTGAGTTCAATTTGAACGATGACAATTTAGACATCGATTTGACCGGATACAATGGTACCTCAGATTCAAACCTAAAAGAACATCGAGGAAAAGTTGTATTTCTAAATATGTGGGGAAGTTGGTGTCCTCCTTGTGTTGAAGAAATGCCGAGTATCCAAAAGTTGTATGAAGCCAAAGGAGATCAAGTTTCTTTTGTGTTGATAACCATGCAAGATAAACCAGAAAGATTTGTTCCATTTCTCGAAAAACACAACTATAGCATGCCAGTTTATGAAGCGAATAGCCTTCTTCCAAAAGCTTTGATTCCAAATGCTTTTCCAACCACATTTATTATCAATAAAAAAGGAGAAGTCGTAGAAAAAGTCACTCGTTCAAGAAATTGGAATGAAGAAGAAGTCCATAAAATGTTAGATAAATTATTGGCCGAATAGATTTTTCTTTTGCATAAAGAAATATATATCATTAAATTGAGCAAATTTTAATAGATAAAATCGATGATTAAAAACATTTTTCTATTCACAAGTTTGCTCATTATGACATTTTCATGTGTAGGTACTAAAGAAAGTCAATACCATTCGATTCCGTTTGAGGAACAATTAAGAACCAATGTTGACATAGACCTTCCTGAGGTGAAAATCGTTGAGAACTTACAGGAACTGACGGACCTTTATACAAAATTACAAGATCCAAAATACCCAAGATCTGCACCTATTCCCTACTTTGACAATGAAAATGAGTCGATGATTCTATTAAAACCTCAACTAAAAAACCATCCGAATGGAGACATTGAAATCATCGATGTTCTAATGACCGGTTCGGAAGTCACCATTAATTATAAAGAAATTGAAAATTGGGAATACGCCGAGAAAAATCAGAGCCACCCGATTTTAATCATTAAAATAAATAAAGTAGCAAAAAAAGTAAATTTAAATTTAATTAAATCAAACAACACATGAGACGAAATCTAATCATTTTATCGTGCTTCTTGATTTTTTCTACTTCAGTTTTCGCTCAGCAAAATTTCTGGACGAATTATAACGGAGTGAAAGTAGAAGCCGAAAGAGAGAGAAATGTAATCCCAAATGATTACAAACTAATGAGACTAAATGTTGATGGAATTCAACAACAATTATTGAATGCACCTGCAAGAAATCAAGCCAACGGAGTTAGCATAAAAGTTCCTACTGCAGAAGGTAAATACGAAACTTTTATCGTCAATGAAGCTTCTGTTATGCACCCTGATTTACAAGCTAAATATCCAAACATCAAATCTTATGTTGGTCAATCCACAGAAAATTTAAATACGACCATAAGATTTAGTATTTCACCTTTCTTTGGTTTCAATGCGATCATTCGAAGCAATGAAGGAGTTAGCTATATAGATTCATACAATATGGACAATAACATCTATATGGTTTATTCGAGAGAAGATTTGGACAATCATGTTCACACTTTTTCATGTGGACACAGTGGAGAAGATATTTACGAAATGCCTAATTCGATGGCACCTGAAATCGATATGGGCGTTGAAACTGTACAAGATGGTTTGCTTAGAAAATATCGTTTAGCTTTAGCAACCACTATTGAGTACACTGCGTATATCTCACAACAAGCGGGTGTTGGGAACGGAACTGAAGCAGAAAAGAAAGCTGCAGTTATGGATGCTTTGAACGTAGCTTTGACTCGTTTGAATGAAGTTTATGAAAGAGATATGTCTGTGACTATGGAATTGGTTCCTAACAACGATGAATTGATTTTTATCGATACTGACAACTATAACCCAAATAATGCGGGAGCAATGTTGGGACAAAATCAAACAACCATTGATTCAATCATCGGAAAACCAAATTACGACATCGGACACGTTTTCTTTAGAGCCACTCATGGAAACGACAACGGAGTTGCTTACTTACGTTCAGTTTGTAACAACAACATAAAAGCTGGTGGGGTTACAGGAGCTGGAAACCCAGTAGGAGATCCATTTGTAATTGACTATGTCGCTCACGAAATGGGACATCAATACGGTGCAAACCATACACAAAACAACAGCTGTAACAGAAATAATGCAACAGCAGTTGAACCAGGAAGCGCAAGTACAATCATGGGATACGCAGGAATTTGCTACCCAAATGTTCAAAACAATAGTGACGCATATTTTCATGCAGTAAGTATCCAAGAAATGTACAACTGGGTAACTGGTGGTGGAAACTGTGGTGAAAATATCGAAACCGGCAACAATGCTCCTACACTTGAGCCTATTGCAAACAAAAATATCCCTAAAGAAACTCCTTTTGTTTTAACAGCATTAGCAGAAGATATAGATGGTGATGTTTTGACTTACAGTTTTGAGCAAACTGATAACCAAGTTGCACAAATGCCTCCAAGACCAACCAACACTGGTGGTCCTATGTTTAGATCTATTTTCGATACCGAAGATAACGAAAGATATTTCCCAAGACTTTCAACTATAATCGAAGGATACAACCCTAACTTTAATTCACCAGGAAACTTCAGAGCTTGGGAGAAATTGCCTTCGGTTGCAAGACAAATGAAATTCTCAGTTTTGGTAAGAGACAACAATACAAATGGTGGTCAAACTGCAAGAACAAATGTTACTTTGACAGTTGAAAACAACGCAGGACCTTTTGTTGTAACTTCACAAGACACCAATGAAACTTGGAATTTAGGTTCTACTCAAACCATTACTTGGGATGTTGCAAATACAGATGTTGCACCTATCAACGTTGAGAATGTTCAAATCTTACTTTCAACTGATGGTGGTGTGAACTTCGATCATGTAATTGTTGATAGCACACCAAACAACGGTGAATATACATTTACAGTTCCAGAAGGCTGGGGAGCAACAGAAGAAGCGAGAATCATGATCAAAGCGATTGATAACTACTTCTTAAACGTTAATACAACTAACTTTACTGTTGACTCTTCTTTAAGTATCAATGATGCTAATTTGAGTGCATTCAATGTTTACCCGAATCCATCGAATGGTATTTTTATAATCGATATGGAAGCTAAATCAAACAACGTTCACTACAGCATCTATAGTTTAGATGGAAAATTAATTGCTAACCAAAAGATCAACGCTTTCGGCTCTAAAATTAATCAAACGGTAAACGTTTCACATTTACCTTCAGGTACTTATATCATAAAAGTAGTTGATGGAAATCAAGTGAATTCATCCAAACTAATTATTAGATAATTCATATCACTAAATAATTATACAATGAAGAAGCTGTTTCACTTAAAAATGAGACAGCTTCTTTTTTTGGTCAATTTTTTCTTCACAAACCACTCAATTGCTGATTATCAATTATTTAAACCCATATATCTAATTCTAAAATATTAGAGCAATTTAATTCTCACAAAGCCATTCTTTCAAACTGTTTAAAAGCTTATAATTTATTGACTTTCTTATTTGTACTAAGTCTAAATAAATGTATATTTGCAGCAAACAAAAAAAGTAAAATGAATAAGATATTAAACTTTGGACTAATTGTCATCAGCATGTTGCTTGTAGTTGCATGTGGTAAATCGACCGAAAGTACAACTGACGAACAAATTGTGAATGTTTACACCCATAGACATTACAAAGCAGATGATGAATTATTCAAAAAATTTACCGAACAAACAGGTATAAAAGTAAATATAGTTAATGCTACTGCAGACGAATTGATTCAACGCTTAGAAACTGAAGGAGCAGAATCTCCAGCGGATTTATTGATCACCGTTGATGCAGGAAGGCTTTACAGAGCACAATCTAAAGATTTATTACAAGCGGTTCATTCCGATATTTTAAATAAAAATATTCCTGCAAACTTCAGAGAAGATCAAGGTTTGTGGCATGCTATGACTTATAGAGCGAGAATCATCGCTTATAACAAAGACAAAATCAATCCAGAGGAAATCAAAACTTATGAGGATTTAGCCGATCCAAAATGGAAAGGAAAGATTCTTACCCGTACTTCTGAACACGTTTACAACCAATCGCTTTTGGCTTCAATCATTTTAGCCAATGGTGAAGAAAAAGCAATAGATTGGGCAAAAGCTATAGTGGATAATATGGCAAGAAATCCGAAAGGAAGTGACATCGATCAAATCAAAGCCATTTATTCAGGCGAAGGAGATTTGGCAATTGTAAATACTTATTACGTTGGATTATTGGTAAACCACGAGGATCCTGAAGCAAGAAAAGCTGGAGAATCTGTAGGAATTATCTTCCCAAATCAAACCGACAGAGGAACGCACATCAATATCAGTGGAATGGGTGTTGCTAAATATGCACCAAACAAAGAAAATGCAATCCAATTGATGGAATTTTTGTCAGGAGTTGAAGCTCAACAAATGTTGGCCAATTTGAACTATGAATTCCCTGTCAACCCAAATGCTAAAAAAGCAGATACTACTACTTCTTGGGGCGAATTCAAAGCGGATGAAGTAGAGTTTCTTGAATTGGGGAAATACAACAGTGCAGCTGTGAAAATATTTGATGAAGTAGGCTGGAAATAATCTAACTACTTAAAAATATTGAGCTGAGTTGGAAATTTCCAGCTCAGCATCTCCCGTTAATATTCATTGAGAAATAAATGGTTTAGTTACACTTAAAATGTCAAAAAAAAGAATTTATTGGTGGAATAAATGGACTGCAGGGTCCATACTCATCTTATTGATGGTTTTAACTCCTATTTTCACCATCTTATTTAAACTTTTTGACTCACCAGGTGAATACTGGAACCATTTGATCGAACATTCACTCCCCTCCTATTTTGTCAATTCGTTGATTTTATTGATAGGCGTAGGATTTTCAACCTTTGTCATAGGCGTGAGTATGGCATGGTTGGTTTCAATTTATGATTTCCCTGGAAGAAAATATTTTGAATGGCTACTGATACTTCCACTTGCTTTTCCTTCCTACATGATGGGTTATAGTTATGTTGGACTATTGGAATATACAGGTCCATTGGCAACTTTTATAAGAAATACCTTCCATTGGGAATTTGTCGGCCCCATCATAGACATCATGAATATGCCAGGTGCGATTTTCGTTTTGTCAATCACATTATATCCGTACGTTTATGTCATTTGTAGGGCCTCTTTTTTACGACAATCTGCAACTTTTCAAGAAGCAGCGTTTTTGTTGGGTAGCAATCGAAGGAGAGTTTTCAGCAAAATTGCTCTGCCCATGGCGAGACCGGCCATTGCAGCTGGAGTTGCACTTGCAGGTATGGAAGTTTTAAACGACTATGGAACGGTGAAATATTTCGGAATAGACACCTTTACTTCAGGTATTTTCAAAGCTTGGTTTTCATTTGGAGACATCAATACAGCGATTTATTTATCAGCGATTTTAACCTTAATGGTCTTATTTTTAATTTGGTTAGAAAATTTTCAAAGAGGAAGTAGAGGTTGGAGTTCAAAAAATGAAAGCAATCGACCCACTGCGAGAATCAAACCCAAACATAAATTCACGAGATGGATGCTTACATCTATAGCCACCATCGTTTTATTGATTTGCTTTATCATGCCTTTATCACAATTGATATATTGGGTTTCATTGACATGGAAAAACGTAGTGGATCAAGAGTTTTTCATGCTCATTTATAGAAGTTTTAGTTTAGCAATTGGCTCAGCAATTATCATTGCCCTTTTATCGATTTTCCTTCTTTATGCCGTGCGATTGAGTCCACTCAAATGGACAAAATACATCACCAAGGTTTCATCGATCGGATATGCAATTCCAGGAGCAGTAATTGCTGTGGGTGTGATGATTCCTATGATAGGTTTGGATCGATTCATCATAAAAATCATTCCTTCACAAACAGCACTTTTCTTTTCTGGCTCTTTATTTATTGTAATAATAGCTTACATTGTCCGGTTTATGGCAGTTGGATACAATGCAATAGATGCTGGATTTCAGAAAACAGGAGTTGCAGTCAATGAAGTTGCACGCTCATTAGGCGCATCACCACTTAGGACTTTATTAAAAATAGACTTACCTTTGATAAAAACAAGTATTGCAAGTGCTGTATTGCTTGCTTTTGTCGATATAATGAAAGAACTGCCTCTAACATTGATTTTAAGGCCGTTTAACTTTCACACTTTAGCAACTAAAGCTTTCGATATGGCAACAAACGAGATGATCGCTGAATCAGCAAATGCTTGCTTAATCGTTGTTTTAACGGGTGTGGTACCAATTATTGTTTTGAACAATATGATCCGAAAAAGAACTTAATGGGTTCTAATTATTTTAATTATAGAGAAATGGCAATAGTAGAATTAACCAATATTAGTAAAAAATATAGAGAAGCTGACAAATACGCAGTTGATAATGTAAGCTTTTCTGTGGCGAAAGGAGAAATTCTCGCATTAGTTGGTGAGAGTGGTTCTGGTAAAACAACTTTACTTCGAATGATTGCTGGACTGGAACATCCTGACGGTGGTAGCATCCGATTGAATGGGAAAGTTGTGGTTTCAGGTAGCAAATCTCTTCCACCCAACAAACGAGGTGCTGGAATGGTTTTTCAAGATTATGCACTATTTCCTCACCTAACCATTTATGAAAATGTAGCATTTGGACTTAAAGGTTTAAAGAAAAAAGAAATTGAACAAAGGGTTTTAGAAACTATTGAACTCACAGGTCTGAACGAAAACATAAAAAAATACCCACATCAATTATCAGGTGGACAACAACAAAGAGTGGCACTTGCAAGAGCAATCGCTCCAAGACCTGAAATTTTGTTGATGGATGAACCTTTCAGTAATTTAGATTCAATTCTTCGCGATCAAGTAAGAGAAGAAGTTCGTCAAATCATAAAAAGCCTTGGAATCACTGCAATTTTGGTTACTCACGATACAAAAGATGCTTTTTCTACGGCTGATTTAATTGCAGTTATGCTCGATGGAAAGTTGCTTCAAGTCGATACTCCAAACAAACTTTACAACGATCCGAACAATACTTATGTCGCTGAACTTTTCGGAAAATCCAATCATTTAGAAGCAATAGTTGAGAAAAATGGATTCAATACACCTTTCGGATTTATCTCATTGCCTGAAAATTGTGAAGCTTGTCAAACCGACGAAAAGGTAAAACTTTTCTTTAGAGCTGAAGAAACAGATTTTTGTGATGAATCTGAACCGCATCTTTGTGGAAAAGTTGAACAATGCGTGTACCTTGGTGATCATGTACAACTAAAAGTTTGTTGCAACCGATGCAGTGTTTGTATGAAAAATTCGAATAGCGATATAAAACTCAACAAAAATCAAACGGTTTTAATCAAATCCAACGACCTGAGTTACAAACCAGGAGATACCATAAGATTTAGAATTAAGAACTTTAAAGTCAAAGAAAATATCGAAAACTTTTAAGTTTTAAATAAATTATACACAATTTTACGATATTACATTTCACTTTCAATACATTAGTGATTTGTTTATAAAATTCGGCTGTTCCATTTTTGGAGACAGCTTTTATATTGTATTTTTACACTCGATTTTTTGAAAATAAAATGGGAAAGATAATTGCAATTGCCAACCAAAAAGGCGGAGTAGGAAAAACAACTACCTCTGTCAATTTAGCTGCATCTTTAGGTGTATTGGAAAAAAAGATTCTGTTAGTTGATGCTGATCCACAGGCCAATGCTTCTTCTGGATTGGGAATTGACATCGAAGAAATTGAAAGTGGAACTTATGAAGTACTTGAACATCAAATAAGTGCCAAAGAAGCCATTATCAAAACCAATACTCCTAACTTGGACATCATTCCAGCACACGTAGATTTAGTCGCCGCTGAAATTGAAATTGTTGACCAAGATAACAGAGAATATTTACTGAAAGAAGCATTATCAGAAATCAAAGATGAATATGATTACATCATCATTGATTGCGCCCCTTCTTTGGGATTAATTACTTTAAATGCATTGACAGCTGCTGATTCAGTAATCATTCCTATACAATGTGAATACTTTGCATTGGAAGGACTTGGAAAACTTCTCAATACAATCAAAGGTGTTCAGCAACACCACAACAAAGATTTGGACATAGAAGGATTGCTACTAACCATGCACGACTCCAGATTGAGATTATCCAATCAGGTGGTAGAAGAAGTCAACAGCCATTTTCCTAAAATGGTTTTCAAAACCATCATTCAAAGAAACGTAAGACTTTCAGAAGCACCGAGTTTTGGAGAAGCGATAATTACTTATGATGCAGATAGTAGAGGTGCCGAAAATTACTTAAATTTGGCAAGAGAGCTATTAATTAAAAATAACGATAAGGTTTAATTGAACATGTCAAAAAAAGCAAACAATCGATTAGGAAGAGGACTTTCAGCTTTATTAAAAGATGAACCAAATGTGGTGTCAGCCAGCGATAAAGGCGCTGAAAAATTGGTAGGTAGTATCGTTGAAATCGATTTAAAGAAAATTAAAACCAATCCTTATCAACCCAGAACTAATTTCGATAAGGATGCTTTAGAGGATCTGGTTAAATCAATTGCTGTATTAGGAGTGATTCAGCCCATCACTGTTCGTAAAGTCGAAGGTGGATATGAATTAATCTCTGGCGAAAGACGTTTCAGGGCTTCTCAAGTGGTTGGATTAGATACCATTCCTGCTTACATTCGTCTCGCCAACGATCAAGAAATGCTCGAAATGGCATTGGTCGAAAATATCCAAAGACAAGACTTAGATGCCATAGAAATCGCCTTATCTTACCAAAGATTGTTAGAAGAAATCAATCTAACCCAAGAACAATTAAGCCATAGAGTCGGAAAAGACAGATCTTCAATTACCAATTATTTAAGATTACTAAAATTAGACCCTATCATTCAAACCGGCATTCGAGACGGCATGATCAGTATGGGGCACGGTAGAGCGATTATAGCCATAGATGATGTAGAAAAACAATTGGAAATTTATGAAAAAGTAATCGCTGATAATTTATCGGTTAGAGAAACTGAAAACCTAATTCGTTCACTGAAAAAACCTGCGACAAAAAAAGTCAAAAAAGCAGAATTACCCAATGAATACAAAAAAGCACAAAAACACTTTTCTGAACATTTGCAATCAAAAGTTGAAATTAAACGTTCGAACAATGGAAAAGGTAAAATTATCATAGATTTCAGTTCTGACAAAGATTTTGAAAGATTAAGAAAATTATTTGAATGAAAAAGTGGTTGATTCATTTGCTTATTTTCATTCCGATTTTTGCTTGGGCTCAAATCGAAGAAAACGACGATAAAGAAACTCAAGTAATTACTGATGAATTGGTAGTTGTAGGTAATGAAAAATTTGATACCATCAATTATTTGAATACCAAAAGTCCAATCCGCGCTTCTCTATATTCAGCCATTCTACCAGGTATGGGACAAGTGTACAATAAAAAATACTGGAAAGTTCCAATCGTTTGGGGACTGTTGGGAACAGGTGTGGGTTTTGTGTTGAATTATGACAAACAATACAAAGAATTTAGAGGATATTATTTGGATAAACTTTATGGAAACGAAATAGAAAATCCGACCATCAACAATATGTCCGCCAGACAACTCGCAACTATACAAGACGATAGAAAAAGAACCAGAGATTATGCCATCGCTTTGACAGCTTTGGTTTATATACTCAATGTTTTAGATGCAACGGTCGATGCACATTTGTATGGAATGGACAAAGATCCCGATCTCTCTTTACAACCAACCATGTTGCAAAACCCAACCAATATGCAGTTTGCCATGGGATTTGGAGTGAGTTATAAATTCTAAATTAATATAAAATGAAAGTAGCAATTGTAGGATATGGTAAAATGGGGAAAGAAATCGAAAAGATTTTGATCGAAAGAGGGCATACTGTTGTTTGTAAATTACAAACGAAACCTACAGTTGAAGATTTGAAAGATGTCGATGTAGCCATAGAATTTTCAAATCCTGAAGCTGCCTTCGAAAACATAAAATTCTTACTCGAAAATAAAATCCCAACCATTTCTGGAACTACTGGTTGGACAGATAGACTCGATGAAATCACTCAAATTAATGATGAAAATAAGGCTGCATTTCTCTATGCTTCTAACTTTAGCCTTGGAGTAAATTTATTTTTTGAACTCAATGCTCATTTGGCACAACTAATGGCTAAATACCCAGAATACAAAGCTGAATTAGAAGAAATTCATCATACACAAAAAATCGATAAACCCAGTGGAACGGCTATAACTTTGGCTGAACAAATTTTAACCCAAGGAAACTATTCAAATTGGGAATCCGATCAAAAATCAGCTGAAGAGAATCTTCCGATTTATTCGAAAAGAATCGATCATACACCGGGTACTCATACCATAACCTATCGATCTGAAATCGACGATATCTCAATTACACATACCGCTCATAGTAGAAAAGGATTTGCATTTGGAGCTGTTTTAGCTGCCGAATGGATAAAAGATAAAAAAGGGTATTTTTCGATGAAAAATGTTTTGAATTTAAAATAAGTTGAAATCCTTTTAATTAACTTTCTATATTTGTGA
>Ga0209487_1002686_pt1 | contig 14365 bp, 11 predicted proteins | sample Poulit2012_FD_187524 | JGI IMG/M metagenome (GOLD analysis project Ga0209487, IMG submission 187524) | Agricultural soil microbial communities from Georgia to study Nitrogen management - Poultry litter 2012 (SPAdes) (version 2) | ecosystem: Environmental > Terrestrial > Soil > Agricultural land... | reverse complement strand
CCAAACGGGTAGAACTGACCATCTACGAGGGGATCCCGCACCTGATCACCCCGATCATCACCAACCCCAAGAAGGCGGCCGAAGCCCTCGACTGGGTGGTCCGGGAGATGGACGTGCGCTATGACGACCTCGCCACCTTCGGGTACAAGCACATCGACGACTTCAACGCTGCGGTGCGCGCGGGTAAGGTCACCCCGCTGCCGGGCAGTGAGCGCAAGATCGCCCCGTATCCCTACCTGCTGGTGATCGTGGACGAGCTCGCCGACCTGATGATGGTGGCCCCCCGGGATGTGGAGGCCTCCATCCAGCGCATCACCCAACTGGCCCGCGCTGCCGGGATCCACCTGGTGCTGGCCACCCAGCGCCCGAGCGTGGACGTGGTGACAGGACTGATCAAGGCGAACGTGCCCTCCAGGCTGGCGTTCGCCACCTCCTCGGTGACCGACTCCCGGGTGGTGCTGGACCAGCCGGGTGCGGAGAAACTCATCGGCCAGGGTGATGCCCTGTTCCTGCCGATGGGGGCTTCCAAGCCGATGCGCGTGCAAGGCGCGTGGGTCAGTGAGTCCGAGGTTCACGGTGTGGTCGAACACGTCAAGGCTCAACTCAAGCCGGTCTACCGTGAGGACGTCACTGTTCCCACCGTCAAGAAACAGATCGATGAGGACATTGGTGATGACTTGGACCTGCTGTTGCAGGCCGCCGAACTCGTGGTCTCCACCCAGTTCGGGTCCACGTCGATGTTGCAGCGCAAACTCCGGGTCGGCTTCGCCAAAGCGGGCCGGCTGATGGACTTGTTGGAGTCTCGCGAGATCGTTGGCCCCTCCGAGGGGTCCAAGGCCCGCGATGTGCTCGTGGTGCCCGATGACCTGCCTGCCACGTTGGCGATGTTGCGCGGCGAGGGCCCGGGGCCAGGGGCGGCGAGCGAGGATGCCCCGTTCGACGCCGAACCTCACCAAACCTCCTACGAGGACGACGGCGGGACACAACCTGACGGCGATCCGGACCCGGTGGAGGCGTCCCTGGGGCAGCCCGACGACGAGGAGTCCACCGACGCGTGGGAACTCACCGGCCGCTGAGCGCGGCGGTGGGGGAACGGGGCAGGGTAGGACAACCGAGGGGCACGGGCACCTGAATTTTCGCCTACTCTTGACCGGGTGACGAGCGAACCGGCCACCCCGCAGGCCAGCCAGGTCTGGAACCTGCCGAACACCCTGACGATGCTGCGCATCGTCCTGGTCCCATTCTTCGTGGTGTTGATGTTCCAGGACAGCCTGGCGGCACGGCTGGGCGCGTTGGCGGTGTTCCTCATTGCCGCCCTTACCGACAAACTCGATGGTTACCTGGCCCGCTCTCGGGACATGGTGACCAACTTCGGGAAGATGGCCGACCCGTTCGCGGACAAAATGCTGGTCGGGGCCGCGATCATCATGTTGTCGGTGCTGGGGATCCTGCCCTGGTGGGCTACGGTCACGATCATCGTGCGGGAGGCCGGGATCACCATTCTGCGGTTCATCATGGTGCGCAGATGGGTGATGGCCGCGTCCAAGGGCGGGAAGTTGAAGACCGTGCTGCAGGTGATCTTCATCGCGCTGATGATCTTCCCGGCCGTCGGGCTGCTCGGCCCCGAGGTGGGCGGGCTGTTGGAGACGATAGCGTTCGCGGTGATGCTGGTCGCCGTGGGTGTCACGGTTGTCACCGGGCTGGACTACATCGTCCGAGCGATCAAGGTGGCGCGTAGTGCGGCAGCCCCTCCCGCCTGAGCCGGCAGTTCCCGCGGAGCCATTGGCACCCGCCGGGCACGCAGCGGCCGCCGAGCGAGTCACGCCCACCGGGCGGGCAGTGTCAACGGGGCTGGCAGCGTCCGCAGAACGCTTGGTGCGCGCAATGGCCGCACGTGGCCTTTGGCTCGGAGTGGCGGAATCGCTCACCGGCGGGCTGCTCAGCGGCCGGATCGTGGACGTCCCCGGTGCCTCGGCGGTGTTCCAGGGCGCCGTGGTGACCTACGCAACCGAACGCAAGCAGGATCTGCTCGGCGTGGACGCCGGATTGCTGCAGCGGCACGGGCCGGTGCACCCGGAGGTCGCAAGCCAGATGGCCGAGAATGCGCGGGCAGCACTTCGCGCCGATGTGACGTTGGCCACAACCGGGGTGGCGGGCCCCGCGCCTCAGGACGGTCAGCCGGTCGGCACCATCTACCTGGCGTGTGCGCACCCGGGCGGAGTGTGGGTCCGTCACTACCGGTTGGGCGGTACCCGCCGGCTGCTGCGCGCCGGCGTCGTAGATCTCGCGCTGGCGTTGGGGATCGCGGCAGTTCAGGCACTGCCGGCCGAACCGAGGCGAACGGGCCGGGTGCCGTAGACCACACGCAGTACGGGAACAAATAACGAGCCGAACAGCGTTGACCTAAGTGATGATCACACGTATGCACAAACCACGCACCGGCCGCCCGCCGTCGCGTCCGGGCAACCCGGCGCCACGCGCGGCCGCAACCCGAAGGGTGCCCGGGAAGAACCCGGGGTACGGTAAGAGTGCAACACCGGCAGTTAACGGCCCAACGCAGGTCAGAAAGGAGGGGCGCACCATGGTGGTTCTTCGTAGAGAGATTGGTGACGTCCTTCGTGACGTGCGCCAGCGTCAGGGTCGAACGCTCCGGGAAGTGTCCTCGGCCGCCCAGGTTTCACTGGGCTACCTGTCCGAGGTTGAACGTGGACAGAAGGAAGCGTCCTCAGAGTTGCTCAGTTCGATCGCAGTAGCGCTGAACGTGCCGCTGTCGATGGTTCTTCGAGAGGTTTCCGACCGGATCGCCCTGGTGGAGGGTATTGCAGTACCCGACACCGTTCCGGTCAACTTGGCCGAGCATGTGGCCGTGCGTCAACAGGTCGCCCAGGAAGATCTCGCCGGAGTCTGAGAACCCCTCGCGGGAGTTCGAAACGAGGCGGGCCGAGGCGGCTGGCTCATCCCAGCGGGTTGATCGCCTGCCGTTGCGCTTGGTTCGACCCCCTTTGTTGATGTGCGGCGGTGCGCCGTCATAGCCCCTGGACACGAGGTGTCCGGGGGCTTTTCACATTCACGGCTGGGCTGGCCGTGCCGACTCACGACTCTGGCGACCGCCCGGGTCCTGGCTACTGCCTGGGTCCTGGCGACCGCCCGGGTCCTGGCCACCGCGCGGGTCCTGGCAACGGGGGCAGTAGAACACCGGCCGCGCATAGGGCGGGGTTCCGACCGTGTCTTCAACGATCATCACGCCGCAGCGCCGGCAGGGGCGTCGGGCCCGGCCGTGAACGTGGGTCCGCATCCCCGGTGCGAGCAGGCCGGTCGCGGTCAGTTCGGGGCCGTCGGCGCTTCGGCGCATCAGCGCGGACGCCGTGGTGTACAGCGCTACCGCGTCGGGTACCGACTCTGCGGGGTGCCACGGGTTGAGGCGATGCTCCCACAGCGTCTCGGCCATGTAGATCGTTCCGATCCCCGCCGCCACTCGCTGATCCAGCAGCGCCTCTCCCACCGGTCGTGTGCCCTGGTCCCGCAGATTGCGTGCAGCGCTCTGCACGTTCCGGGCGGCCTCGGCGCCGGAGGCCATCAGGTCCGGACCCAAATGGGCGATCAAACGATGCTCGTCCCGGGTCCGCACGAGGTCCAGCATGCCGAGGTGCGATCCCACGCAGGTCCACTTCGCGGTGGCCAGCACCGCTCTGACACCCCGGGCTCGTAAGGGTTCCGGGGGGATCCGCGTGCGCCGCACCCGCCAGGTCCCATCCATGCGCAGGTGGGTGTGTACGGTCCAACCCGCGTCGGTCCGGATGAACAGATGTTTGCCGTACCCGGCCACCACGCGCACGGTCTGGCCGGTCAGATCCGCACCGGCCAGTTGCGGCCAGCGCAGTTCGCACCGCGACAGCGGCTCGCTTCCCAACGCCTGGGTCAACCGGCGTGCTACCCGTGCCACGACGTCCCCTTCAGGCATGGTTACCCTCCCTCCCAGGCATCCCCGCTGCCCCGTTCAGGCATGGTCACCCTCGCGCGTAGTCACTGCGCCCCGGCGTCGTCGAATCGGCCGCGCCCGCGCGTGGCGAAGCCGGCCCGCCCTGGCGCATCCGAAGACCGCGCGGAGTGGCGATGAATCCGACCTGCTGCAAGGCGGCAAGCAGCGGGCTTTGACCTCCGAGCGCCTGAGCGCCGTCCGCGCGCTGCACGGTCAGCCGTCCGAGTACCCCGGCGCGTGCTTGCTCCGCGAGCTCGGCGGTTGCCGCCAGCAATGGTGCATCGTCGTCGGTGAACGACAGCAGCGTACGAGCCCCTCGCTCCAGATATAGCACCAGCGCGCCGTCCACCAGCACCACGCTGGCTCCCACCTTGCGGCCCGGACGGTGTGCGCTGGTGGTTTCCCCGGAGGCCGGCGGCCACGGTAGTGCGGCGCCGTAAGGGTTGGCCGGGTCGGTGGCGGCGAGCAAAATCGCCTCGTGGGTGCGGCGTTCCAGTGCCCCGGCATCGGCACGGAGCCGTTCGATGCACTCGGCCAGGGCGAATTGGGCTGCACCGAGTCCCTCTACGAAATACCCGCGCCGCACCTGACCGTTCTCCTCGGCTTGGGCCAGGATGCGATACGCGGTGGCAAAACCGCCGGGCACTCCCTCGACCGCGCCGCGGGTGAGTATTCCGTCGCGGTCCACCAACGACAGCACTTTCGCGACCAGACGCTCGTCGGTACCGCTCCGCTCGCCCACCAGCGACCAGCGGCCCGCTGCTAGCGGCGGCGTGGACACGGCGCCTCCGGTGGCCCGCAAGGATCGAGTGCGAAGTGCTGACCGCAACGAGCGGGGCCGGGCGCGGGCGCGCGTCACGGCGGACAACGGCGTGCCCGGGCGGGCACTGCCGGATAAGTGCACCCGCAGCGGTGCCATCGAGTCGTTGGTGACCAAGCCCGCCCACACCAGGTCCCAGAGCGCCTCCACCAGGCGCTCGGTGCTGACCGCGCCGAGGTCGGCAGTGCTCGTGGGTCCACCTTCCTCGTGCACCTGCCCCGCAGGGTCGGTGCGGTCACCGCCGGCATCGGCAGCGTCACCGCCGGCATCGGCAGCGCCTCCGCCGGCATCGGCAGCGCTTCCGCCGTCCTCACCCTGGCCAGCGGCAGAAGCGCCTGAATGGTCGGCGGGCGAGGCGCTCGGAAGGTCCCGCTGGTCGACGTCCGCGCCGGCAGGACTTCCATGCCCATCTCCGCCACCCATGGGCGCGATCAGATCATCGGCAGAGTCCATTGGCGCGCCGTCGGCGCGGACGGCAGTGAGCAGGTCGCGGAAGAAGACGCCGCCCCCGGCAAGTGCGCGCAGGATCGCCCGGTGCAACGGGGTAGCCACGGCTTGCTCGTCAGGTTCGGGCGCCAGGTCGGCGACCGCGTCGGCCGGGAGCAAGGTCACCAACCCGTCGCTGCCCGGACCGGAGCCGACCCCTACCCACACCACCTCACCAGAGCCTGTCAACTCATCGAGCATCGCGGAGGTGTAGTCGCGCACCCGTGCCGGGAGCACCAGGGTCTCCCAGGCGCTCGCGGCGATGGGTGTGCCCGCCAATTGCTCCACCACGCTGAGCACCCCCTCCACACCACGGAGGCGGTCCACCTGGTGCCACCGCGGGGCGAACACTCCAAGTGCAGCGGGCGGGACGGGTTCCACTTCGGCGCGCAGAGCCGCCAAGGAACGCCGGCGAATTCGGCGCAGCACATCCGCGTCACAGTAGTCCGGTCCCGCCAGCGCCGCGCTCGCCTCGCTGTGCGCCTGGGTGGGTCGCAACTCACCGCTGGTGAGCACACCTTGCTCGACCAGGCTGTGCAGGACGGGCGTGATCGCCCCGATCCCCAGTCCGAACCGCGTTGCCACTTGCCCAGCCCGGAACGGGCCGTGGGTACGGGCGTGACGCCGCACGAGTTGTTCCAAGGCTTCGGGCGCAGGACGGGTGAACTCTTCCGGCAACCCCGTGGGCAACGCAACTCCCAGCGCATCGCGCAGCCTGCCGGCGTCCTCGGCGATCGCCCATTGATCCTGCCCGGCGATGCGTACTCGGATCACTCGCCGGGCGGCCTGCAGGTCCGCCAGCCACGTTGGCACCGCGTCGGGCTCGGTGCTGCGGGGCGCCAGTTCCGCCTCGGGCACAGGTCCCAAGCGGCGGATGAGATCGACAAGACCCTCGGCGTCGCGGGCGCGGGTGGTTTCGGTGCGCAGGCCCACTTGGGCTTCCACGGACGCCACCGCGTCGGCGTCGAGCAGGTCGGCGACGGCCGTCCCCTCGCCCAGTAGTTCGCCGAGCAGGCGGGCATCGAGGGACAGTGCGGCTGCCCGGCGCTCTGCCAGCGGCGCGTCACCGTCGTAGAGGAACTGGGCGATGTACCCGAACACCAGGGATTGGGCGAAGGGGGAGGGGGTGGGGGTGTCCACCTGCACGATCCGCACCTCACGCTGATGCAGGGCCCGCATCAGGCCGGTGAGCGCGTCGATGTCGAAGTCGTCCTGAAGACACTCCCGCACCGCCTCCAGCACCACGGGGAAATCGGAGTATTGGCCGGCCACGGACAACAACTGGGCGCTGCGTTGGCGCTGCTGCCACAGCGGTTGACGCCGGTCCGGCCGTCGTCGCGGCAGGAGCAGGGAGCGGGCAGCGGCCTCCCGGAACCGGGCGGCGAAGTGGGCGGAGGACGCGAGTGAGGAAACCACCAGCCCGTGGGCCTCCTCGGGGTCGAGCAGCAAATCGTCCAGGTCCAACAGCGCGCGTTCGTCCCCCTCCTGCCAGGAGGTATCCGGAAGGCGCAGCACGATTCCGTCGTCGGCGTGCATCACCTGGGCATCCAGGCCGAAGCGGTCCCGCAAGCGGTTCGCGAGCACCAACGCCCACGGGGCGTGCACGGCTGCGCCGTAGGGGGAGTGGATCGCGACCCGCCAATCACCCAACTCATCCCGGAACTGCTCCACCACCAAGGTTTTGTCGGTGGGGACCACGCCGGTCGCCTGCTCCTGCTCGCGAAGGTACGTCAGCAGGTTCTCCCGGGCCCACTCATCCAGGCCCTGGACCAACAGCGGGCCGGTGTCGTTCGCGGCGTCGGCGATCTGCCCGCTGCGCTGTGCTGGTGTGGCGGAGGTCGATTCGGTTAGGCCGCCGGCGCGCATAAGTTCGCGGACCATGGCTCCAAAGGCCCGGCCCAGTTCCGCCGGCCGCGGCGGGGCGTCTCCCTTCCAGAACGGCAACCTCCCGGGTAAGCCGGGAGCGGGGGAGACCAGCACCCGGTCGGGGGTGATGTCCTCGATCCGCCAGGTGCTGGACCCCAGGGTGAAGGTATCCCCGACCCGGGACTCGAACACCATCTCCTCATCGAGCTCGCCCACTCGTTTACCGCCGCGGCGCGGATCCTGGGCGCCAACGAGGTAGACGCCGTACATTCCCCGGTCCGGGATGGTGCCTCCGGAGGTGACGGCCAGCCGCAGCGCCCCGGGACGAGCGGTGAGGATCCCGGTGTGGCGGTCCCACACCAGCCGTGGCCGCAGTTCGGCGAAGTCTTCGCTGGGGTAGCGGCCGGACAGCATGTCCAGCACGGCATGCCAGATGCTCTCCGGGAGCGTGCTGAAGGGCGTTGCGCGGCGCACCAGGGTGAACAGGTCGTCAACGGCCCATGCCTCCATCGCAGTGGCAGCGACCACCTGTTGCGCCAGTACGTCCAGCGGATTCGCCGGGATGCGCACCTGCTCGATCCGCCCGGCGCGGGCGCGGGCGGCGGTGGCTGCCGCGGCAAGCAGGTCGCCCCGGTGGGCGGGTAGCACCACCCCGCGGGAAGTCTCCCCTACCTGGTGGCCGGCCCTGCCGATGCGTTGCAGGGTGGAGGCCACGGACGGCGGCGCTCCGACCTGGACCACCAGGTCCACCGCGCCCATGTCGATACCCAGTTCCAGTGAACTAGTCGCCACCACTGCCGGCAGGCGCCCGGACTTCAACGCGGACTCGATGCTGGTGCGTTCGTCCCGACTCATCGAGCCGTGGTGGGCGCGGGCGATGACCGCCTCGGGCGGAACGTGCACCGACGCGCCCGATTGGCCCGGTACCTGCGCCGGCTGGGCGGCGCCGCTGTCCGGGTCGGTCAGACCCAGGCGGGCGGCGTGGCACTCGTTGATCTGCGCCGTCAGGCGTTCGGCGCCGCGGCGTGAGTTGGTGAACACGATCGTGGCCTGATGGGCGGTGATCAGGTCGGTCAGCCGTTCGGTCAGGTGCGGCCAGATCGAGTTGCCCGCCCGGTGCCTGAGTTCGGGCAGCCGGCCCGCGGCCGCACCGCTGAGGTCGATCTCCTCATCCGCCAGGGGGCTGGGCTCGGCACGGGTCTGCTCGGCGCGGGATCCACCTGGCCGGCCCGCAGATGGAGGGGAGCTCGCGATCGTGTCCGTTGCGGCTGTGCGTTCCGGACTGTCCGCCTGCGCGGAACCGGTGACCGGGGTACCGGCGATGTCGGTCAGGTCAGGTACCGGGAGTGCCACGTCGATGTCCACATGTTTGGCGATCGGGGGCGCCACCACCTGCACCGGCCGTCCGCCGTCTGTTTCGGTGCGGCTGCCCGCCAGGTACTGCGCCACGGCCTCCGGGGGGCGCACGGTCGCCGACAGCCCCACCCGCTGCACCGGCCGAGCGGTCAGCGCATCGAGTCGCTCCAAGGACAGCGCCAGGTGCGCCCCCCGCTTGTTGCCGGCCAGTGCGTGCACCTCGTCGATGATCACCTGCTGCACGCCGCGTAGTCCTTCCCGGGCCGCCGAAGTGAGGATCAGGAACAGCGACTCCGGTGTAGTGATGAGGATGTCCGGGGGGGTGCGGCCGAACGCGCGGCGCTCAGCAGCAGGGGTATCGCCGGTGCGCACACCGACCTGCACATCCCTGACCTGCGCGCCCAACGACGTTGCCGCCTGCGTGATGCCCACCAGCGGTGAGCGCAGGTTCCGCTCCACATCAGCAGCCAGCGCCTTGAGCGGGGAGACGTACACCACCCGGCACCGCTGTATACGTTCGGCGGGCTCCTCGCCGGTGAGCAGCGAGTCCAATGCGGACAGGAAGGCGGCGAGTGTCTTGCCCGATCCGGTGGGGGCCACGACCAGGGCATGGTCGCCGGACGTCATCGCCTGCCAGGCTTGCTCTTGTGCCGGGGTCGGCGCTTGGAACGCCGAAGCGAACCACGAGCGGGTCGCCGGGCTGAAGGCGTCCAACGCTGCGGTCTTCACATCGGGCGGAGGCGGCGCGGACCGGGGCACGACACCCATTGTGACCCGTGTCGCCCGTACCGTCGCGATGGGTTTCGGACTGACCGGTACCGGAACCTTCCGGTCCGTGTCATCAACCGGCGTTTACCGGCTTCTCCTGCCGCTACAGTGCAGTTCGTGAACAACGACTTGATGACTCCAGCCGCGGCCTCGACGAGCCCCCGTCGGCGCGGTGTACTTGCTGCATTGAGCGCGGCGGCCGTCCTGGCCGTAGGGGCCTGCTCGGGCGCGACCGGGGCCTTCGGCGGTGGCTTCTCCGTCCAGGACCTGCTCGCCGAACTACCGATGATCGACGACGGCGGGCTGATCGCGGCCGGAGACCTCGAAGCGGCCTCGGCCGCTGCAGGGCTGGAGCGCCCGGCAGACGCCGGTGCTGACGGGGCGCACGACTGGATCATGGGCCTGACCGCGTCAACCGAGACCGGGGTGTTCGTGCCGGCACCGGGCGACTTCCTGCGCAGTTTCGGTGAGGAAGGCGGCGACGAACTCGGGTGGGACCTGAGCGATGTGCATGCCTTCGCCCACCACGAAGCCCTGCCGCAGCAGAACCTGCTGGTGACCGGCGACTTCGACGGGGACACCCTGTCGGCCGACCTGGAAGACCTGGGCGAAGGCGTGTATTCGGCGGGGACGGGCGAGGACTTCTACTTGGACCACACCAGCCGCAGCCCGGTGCGCCCAACCGGCGCCCCGCTGCGCTTGGCTCGCGACGGGGACCGCATCATGGTGTCCCCGCAGGAGCAGGTAGTACGTGAATGGGTAGCAGGCGAGCAGGGCAGCACCCTCGCGGACCACGAGCATGTCTCGGATCTGGCTGCGGCGTTGGATGACCTGGGCGTTTACAGCGCTGTCCTGGTGACGCACGAACCACAGTTGCAGCCGGTCAACCAGCAACAGCGCGAACGGTGGGAACAGTCGGCGATCCGCGAGCCGTTCAGTGCCATCGGTGTCGGCTGGGCGATCGACGACGATGATCCGGTGGTGCGCGTGGCGTACCACTTCGACACCGCAGAGGCGGCCGAGCGCGGCGCCGACCAGGTGCAGCGCGTGTGGCAGGAGGGGGCAACAGCCGACGGACTGCCCGTGACGGACCGGTTCGCCCTGCAGCAGGTCGACACCGACGGTGCGGTGGTCATCGCGGACATGCACGTCGCCGGTGATGGCGCCGCCCCGCATGCGTACCACATGTTGGGGGCGCGCGACGTGCCGTTCGGCTACCTACCGTAGCCGAACGCGTACTTCGCCCGGACGCTCAGCATCGCGCGCCCGGGCAACACATGTCGCGATCGCGAGCATGCGTAGGGCGATTCACGCCTCGAGGGCGAGCCCTTCGATGACCCGCGCACCGGGCAACCCGCGGGCCGCCTCGCCGGGCATGCGGATCTTCGAGCGGCGCAAGCCCGAGCCGATCACGATCTGATCGGTGGTTACCACCCGGGAGTCGACGAGCACCGGCCACTCCTCCGGCAGCCCCAACGGTGTGATCCCGCCGTACTCCATGCCGGTGGCATCCACGGCCGCGTCCATCGCCAGGAATGAGCACTTGCGCGCCTCCAGCGTCTTTCGGACCACGTTGTTGATGTCCGCCTTGGTGGTGGCCAAAACCAGCGCCGCTGCCAAACGCTCCGTCCCGCCCCGCCGCGCACGTACCACCAAGCAGTTCGCGCTGCTGGCCAAGCTCACGTCCGTGGCCGCGACGAGCGCGGCGGTATCGGCTAGAGCAGGGTCGATTTCGGCGACTTCGACCTTCTGGGCGCCCGGCCACCGGCGGAGCGCGGTGCGTACCGGTTCAGCGAGCAGGTGGTGGTGATCGGTGGCCGGCAGCCAGTCGAGTGCGACGGTGTTCATGAGTGTGTGGATATCACCGCGACCTTCTCGTCTCAACCTCATGTGCCGACCATCTCGTGCCCTGCTCTGTCAGGATTACGCTGGGCCGTGTGAAGCACTCCGAATTCTGGTCCGCGATGCAGGACACCTTCGGCTCCTACGCACCTTCGCTCGCCAAGGATATGGTCCTGGGTCCGTTGGGAGGCCGGACCGCGGAGGAGGCGCTCGCCGACGGGGAGAACCCCGGCAGCGTGTGGGCCGCCATCTGCGAGGTGAACGACCTTCCGGAGCAGGTCCGCTGGCATCACCGCCAACCTCCCAAACGGCAACGGGGCTGAGAGGTGCGGGCGTGCGTGCCCTACAGTGCCGCCTATGTCCTTGATCGAAGCTCGCGGCCTGGTAAAGACGTTTGACGACTTCGTCGCCGTCGACGGCATCGACTTCGAAGTCCAGCCAGGGGAGTCGTTCGGGTTCCTCGGGCCCAACGGCGCGGGAAAGACCTCCACGATGCGCATGATCGGTTGCACCTCGCCGATCAGCGGCGGCAGTCTGCGCGTGCTCGACATGGACCCGCGCACCCAGGGCCCGCAGATCCGCGCCCAGCTCGGGGTGGTCCCGCAGCAGGACTGGTTGGATACCGAACTGAAGGTCGATGAGAATCTGCTGGTCTACGGTCGCTACTTCGGCCTGTCCCGCGCGGAGTCCGCTCGGCGTGCCGGCCCGCTGTTGGAGTTCGCTGACCTCACGCACAAGGCCGGCGCAGTCGTGGACAGCCTCTCCGGCGGCATGAAACGCCGGCTCACCATCGCCCGCTCGCTGATCAACAACCCACGGCTGTTGCTCCTGGACGAACCGACCACGGGCCTGGATCCGCAGGCGCGGCACAACCTGTGGCAGCGGCTCTTCGAACTCAAACGCTCCGGCGTCACCCTGGTGCTGACCACCCACTACATGGACGAGGCCGAGCAACTGTGTGACCGCCTGGTGGTGATGGACGGCGGGCGTATCGTCGCGGAGGGTTCTCCCCGGGCGCTCATCGCCCAGCACGCCTCCAAGGAGGTGCTGGAACTGCGATTCACCGCGCACGACGACGGCGTGGCCGTCCAGGTGCAGGACCTCGCCGATCGGGTGGAGGTACTCGCCGATCGCCTACTGCTGTACGTCGATGACGGCGAGGCGGCGCTGGAGGCGGTCACCGCCAGGGGCATCCACCCGCTGGCCACACTGGTGCGCCGGGCGTCCCTGGAGGATGTGTTCCTGCGGCTGACCGGCCGGAGCCTGATCGAATGACCCGTGCCGAGAACCCCGCGACCGCCCACGGCGCGGGTGACGCGCCGGCGGAAAGCGAACGACGGCGGAACGCGGCTCCGGCGTCATTGGCACCGCCCGCAGCGCACAGCGTGCGAAGGCCCGCTCCGTGGCGGGCGGTGCTCTCCTACTGGCTGCTGCGCTACCGCCGGATCTGGCCCTCCACCGTGGTCTCCTCGTTCCTTGCCCCGCTGCTTTATCTGGCGGGCATGGGTTACGGGCTGGGATCTCTGGTGGATAGGCCCGGGGGTACGGCGATCGACGGCGTGTCATACGTGGCATTCGTGGCCACCGGGCTGGTCGCGGCGCAGACGATGATGAGCGGTTCGGCCGAGGCGACCTACAACGTGCTGGCACCGATCAAGTGGACGCACACGTATCACGCGATGCTGGCCACCCCGATCCGAGTGGTGGACGTGGTGCGCGGGCACCTGGTTTACATCCTGATCCGGTTGACCATGATCGCCGTCGTGTTCACCACGGTGGCCATCGCACTGGGTGCGATGAACCCGTGGTGGGCTCCCGCCGTCGTCGTGGTTTCGGTGCTGTGCGGGATGGGCTTTGCCAGTTGCACCTTCGCCTACGCCGCCGGCATTACCGACTCCGGCCAGGGGTTCAACATCCTGCAGCGGTTCATCATCATGCCAATGTTCCTGTTCTCCGGAACCTTCTTCCCCTTGGCGCAACTCCCGGAGGCCCTGCAGGCGGTGGCGTGGGTTTCGCCGCTGACCCACGCGGTGGCACTCACGCGCGCATTCGGGCTCGGACCGGAATCGGACTGGTGGCTACCGCCCGGGCGGATCGCGGTGCATGTGGCGGTGCTGGTCGTCCTGGCCGCGATCGGCTATCTGCTCAGCGTTCGCCGACTGACCAGGCGGATGGTGGTCTGATGCTGGCCTTCTTCCTGCGGCCCTGGGCGTTGGTCAGCCGCAACGCGCGGGCGGCCGGGCGGCACGTGTTCACCTTCGTTTCCGGTTTCTTCGAGCCGGTGTTCTACCTCTTCGCGCTGGGTGTGGGCATCGGCACGTTGGTGGGCACGATCGAGGTGGACGGGCAGCAGATGCCCTACGCGGTGTTCGTGGCCCCGGCGATGCTGGCTGCCTCGGCGATGAACGGGGCGGTGATGGATGCCACCTTCAACGTCTTCGGCAAACTCAAGGACGCCAAGCTCTACCACTCGGTCCTCACCACCCCGATGGGCCCGCGCGATGTGGCCCTGGGGGAGATCACCTGGGCGTTGCTGCGCGGAGTGATCTACTCCAGTGCGTTCCTCGTGGTGGCCGCACTCGCCGGATTCGTGCTCTCACCCTGGGCCGTCCTGGCGATCCCGGCGGCCTCACTGATCGGACTGGCGTTCGCCTCGGTCGGGATGGCCGCCACCACCTACATGCGGTCCTGGAACGACGCGGACTACGTGCAACTGGTCATCCTGCCGCTGTTCCTGTTCTCCGGCACGTTCTTCCCGCTGGACTCCTACCCCCAGGCCCTGCAGGCGGTGGTGCAGGCCACCCCGCTGTATCACGGCGTTGAGTTGACCCGGGCCCTGTCCACCGGCGCGGTGCACACCGGCCTGCTGGTGCATGTGCTCTACCTGGCTGTGATGGGCGCGGTCGGAGTGTGGGCCGCCACCCGTCGAGTGGGGCGACTGCTGCTGACGTGACCCGGGTGTCTGCGCTGGGGCACCCAGTAGGACAAATCCGCCCAATTGGATGGTTCGGGTCGTGTGGGGGCGGGGTGGTGCGCCGTAACCGTCCAATTGGATGGTTCGGTCGGTGGGTGTGGACATGGCGCCTGAATTGGCTCGGCTGCCGATTCTGGGCGCCGCTCGACTTGGCACGAGGTCGGCGTGTCGCGCTTTCATCGAACACGCGTTCGTTCTACTGTTGTCCACAGGACGCGGACGGTGTGCGCCTGATCCACACAGGGGATCGGGGAGACACCGGATGTCAGTGGTC
>Ga0209487_1002685_pt1 | contig 14367 bp, 15 predicted proteins | sample Poulit2012_FD_187524 | JGI IMG/M metagenome (GOLD analysis project Ga0209487, IMG submission 187524) | Agricultural soil microbial communities from Georgia to study Nitrogen management - Poultry litter 2012 (SPAdes) (version 2) | ecosystem: Environmental > Terrestrial > Soil > Agricultural land... | reverse complement strand
TAAGTTTGCAGGTGAATGCGGAAGAACTCGTGACCCTGGTGGGACCCTCGGGTTGTGGGAAGTCCACGTCGCTGCGCATGGTGAACCGGCTGATTGTTCCCACATCGGGAGCGATCCTCATCGACGGTGAAGACATCGCCGCTAGCGACCCGGTGCAGCTGCGGCGCCAAATTGGTTATGTGATTCAGCACGTGGGCCTCTTTCCACACCGGACGGTGGGCCAAAACGTAGCGACGGTCCCGAGGCTGCTGGGTTGGGACCGAGACCGCATCAAAGAGCGGGTAGCTGAGCTCTTGCAGCTCGTGGGGCTCGAGCCCGATAAGTACTCACGGCGCTACCCGCATGAACTTTCCGGTGGGCAGCGCCAGCGAGTGGGCGTGGCGCGAGCGCTCGCAGCTGATCCACCGGTGCTGTTGATGGATGAGCCTTTCGGCGCGGTTGATCCCATTGGCCGGCGCCGGCTGCAAAGTGAGTTTCGCCGCATTCAGCAAGAGGTGCGCACAACGGTCCTTTTTGTCACGCATGACCTGGATGAGGCCGTGCTGCTAGCCGATCGGGTGGCGGTGTTTTCCCAAGGTGGGAAGTTGGAGCAGTTTGCCGATCCGGTCAGGCTACTGGCCCAGCCGGAAACCGAGTTTGTGCGGGAATTCATTGGCGAGGCGGCCACTGTGCGCCTGCTGAGTTTGACGCAAATTACGGCGAACGATTTGGGGCCGGTGGCGGGGGCCGAAGCGCCGCCGAGGGCCGCAGCGCCGGGTGAGGCCGCTTTGCAAGTGGGTCAGACGCTAGATGTGGGGTTAAATGCGATCACCATCGCGGCCGATGGCGTAGTGCCCGTGGCGGATAATGAGGGAAACACCATTGGGACGCTAGATGCCCAGCACCTACACGCGGCGCTGAAGCGGGCAGTGCGCCACAATTCAGAAGCGCCAGGCGCGATGAATGAGGACTTGAAACGTAATGGCTCATGACCACGGATTGGCAGCGGGACGCGGCGCCGCCCGACATCGCCCGCGCCTTCGCTTAGCGTTCATCCTTGTCGTTGTTTATCTCTTCGTTGAGCTGATTGCCGCCTGGATTTCTGGGTCGCTGGCGCTTTTATCCGATGCGGTGCACATGATTACTGATGCGGCAGCGCTGGGGATGGCACTGGGCGCAACCCGGCTCGCGGAGCGCGTGGACCGCACCGGGCAGCGCACCTACGGCTATTATCGCGCCGAAGTTTTCGCGGCCCTGGCTGTTGCGGCTTTGATGACCATTACTGGCATTTACGTAATATTTGCCGCGGTCCGCCGGATTGGTGCAGATGTTGAAATTGCGACCGGCCCCATGATCATCGTCGCGGTGGTGGGGCTGATCGTGAATGTGATTTGCGTATTTTTGCTGCGCGAGGGGGCGAGCCAGTCGATTAATGTGCGCGCGGCATATCAAGAGGTGCTGGTTGACGCGGTGGGTTCTGTCGGCGTTTTGATCGGCGGAATCATCATTGTTTACACCGACGCGGTGTGGGTCGATACGCTGATTGCGTTTTTGATTGGCGCTTTCATCGCGCCGCGCGCCTTCCGCATCGGGCGCGACGCGCTGCGGGTTCTAAGCCAGGCTGCTCCCGAAGACGTGGACGTTACTCAGGTCGTGGCCGACCTATCCGAATTGCCGGACGTGGTTGACGTTCACGACATGCACGTGTGGTCGCTCACCTCGGGAATGGACGTCGCCACCGCGCATTTGGTGATTGCGGACGGCGCCGATTCCCACCGCGTGCTCGATCAGGCTCGGGATCTACTTGTGAGCAGACATTCGATCGCCCATGCGACGCTCCAGGTGGAGCCGACAAGCCATGAGGGCTGCGATCAGCTGGACTGGTGAACTATCGGCCTTCGTGCTGGGCAATTTTTTGGGCGCTAAATAATGCGCGGCTGCCTGGGGAGCCCTACGCTCAAGACATGTTGAAACTAGCGATTTTCTTGTTAATTGTCTGGGCCGCACTCTCGGTTTTGGGCTTTGTGGTCAAGGGGCTGATGTGGCTGGGGATTGTTTGCCTAATTCTCTTTGCCATCACGGCCGTTTGGGGCTTCATTTCAGGGCGTGGCTCGGGGACCAGGGTTTAGCGCGCTCCGCACGGTGCATATCCCGCGTGTACTGTGAGCAGCGTGATTCGATTTTTGCCGCCGGGAGCGCAGAACCAAATGCCAACGGCCTCGGAGGTTCGCGACCTCTACTTCGCGGCTGCCTCCGAGCCGCCACTTAATGAATCGGAAGCCGTCGCAACATTGTTTGCAGATCTGTATGCGGCAGCGCTGGAGAACAAGGCGGTGGCCGCCGCAGCGGCTTACCAAGACACCGAACTCACAGCATTCGCATACGGCCATCCATGGCGCTGGAACGAGCAGCCGGACGCGTGGTCGGCCGCACTGAAGGACGGTCTCAGGCAGCGTTTTGAGCTATTGGATGGAACCTACGCTTTGCTCTTGCTTGCTCGTGATCCGGCAGTTCGAGGCACTGGCATCGGGGGACGCGTCTTACAAACTTGGCTGGAAGGCATTGGAAACGGACCAGTCTGGCTCCAGACCACAGACGTAATGTCACCAGCGCGCCGCCTCTATGAAACAGCGGAATTTAAGCCGATCGGGCACGGCCCTAGTGCTCCCGACGGCAAGCCGGGTCTAGTTATGTTTCGTAGCGGGCGCGTTCGGCCACCGTGTTAAGCAATGCCGCTGCCGTGGTTGCATCATCAACGGTAATGACGGCGTTGCGATTTCCTGTCCGCTCGATGCGAATGGCTTCTCCGCTGCGAGTAACCAGACCGGTAGTGCCCGCAAGATTGGTACGCAGCCCCCACCCGCCGAATTCGGCGAACGGTTCAACATGGGTCACCGAGGTGGCGACCACTTCATCAGCGGGAATGCGCAAGACTCGTAGGCCCAAGTTGTTGCGGGCAGTAAGGCCCGAAGCGTCAATCTTGACCGCGAAACTCAAGAATCCCAGGATCAAAGCAGCCAGCAGCACCATTGGCAGTAGTAGCCACCAGTGGCGGGTTCCAAATCCGATTGCGGCGGCGATGGCTACCGGAATAAGGCTGAAAACTATAAGCAGCCACGGTCGGCGCATCGTAGCTTCGCCGACCCAGGTAGCGCGGGCACTGGAGGCAAGTTCAAGGCGAGAAGTTCCTTCTGGGAGGGGATCGCGGGCAGGCTGGGCTGGGTCGGCGCCGCCAAGGAGTGCCGCTGCGATTCCAAGTAGCAGCGCGATGGTCATTGATAGCGCAATCCCAAGGCCCGGATCGCTGGCGGCATATGGGTCACTGACACCGCGCTGGGTGATCAGTTGGGTCAGCAAGATTCCGCAAAATAGGGTGATGATTCCAACCGAAAGGCCTATGAACATTCGGCGGGTGAGTGCGGAACGGCCCAGTAACAGCACCATGGGGAATAAGACCACCACGGCAATACCTATGAGAATCGAGTTGCTTATCAAAAGCTCGTTGATTGACCCAATGCGGTCGACTCCCTTTGTGCCCCAGTGCAAGGCGACCGTCTGCGGAAGATCGGGTAACCAAGTAAGCACGAGGGCAATCGTGGCGGCGATAATTATGAGCGGCAGCCCGATTCCAAGCGCAATGGACCGGGCGCGGTGGGGAACGGGTTGCGGGCCCGAAGTATCGGTGCTGGCGGGGGCAGGAAAGTCAGAATGACTCATTACTTTTCCTTTGAGATGAGTAGAGCCGCGAGCGTGGCATTGGAGAGGCCGAGGCGATCAGCCTCGGCGCGGGCGCCGGCCAGATGAGCACGTAAGGCCGCGAAATCGGCTTCGGCGCGGGCCGTCACGGTGGCACCTCGACCGCGGCGCAGTTCAACGAATCCCTCAGCCGCGAGGTCGCGATAGGCGCGCAGCACGGTGTTTACATTGACCTCGAGTGATTCCGCGAGGTCACGCGTGGTGGGTAAGCGATCGCCCCTGCTTAAGCGCCCGGTAAGGATTGCGATCCGAACTGAGCTGGCCACCTGTTCGAACAGGGGCTGCGGCTGCGAAGGGTCTACGGTGATGAGCACGGCTCAAGGCTACTTGTAATAGTGCAACTAGTTCAAGTTGGGGGCTTTGCAAGTTGGGAGCTTTGCTTCGCCTGCCGGTTCCTTGTAGATGCCTTTGGGGTGTGACAGCCTCGGATGCATGCGATTTCTCGTGGTCGGTGCGGGGGTCGGCCAGGTCTATGCAGGCCGGCTCCACGGTGCAGGGCACGACGTGACGTTGTTGGCGCGTGGCTCGCAGATCGATGTGCTCTAAGAGCGCGGCGTGCAGCTCGAGACTAATGGGAGTCTAATTGCGCACAATATTGCCGTGCGCCCCGAATTGCCGGAAGGTGAAGAATTCGACTGTGCGCTGCTGGCAGTCCGATACGGTCAAGTCGAGTCGGCGCTCAAAAACGCAGAACAGGCGGGCGCCCGCACCGATCGTGCGCTACACCCAGGTCTCACAACAACCAACGACCCTTGCTGACAGCGACTGTGCAACAGCCGTCTCTCGCGCGTTGCGCGATGCGGCATTTCCAGTTGCCACGAGCCCCGACATGCCCTCTTGGTTGTCGATGCATGCGGTGTTCATTGCTGGGGCCAGTGCCGCAATCTTGTTGTATGGCGGCGATAGCGCAGCGCTGGCCGCCGACCGCTCCGGCACTGCTCGAGTGGTTCGAGCAGTTGGTGCAGGCTTCCGGGCACTGCGACGTGCAGGAGTTCAACCGCAACCCCGGCCGTTGCGAGCCATATTTACCATCGTGCCACGCACATTTTCCGTGCCCTACTGGCAGCATCAAACGGCTAGAGCGATTGGCGTTGAGACCATTGCGCCGCATGCCCGCGCCACGCAACACGATGAGTTGCCGGCCATTGCCGCCCAGGTCGAAGAGCTCATAGGGGCCCAGGCACCGGCTCTTATGGAGCTCCTGAGTGCGGGCCATTTGTTGCGGGCCCACTAAAATGCGGATGCTCTTGCATGGGGGCACTCATCACAGCACTCTCAGTCGCCAAGCAACTCAGCGACGACGTACGAAAACAAGAGCGAGGTGCGAACCCCGACTGATTCAACAGTCGAAAGTTCACACCTCGCTCATTTGGGTGACCGACGGGATTTGAACCCGCGACATCCGCGACCACAACGCGGCGCTCTGCCAACTGAGCTACGGCCACCATTTCGGGGCAATCGCAAAACCTTCCGAAGAAAAATCTTGCTTTCTCTCGCAAGAGAATGCCACGGCGGTTTAGTCTACCTGGATGCCTTACGGAAGTGTAAATCGGACCGCGATATCGACATTTTCCACAAGATACCGATGTCAGGCAATTAGTCTTCGGCGCTCGCGGTAGTTTCTTCACCGGGCATCTCAGGCGCAGCTTCGGTCTCTTCTTTCGGCTTTAGAACATGTTTCGCAGCGATCTGGCGAGCGTCGTCGGTGGTTGGCCCCGGTTCGGGCACAAATATGACTTCTCGGTAGTAGCGCAACTCGTGTATTGACTCGTAAATGTCCGCCAGCGCGCGGTGGCCTCCCTGTTTCTCGGGGGCGGCAAAGAAGGCGCGCGGATACCAGCGCTTTGCGAGCTCCTTAATGGATGAAACGTCAACGATCCGATAGTGCAGGTGCTCCGTTAACCGCGGCATGTCTCGTTCTAAGAATGCCTTATCTGTGCCGACGGAACTTCCTGCCAGGGGCGCCTTCTTCGGCTCGGGTACCCACTTTTTGACGTACTCCAGGACCTGGTTCTCGGCGTCCTCCAACGTGGTTCCCGAATCCAACTCCGTGATGAGTCCCGAGGTGGTGTGCATTTCGCGTACAAAATCGCCCATTTGGGCCAGTGCGGTGCTGGTTGGCGTAATAACTAGATCGATGCCGTCATCGAGCGCATTGAGCTCGCCGTCAGTTACCACTGCGGCAACCTCGATGAGGGCGTCGTCTTTAAGATCCAAACCGGTCATTTCGCAGTCGATCCACACGATCCGGCTGGCGATGGCGGCCACGAGCCTGCTCCTTAATGCCTGAAAATAAAACGTTGCGGCTGCATTAACGGGGCAGCCAAACGTAGAACTTTACCGCATTACCGGTTATTTGCGGTGTCGCGCAGCCGCCGGCACGGGCTCATCGGCATCATTCGCGCGCACTTGGTCGCCTACCGCGCTGGTGGCCCCGTCACCTGTGGCTTCTATAACACCGTTCGAGGCTGCCGTATCGATCTTGGGGGCGTTGCTTTCTGCAGCGTCATCTTCCGCGGCAACCCCGTCCACTGTTCCGGGTCCAGTCGGCGCATCGAAGGGCTGGCGCTCTCCGTCCGCGTTTTTGGCTTGTTCCGCCCTAATGCGCTCGTTCTCAGCGTTGCGTTCATCATCGGCCACGCGCGTCGCGCCCTGGGGCGTAAACCACAGGCTGCCCACGGTCATGATCAGCGTGGAAACCATTACGACGAAGAACACGATGCCGTCATCGAATGCGTTGATCGTCATCGATGCCGGAATGGAGTAGAACAGCACGATCGTGACCAGTCCGCGTGGCGCGAAGAACAGCTCGGGCAGGATGTGGCGGGGCAGGAAGATACGCAGATACAGGTAGCGCACCGCGAATATCGCGGCAACGATCGCGCTTCCCACGGCAATTACTTGCCATTCGCCCAGTACGCGCACGTCAATCATGTAACCGAAGAACACGAAGAACAGCGTGCGAATCAAAAACGCCGATTCGGTATTTACGGCCTTAACCGTTTTGGCCGCATCCTCGACCGCGCCGATTCCCAGGTAGCGATGCAGGTGGTGAAAGCGCCGCAGTCGCCAGTTGTTCAAAATCAAACCGAAGATGAGCACGGTCAGTAGCGTGGGTAGCTGCAGCAGATGACCCACCGAATAGATCAGCAACAGCACCGGCAGGATTAAAAACGCCTTGATGTTCAGCTTCACCTTGGCAAGCAGGAACACCAACCCCACCGAGACGACCACAGAGATGACAATCGCCAGGACTATGGAGCCCACGTTGAAGGCGATCATGCTCACCGAGACGGACTGTTCGGCAATCAAGACATTGAAGAGCAAAATCCCGAAAATATCTGAAAGCGAAGACTCGTAGGTCAAAAACTCGCGCTTCTCTTCGCTTAAATAGTTGATGCTCGAAGCCACTATGGTGGACGAAATCACAGCCAGCGGCACCGCGTAAACCAAACTCGTGCGCAAGCCTTGGTCAAGCAGGAAGTAAATAATCGCGGCAATGCCGACCACCGATAGTGCCAACACGAACAAAGCCGATCCGGTTGCCCGGCGCACTAGCGGTGCTTTCTCTCGGGACAGGTTTAAGTCCAGTCCGGCCTCCAGCAGGATCAAAATCAGACCCAGTACGCCTAGGAACTGCACGAAGTCGAGCGGTATTTCGATGTACCGATCGACCTTGACCAAAAATTCTCGGATCCCCACGCCCAATAACAACAGCATCAGCACGGTCGGAATCCGAGTTCGTGCGCTAATTACCGTGAATATGTAGGAGACAATGACCAGCCCGCTCAGCGCGGTAATTGCGTGATACGCGTCGAACTCGATCATGGGTACCTCAAAGGAGACGCAGGATGGATAAGTGGGATCTTCTTGAAGTGAATGGATTCGCAGAGCTGCGATGAGAAATAAGCCTGGTGTTGCAGGTCGGGAAATACCTTAGCGACGCTATCGGCCCGTGGCTAATTTAAAGTAATGTGAGCGTGGTCACGCTCGCGAACCTGCGCTTTCAATACAGACACAATAAGTTGGGCGCATGAGCATGTCGACTACGTTATTAATTTTTGGGGCCTCCGGCGACTTAACCAAGCGCTTGCTCCTACCTGGTATCGGCGCGCTCCTGGAACGCGATCCCGATCGCGACGTGCGAATCCTCGGTGCGGACCGCGCTGACCTAAGCCAGAAAGACTTCGCAAACCTTCTGCACGAAGGCCTTATCAATGGCGGCGCGCATTCGGAACTCGCAGAAGAACACGTAAAGGCCACTAAATATTTCACCTGCGATGTGGTCGATCCGGATCAGGTGCGTGAGGTGATAAACGCGGTCAGCGATACCGATCGTCTTGTGTTGTATTTCGCGCTGCCTCCCGCGGTAACTGCGCAGGCCTGTGAGGCGCTAACAAAGTGTGATTTGCCGCAAAACACACATTTGGCGATGGAAAAGCCTTTTGGCTTTGACCTGCAAAGCGCCCAGGAGCTCAATCGCATTGTCGCCCGGCTCGTGCCCGAAGAGCAGATTCATCGCATGGATCACTTCCTCGGTAAAACAACGGTCATTGATGTGATGGCGGTTCGCTTTGCCAACCGCATGCTGCAGGCCGTTTGGAGCGCCAGCGACATTGAATCAATTGAAATTTCCTACGATGAGGAACTCGCATTAGAAAACCGCGCGGGCTATTACGACCACGCGGGCGCGCTAATCGACATGATTCAATCCCACTTACTCCAGGTCATGGCGGTCGTGGCGATGGAGCCACCCTCCGCGATCTCCAGCCGGGAATTACGCGACGCTAAAGCGGCGGTCTTGCGGGCAACACGCATTTGGGACGACGACGCTACCGTTGCCACCCGCCGCGCCCGTTACGTAGCGGGTCAGGTGGGGGAGCGCCAGGTTCCCAGCTACGTCGATGAACCGGGGGTCGACGCCAATCGCAACACCGAAACCCTCGCGCAAATTACCCTCGAAGTGGCCAATCAACGCTGGCGCGGGGTGCCGATCACGCTGCGATCAGGAAAGGCCCTGGGCAAAACCCGAAAGCGGGTCGTCATTACATTTCGCGATGTGCGCCACCTGCCACAGGGCTTTGAGGGCGGGTGCGGCCCAGACCGGCTCATTATGAACTTGGATCCCGACATCATGGAACTCCAGCTCACCACGAACGGCGCCAAAGATCCGTTCGTTTTAGAACAGAGCCGCTTCATCACCGAATTGCGCCAGGCGGAACTTACCGCTTACGGGGAGGTGCTTTCCGCGATTTTGGACGGCGACTCGCTCCTTTCCGTCCGCGGAGACACCGCCGAGGAGTGCTGGCGCATCACCGACGAAGTACTGGCCATGTGGCGCACCCACCAGGTGCCGCTGGAGGAATACCCAGCCGGATCACCGGTGCCAAGCCACTGGCAACCCGCGCTCGTTGACGACGCAACATAGGCACTTACCGGACGGTCGCCGTCCTTAATGCGAAGTATTCACCAATAACCGCGGCCACAGCCAGCGCCAGCGCGATTCCCAGCACACTCCAGCGGGTCAGCGCCGCGGCGATGGTGAGCACGTGCGGCGCCAAGATCACGACGAGAATTACCACGGTCAGCGCCAGCGCAAGGCCGAAGATGAGCGGGCCGCGAGAGCCGGCTTTCACGTACAGCCCGCCGAAGAGCCCGCCAATGCTGAGCGATAGGAACGTCACCGTAAAGACCGTGGCGCCCACGGCGAAGACGTTTCCGCCGCCGAGGGCAGTGACATCGAACGTTGGGGCACCGAAGAACCAGTGGTTTGTTGCGAGTTCGACGCCGTAAAGCGCCATTGCCAATAGACCCAAGTACACGGATTGGAATGCGAAATACAGCGCGGTTCCCAGGCTGTAGGAACGCCGCGTGGTGCCCAACGACATGCCATAAGGAAACGTCGTACTGACCGCTTGGACGCCCAAATAGACCAGGAACCCAGGCAGCGAGAAGAGCACGCCGGGATTTTGCTGTGCGGATTGGGCGTATTCGAGCTCTTGGCCACCTACACCGGCAGCAAAGCGCGACATCGCAATCGTAATGAGGATCGTTATTACGATGACGAGCCCTAAAATCGAGGCGGGGATCCCAAATACGTATCCCCGCTTGGCTAGGTGCAGTTTCAAAACTGAAGTGGGGCGGCTCACGCTGCCTCCTTTGGATTTTCGCCGCCAATAGCGGCTACGAGGTCTTGTAAAGAAACGGGCGAAATGTGCAGTCTCTCGTCGTCCGCAACCGCCTGTGATGCCTGCTCGAAATCACCGCGAACGGTGGCGGTCACTAGGGGGCCGAGGTGGCGGGTATGGAGGACCTGGCCATTTTGTGCATAATTTTGGACGGCGTCCCGCGGCCCCGATATCGAATATGCGCCCGCGCGCAACTCGTCTACCGGTGCGTCGAGTATGACCTTGCCCGCATCAAGGATTACGGCCTGGTCGAATATGTTTTCCATCTCACCCACCAGGTGGGTGGACACGATGATGGTGCGGGCGTGTGCGGCGAAGTCTTCAATGAGGAGTTCATAAAACCGGTGGCGCGCGGTGACATCTAGCCCGAGGTAGGGTTCATCAAAAATCGTCAGCGGCGCGCGGGAAGCGAGCGAAATGACGATCGCGAGCGCGGAGAGTTGGCCGCGGGAGAACTTTTGGATCATCGTCTTGGTGGGCAGCCGGAAGATTTGTGTTAGTTCTTCGGCGTATTGGCTATCCCAGTCGGCGTGGAAAATCGCCGCCGACCGCAGCGCATGATGCAGGTAATAGTTATCGGGATAGCGCTGGTTGTCGCGGATGAATGATGAATTTGCCGCTACGGTGGCCGATTCAAACGGGGTTACGCCGTCGACTGTGGCGGTGCCCGCGGTGGGACGATCGTGGCCGGCGAGAATCGACATTAGAGTGGTTTTGCCCGCGCCATTGGCGCCAAGTAGCGCGCAAATTGTGTTCGGCTGCGCCGTGAATGAGACGTCGTCAAGCGCTTTGACGGAGCCGAAAGTGCGCGAGACGCCACTTACTTCAATCGGTGGGCCGGTGCTGGTCATTTGGATACTCCTGAGCGATACGGCTTTGTAGTTCGGGCAGTGAGATTCCGATTGCGCGTGCCGCGTGGACGAAATCTCTTAGTTGGTTGTCATTGAAATTGGTTTTGCGGTCCTGAAGGAGGCGATCTCTCGCGCCGTCGGCCACAAACATGCCGATTCCGCGGCGCTTGAACAATATTCCTTGGTCCACCAGCAGGTTGATGCCCTTGCCGGCCGTTGCGGGATTGATTTTGTAAAACGCTGCGAACTCGTTTGTAGAGGCGATTTGATCGCCTTCGGCATATATCCCGCGCAGGATTTCATTGCTGATGGTTTGCGCCACCTGCATGAAGATGGGTGAACCTTCGTCAAACACCTTGCCCGCCTCGTTGGTTAGTTAGTCATGTAATGAACCTACGAACCTCTGCGGCGGTCTGTCAAGTGGGCGATGGAATTAACTGCGCAGACGCGAGCGCAAAAGGAGGGTAATCACCAGGAAAGTCGCGGCTATTCCCGTAAGGATCGCCACAAAACCGCTGGTGGCCAGCCACGCTAGTCCGGCACTTATCGTCAGCATTAGGACTACTGCATCGGCCTGCCACAGCAGAACTATTAGGCCCGACATATCGCCCATGGGTGAGTCAATGGGAGCAAGAAGTTCCATCGGGAGGTCGCCCTTTGCGCTGTCGAAGGCGCGCAGGACCACGGGAAGCACGGCCATAATCGGCATGGCCATAATCGGCACGGCCGCCAAAGCCCATGGGTTGCCAGTGGCAACAGTGTCGCCGCTGACAGCGACGCTGGCATTAGAAAGCGGGCTCAAGGCCATAATTCCCAGCGCCGCGGCTGCGCAAATCAGGTTCATGGCTAGTGGGAAGAGACCGTGCAGTGATAAAAGTTTTGTACTTCGATACCGATAAAGGGCCGGAGACCGGGATAATTGCGCGGTATATCGAAAGCCATCGGTAAAGATCCCGCTGCTTAGATAAATAATTACCCCGCCGATGGCGGCCGATATCCACCCCAGGGTGGACGCGCCCGCGCTGGCGCCAAAGCCGAGCCACAGCAAAAACCAGCCGACTAATTGAAAGGCAACACCGGCCCAAAAGCGCCCCGGCGTGCGCAGCGCGGCGAACGTATCGGCTCGTAAGTACTGCGCAACCGGGCGCAACGCGCGGCCCGAGTTCGTGGGTACTGCCGGCCATTTTCTTCCCCACTGCGGCAGCGCTTTATACAGGTCGAGTGCTTGAGCGAAATTGCCGACATTTACAGCTGTGGTGGCGCTGTGCCAGCGCTGTCCGGCAGCTAAAAGCCCGGACAAACTAAGGCGCCGAAGCAGGTGCGGGACTACCAGGAGGACGAGCGCGCTCACTGCTGCCAGTCGCACGGTCAGGCCGGGCAGCGTTGTGCCCAGCAGCAGCGCTGGTGCGGGACTAAGCAAACCTGTTGCCAGGGCAACTGCAATTAAAACCGCGGTTGTGACTAGCCGACTCGGGGGTGAGCCCGCCTGGCCAACCAGCGCAAACATTGCTATTAACACTCCGGCGCACAATCCGATGACGCCTGCGAACGCGAATGCGGGAGCGATACCCGCCGGAGCCGGATGCGCCGTGATGCCAATTGCGACCAAGACAATGAATACGACGCCTATTACTGCCGCGACTTTCGCGAATTTTCGCCACAGGGTTCTTGACCGGGGCGCATCGGTGGCGGCAAGTAGGAGCGCAAAGAACGGCTCCAATGTGATGGGGCCTTGAAAGCGTCCCACCCACAGGGCTGAAAGTAGCACCCCGATAGACGTTATTGCGGCGAATTTGGTGAAGTCCGGATGTGTCAGTAGTGATTGGGCGGCCGGAGCGCGTAGTACATCCACAGCGCCAATGCTTAAGGGGGCGCCCAGCATGAGGGTGACGATCGCCGCGACGTACAGCAGATAAAGCCGATCTTGTAGGCGGTTGCCGGACTGGCGCTGTCGATAAATCCTGTTTATCTGACGGAGCCGCACGCGCGTGGCTCTCATACCGAGTCTGGGCCGACATCTAAAAGGCCGACATCTAAGACACTGTCGGCGAGCTCGTTGATCAGCATCGACTCATGCGTGGCGAAAGCAATTGTGGTGCCGTCAGTCTTGCGCTGGGCGAGCACGGCTTGGATGAGTTCGCGATGTTCGGTATCCAAATGGCGCTCCGGCTCATCCAAGAGCAGGACTTTCGAAGGTCGAATCAATGTGAGCGCGAGCGCGAAGAGTTGATTTTGGCCGGCGGAAAGCTCATGCGGAAACCGCCGGGCCAAATGATCAATCTGCAAGGCTTTGAGCTGGTCGGCTACGTCGCCTTTGATGTTCGGCTCTCGCCACCCCCAGGAAGCTAAAACCAGACGAAGATGCTCTTCTACCGTGAGACTTCGCGCGACCGGCGGCAAATAGACGAGAGCGGCAACCAGCGCGCGGAAGGCCGCATCGGATTCATCGACCTGTCTTCCATCGATTGCGACGGACCCACTCGTAGGTTGGACTAAGCCAGCAAGGGCACGTAAGAGCGTGGTTTTGCCCGAGCCGTTTGGCCCGATTATGGCCAGTGCCCTACTGTTTTCCAAGCTGAATGTAGTCGCCGGAAGCAGCACCGCCTCATCAACCGCAACGGCCGCCTCGGTGGCTCGAATCATGCGATTAATGCTAATCGAGGTCGAGATCTTCCAGATCTTCTAGTTCCGGAATATCGAGATCTTCCAGGTCGGGAACTTCAATATCGTCTTCGCTGATATCGCGCAGTTTGATACTGGAATCGGAAACCATCTCGCAGGTAGCCGCAATGAAGTCGTTGCCCATATCGAATTCGTCTGCGGAGATATCGTCTAAGTCTTCGCCGTCTTCCTTAGCGAAATCCGTGATCACGCCGCGGCGCTGTTCCGCGTCCATATCAATAAATTCCTTGCAGGTGGTGTCTCCGCCGGCGGTGGCGCCATCGTCGCCGCAGGCAGTAAGCGCCATCGTGGACAAGATGGCCACGCCCGCAAAAGCAGACAAACGCTTCATTTTTGCAGTATTCATGTGTGGGTTTCTCTCCGTGGTTGTTGTTCGCCTTTGCTGGAACAATGTGCAAGCCTACACAACTGAGCTTGCACCCCGTGCTGATCTTCGACACTCTCGAACGCAACGGCATTTTTTAAAAAGGTGAGGTAAAGATTGGCAACTGATGATAACGAGCCCATAGAGCAAAGCAATCTCTATCTAGACGAGATGCGCATCGAAGATGAAGATAGCGATCGCATCATTCTTGACAAGTTGCGCCGCCATGGGATGCGGGTTGGTAAGGGCATGATCGCGCCTGCAGTGTTTTGGCCGATCATCATCGTGGTCGTTGGCCTGGTGATATTTGCCATCGTTGCGCCCGACCTAACCGCTGGCATTTTCAAAAATATTGATCACTGGATCGTAACGAACCTGAGCTGGTATTACATGCTGGCCATCGGAATCTTCATAGCCGTTGCGATCTACTTGGGAATGTCCAAAGTTGGCAAGATTCGACTCGGCCGCGAAGGTGAAGAGCCCGAATTTGGCACCCTTTCTTGGTTCGCCATGTTGTTCGCAGCGGGAATGGGAATCGGTTTAGTTT
>Ga0209487_1002684_pt1 | contig 14368 bp, 8 predicted proteins | sample Poulit2012_FD_187524 | JGI IMG/M metagenome (GOLD analysis project Ga0209487, IMG submission 187524) | Agricultural soil microbial communities from Georgia to study Nitrogen management - Poultry litter 2012 (SPAdes) (version 2) | ecosystem: Environmental > Terrestrial > Soil > Agricultural land... | reverse complement strand
AAAAAGGTTGTTCCACTCATTTGTTCAACAATCGTATTTAAAATCACTGTAGCCGAAGTGTCATAAGAAAAGATCGTTCCTGGTAAATGTGATGGTTTTTTATTAAAATAAGTAGCTGCCCAGTCACCATCGTTAACTGAGTAAGTCGTTCCCTGAAAAGGCGATGCCATCATTAACAGATCCCGAATGGTCGCTTGTTCTACATAAGGATGGACATTTGACGGTACTTTTTCTCCAAAGAACGTGACAATCCGATCTTCCAACTTTAATTTTCCCTCATCGACCATTAAACCGACTGCTAAAGATACGAAAGATTTACTTACAGAATACATCCGGTGCATACGGTCACGTGAATATGGTGTCCAATATCCTTCTGCCGCTATTTGCCCGCGCCTTAGAACTAAAAAACCATGCATATTGATTTGTTCTTCTTCAATTCTTTCTAGGAAATTCAAAATAGATGTTGAAGGAATCCCTAAACTTTCTGGCGTTGTATGTGAAAATAGCTTATTTTTATTCATATAAATCCCTTTCTTTATGTAAACGCAGAACATCTTTATTTCAGTGAATAGGCTGTTCAAAAGTCGAATCAAGACGACACATTGAATTTCTAGGTTAATCCTTTTCCTCTTTTGAACAACCACTTTAATAATTAAATCTCACTCATTTATGAGCCATACCTTCATTTCTTATCGTCCAACTAAAATAATAGGATTAATTTATCTTTCTTACAAATCTATTAAATCATCAACTTTGACAGCCTGACCCGTCTTTAGAGATATGTTGCCTGCAATTCCTGTTAAAATTGATGTTGCCCCATCAACATGTGAGGCTGCCCGATTGAACTCGTCTTCCTCGGGAACGCCAAATAGGTCTTGCAGGAGAATCGGATCTCCTCCACCATGTCCACCTTCACGTTCCTCAACCTCAACCTCATATGGTTCACCAAACATCGGCAAAATTCGAATTGATTTTTCCTCTAATTTACCTTCATCTTCTTTTGATCCACCCGAATTAATATATGATTGCTCACGCACTTGAACTTCCATTCTTCCTTTGCTTCCATTAAATGAAACGATAAATCCTTCCCAGGGTAAATAAGCATTTAAAGAATAAGTTAAAATAGACTTATTTTTGTAAGTGACCATCACACCTAATGTATCTTCAATATTAATTCCATCTCCAAACACACTTTGATCACGTAAGTAACCATCTTCATGTTCTGCATCTAGATACATCGCTTTCAAATGAGGGTTTTCTGCCATGTTGATTGCAAAAGGATCATCTTTGGCATAATCGCTATTGTGGGCACGTTGATAAAACTTAGAAATACCCCTCGATTCGGCATTTTCTCTTCCATAAAACCGAAGACCACCAGTTGCATATACAATATCTGGAGTTGTATTTAACCAAAAATTAACTAAATCAAAGTGATGTGTTGATTTATGTACAAGTAACCCACCACTGTTATTTTTGTTTCGATGCCATCTCCTAAAATAATCAGCACCATGTTGTGTATCTAGTGCCCATTCAAAATTTACAGAGTATACATCCCCAATTACATTATCACGAATAATTTCCCTAATTTTTGTATTATGTGGTGCATAGCGATAATTAAATGTAACACGCACTTCATTCCCTGTTCTATTTATCGCGTCAATAATTTCTTGCGTTTTTTCAACATCAACAGTCATTGGTTTTTCGGTAATAACATCACAACCTAATTCTAAAGCCCTTACAATATATGTATGATGTGTACGATCCACAGAAGTAACAATAACAATATCTGGTTTTTCTTGTTCAATCATTTGATCAAATTCATTTGCTGAGTAGGTTGCTATTTTTGGATAATCATATTTTTCTTCAAGTAATTGATTAGCATAATCCATCCTTGTTTGATTAATATCACAAAAAGCAACAAGATCAGATGTCTCTTTATAATCAGTTACAATCGATCTATAAAAAAACTCGGCCCTTCCACCTGTTCCTACTAAAACATACTTTTTCTTCATTCTGTTCAGCTCCTCAATATAATATAAAATTATTTAGTAAAGCGTTTTCTAATTTATTGTTCTAAAACTTCAGCTTCTGCTTGTTGATCTTCTTCATTTATTTGTCCAGTTTCTATCCTTTTAATAACCCGGTATGATGTCCACATCACAATATATGATAATAAAGCAATACTGAAAAACGGGATTAATCCTGGAATCATTGCTGAAATATAATACAGTGCAACTACTCCAATGATCATTAATAATGTATAATGTGGATGGGCCGCTCCAAGTAATAGCGCATATTTGATATACAATCTATTTTTCCATTCATATTGAACATATATAGGGAATATATAAAGTAGGATAATGATGTAAAGCAGACCACAGACAATTAATCCCCAACGTATTACTTTAAAAAAACCGCCCACTGGTAAGAAGGCTAAATCAATGTATAATATATAACCAATTGCAAACAAAATAACACCTAACAGATTAGACTTAATAAACTCTTTTCGATATGTTTGCCAAAATGTTTTAAATACAGGGATATCCTGTTCACTCATCACCCACTTACGCGTTATTGTAAACAAACTTACAGTTGCGGGCATAATTCCTAAAACACCTAATCCTAAAATTGTGAAAAAAATCCATAATAAATTAACATAGGCCATTCTAGAAATGACTTCACACACTTTCATAAAACGCCCTGTTAGAATATTTGACATGTAATATCCTCAGCTCCTTTATAAAAATCTATCAACAGTTAATTGACAACGTTTGCAAATGATGAGTAATACAATAATTATTGTATTTACTTATACTTTACTGGATGAAACATCTCATGTCTATAATCATCTATGGCAGATTGTGTAATTATAGAAAAATACTAAGTAATTGAATACAATATCATAAAATGATTATCTCATGAAATTTCCTCATTACCGTAATGAGCTACTTATGCTCGAACTTATACATTGCAGAATATTTGCAATGAAAATACTAAGGACCACTCGAAAATTTTACTTTTATGACTATAAGCCTATTTATGGTATAGTAAGAATATACATATAATTCGCTTACAAATTGATTAGACTGATATTTATCAAAAGTTCTGATCGCTCATAAGTGATCTATTTTTTTGATAAATAAGATAAATAAAGAAGGAGGGGGTCCTTATAAAAAGGCAGAACAATTTCTACATCAAACTGTTGTCTATTATCATCCTTATAGCTACATTTCCAGTTATTATTGTTGGTATATTTTCTTATTTAAAATCTTCCGAAATCATGCAAACAAATATCGCTAAGGAAAAACAACAGAGCATCTATCAAATTCAAACAAATTTTGAACAAGTTTTAAAAATGGTAGACCTATCTGTAACTAACTTGGTCACTTCTTCGGACTTAATCACAACACTTGATGAACCATTGACTGAATATCAATTTCAACTTTATAATCAAACCAAAAGAGAATTGGTTCAATTACAACGTTTTGAAGCTGGGACAGACGACTTTTTACTTGCTAGCCTTAATGGTAATTGGCGAATTAATAATAAAGGTCTCAGGAGAATAAATAGCGAACAAAGTGATGAAATTAAGGATAGATATTTTTCTTTATCACATAAATCATCATGGATTGTTGAAAAAAAAGATGAAGTAATTTTTGATTCCAACGCTGGGAATTCCTGTGAAGCATATATTAGTCTCGTTAAACAACTACCTTTAAATAGTAATAATATAACAGGTATTTCAATTGCCTACATTCCAGTCTGTAATTTTTCTGATATATTAACAAAAAACTTGGAGTCAGAGACAGTAATGGTGTTAGATGAAAATTACCAAGTTGTTGGGCATAGTAATTTCGATAATATAGGCAAAGATTTCTCAAATGAGCCATTTATTAATACCTTAAATGAATCTGAGGAAGAAGACGGTCAGTTCAATATTCTCAGGGATGATGGAGATTATAAAGTTACATATAGAAAATCAAATTTCAATCGTTGGACATATATTTCCATGATTGAAATGAACGAATTCAATAAACAGACAAGCTCTATCGGATGGTTTACTTTTATCATTTGTTCTATCATGTTAATTGGCATATCGATTCTCGCATTTATTTCATCTCGTAAACTTTATAAGCCAATTCGTAGGGTTGTCTCAACGTTATCTCAATCTTTCTCTAACCCTTTAGAAGGAATTGGGAAAGACAACGAATTTGACATGATTGAGAAACAAATCAGACATATTTTGGATCAGAACAATCAATTAGAATCCAAATTGCAAGGGCAAGTCGTTCAGCTTAGGCAATTCTTTATTGCTAGATTACTACAAAATAAAATAGAAAGTAGTGAGTTGTCTAGCAAATTAACTACTTTTAATTATAGTCAATCTTGGAAACGCTGTTCTGTTCTATCCATTCAGATCGACTCACTAGAGGATAGCCGTTATAATCCAAGTGATGAAGATTTATTATTATTTACAATTAATACAATGATGGCGGAACATATTCCAATAAATGAACGCTTAACCCCTATTGTAGTGAATAAAACACAAGTTACGATCTATTTAAGTAATCATGAAATGGAAAATGAATATAAAGACACCATCACATCAATTACTAAAACGATACAATCTAAGATTGAAAAAGAACTAAATTTATCAATTAGTGTTGGTATTAGTGACATCTACACCGAATTAAGCCAAACACATCAAGCTTTCAAAGAAAGTTTAGAGGCACTTAGATACACGTTAAAATTTGGCCCTAGTTCAATCATATTCTTTGAGGATCTTAAACATGAGTCTAGTTTTTATACAGTCTATCCAAAACAAATTGAAAACGAGCTCTTTGATGCGATAAAAATTGGTGATAAAGAGTCTGTTGATTTACACTTGGAAAAATTAGTAGCATCATTATTTACCGAAAAATTAACACAGACACAGTACGAAATAGCGATCGTACGCTTTTTAACCAATTTGCTAGAGTTAACTGAAACACTTGGTGTAGAGGTATTAGAATTTGATAAACATAATTCTCTATTTGATCAATTATATGAATTTAGAACACTACCTGAGGTAGTTAACTGGTTTAAAAATGCAATTATTTACCCAATCATCAGTAAGGTGGATGAACGTACTAAATCTCAATATAAGAATATTTCTGATGAAATTATTCATATTGTCCAGCAAGAATATGATTCTGAACTCACCTTAAATTATATTGCTGAAAAATTACATTATAATCCAAATTATCTCAGTAGTATTTTCAGAAAGGAAACAAACACTTCATTCAGTGATTATTTATCACTATTCCGCTTAAAGAAAGCAAAAGAATGGCTTCTTGAAACGGATATGACTGTGAAGGAGATTGCGGAAAAGTTGAATTATAATAACTCACAAAACTTCATTCGTTCCTTTAGAAAAATTGAGGGCACAACACCTGGTAGATACAGAAAAAATAAACAATCTTAGTTTACAAATGAAATTAAAAACCATCCTTTTGAAACGTCAGGATGGTTTTTAATTTCAGCTTATTACTGTACAGATCACGTTATTTTTCCAATAAAAACATAGGCTAAACTAAAAACTCTTTACTTGGATAAGAATATTCCCCACGATAATTAGATGCATTATATCGTGGATACTTCACAGGTTGATAAGCATTTTCTAAATAACCGTCATCTTGTGTATAGATATATAAATAATGGTAATCCCAAACAATAATCTCATCTCTAGAGTCACCAGTTAAATCAATAGCCTCCACACACATTACTGGGTGGCCGTCATCAGGAAACTTCACACAAATCTCACCTTTTCCATTTAATAATCCACCTTTCTCTGGGTCTGCATTTAACAGGATCAGATCTGATCCATCACCTTTCCAATTTACTGGTGTGATGACATTGCCATTTAATTCATTTTCAAATTCCCATAACGGCTTTCCAGTAGAGTCATAGAGATAAACAATCCCTTGATGTCCCCAGTAATTGGTTACACAAAGCTCAAATCCCTCTTGATTTGGACAATAGTTTCCTGTACTTATTCTTTGAGCATGTCCAATATCATCACGCATTATAATGTTCCCATGATAATCAGTAATAAAGAATCCCTCAGAACCAGATACACAAGCAATGTGCCCCTCATCGGTTCCTGCCATAAATTTACCGGCAATAATTTCATCAGTGTGATCATATTTAATAGGCAACTTCCAAATGATCTTACCTGTATGATCTAGAAGGTTATAACCACATAATAACTCGTCATACCCATCTTGATTTATATCAAAAGCATATGGAAAATGGCCAATATTTGTTTCGCTTTTAAATGTCCACATAACCTCTAAATCTTTATTCAAAGCATATACCCTACAATATCGATCTTTCACAAGAATATCTGTTGGCCGATCATTACCCGAAAAGTTAGCAATACTGATTGCATCAGCATTTACTCTGTCAAAAGCATATACATTATTTGGTATACCAAAAAGAGTCGAGTCATCATCATCTGAAAGCGGCATTTTTGTCTTCTTTTTAACTTCTCCAGTCCTTCCATCTAAGATTAATAACTCAAAGTTTCTTGAAGTGATCACTTCATCAATTCCATCACCGTCAATATCATATACTTGAAGTGGCATATCAGCAGAGATCTTGCTATGTTCATAATCGGTAGAAGGTTCCCCGATTTGCCAAAGTATATTTCCTTCTAAGTCAAAAGCCGTTAAACAACTAATATGACCATACGCATCACGATGAACACGTTTTTGACTCTGCGCAATTACCCCATACCATTTATCTCCACCTGTTAAATGCCCAAATCTCAACTGTCTGCCAGAGCCAAAATCTCGTAAATCAATCTTCTTATATAGCTTCATTTTTGGCATTGACTTGCAATTATCTCTTATCAATTGCTCCTTTTTGCCAATTCTCCGTTCGATCTTTTTCATTGTTTTTTGACTACAGTGAACTGTTACATATTCAAATTGGGTGGGATCTGTAGCTGTAATACATACTTTTCCGCCATGGATAACTTTATCATCTGATACTTCAAAAACCTCTTCACCATCAACAAAACAGGTTACTACATTTTCTTCACAAACAATTTTTAATTTATAAAAAGAGTCACAATGATAAGTTATATTCTTTTTTGCAAGAATTTTCTTTTTCATCTTATGTCGACTTTCTAACCTAACTTCTCCTTCTGTGAAAACAAGCGCTAATAAATTCATACTATTTTGCACACAAAAACCTATACCTGCAATTCCAGAGGTATTCAGCATTCTTAGCTTGGCAGTCATTGTGTAATTAAACCAATTATGATCACCACTCATTAGCATTGGATGTGTTTCATGGGGACGATCCGTTTTTATTCTCATTTGTTCCATAAAATGTTTTCCTTTGTCTTCTGTAACAATCCATGAGGCACCACTATATGTATGGTTACAAACAGGGTCACTCCAACTCCCTGTATAACCTTCATTAACAACATAATGATACTCTCCCATAGCTGAATGATTTTTATCGTAAGGAAATTCACCAATTTTAAAGTCCATGAAGTCTTCGTTTAATAAAAATTCCATTAAATTCTCACTCCTACTTGTAGAAATAACCACTTAAAAACTCACCGATGATTTAGAATCCCTGGTGAGTTTTTAATTGAGATACATTAAAGTATTTCATCATATTATTCTTTAATAGATCCTAGCAAAGCACCTTTAGTAAAATGCTTTTGCAAAAATGGGTAGACTAATAATACTGGAACAGTTGCTACTACAATAACTGCCATCTTGACAGATTGAGATGGTGGTGGAATATCTGTAAACTCAGCGCTATCGTAATTCATTCCACTTGCTAAAACAACAACTTGCCTCAGTAAAATTTGAATTGGCCATTTTGCCGAATCACTTAAATATAAAATAGCTGACATGTACGTATTCCAATAAGTAACTGCATAAAACAATGATATGGTTGCAATTGCAGGCATTGAGAGCGGAATAACGATCCTAAAAAGGATAGAAAAATCATTGGCTCCATCAATTTTTGCGGATTCCTCTAGTCCATAAGGAAGGTTCTGGAAAAAGGTCCTTAAAATAATCATATTAAATACGTTAATTGATGAAGGAATTATTAGAGCCCATAATGAATCTAACAAGCCTGTTTCTTGGACAACAATAAATGATGGGATCATTCCACCACTAAATAACATTGTGAAAATAAAATAAAACATGATAACTCTTCTACCCGGTAAATCTTTACGTGAAAGCCCGTAAGCAGTAAGTACAGATAACATCATACTCCAAAGGGTCCCGCCCACTGTTACCGTAATTGAAACAAGTAAAGCTCTAAATATGGTATTCGTTGAAAATATATACTTATATGCGCTAGTCGTGAATTTCGTTGGGAAAAGCAGAAATTTCTTTTCCGCTATCTCAGCACCTGTTGCAAAAGAACTACCTAATATATGAATAAATGGTAGTATGGTTATCAGAGCTATAATTGCAAGTATTGTTGCGTTTGTAATATTAAACAATCGTGCCCCTAAACTTTTATCTCCTATCACTTTAATTCCTCCCTATCTTTCATCCAATGTAATTAATAAACTCCCTCTTCTCCCATTTTCTTAGATAACCAGTTAGCAAACATTACCAGTATGAGACCTACAAAACCTTTAAAGAATCCAACTGCTGTTGCATAACTAAACTGCCCTTGCCTTAAACCAGTCGTATATACATATGTATCAAATACTTCTGCGACATGTCTATTTGTTGAATTTAGCAGAAGATAAATATGCTCAAATCCTAACTCTAAAACATCACCTATCTTTAAAATTAATAAGATAACAATTACACTTCTAATTGCTGGCAAAGTAATGTGCCACATTTGTCTAAATCGATGAGCACCATCCATTCTTGCAGCTTCATACAATTCCTGGTCAACAGAAGCAATTGCTGCAAGGAATATAATTGTACCCCAACCAGCTTCACGCCAAATAATTTGAATCACATACATCGGTCTGAACCAATCGGAATTTAAGAGAAAATTAATTGGCTTAAAGCCCATGGATTCAAGTAAGCCATTGATTATTCCACCATCCATCGTTAACATCACATAACTTATGGATACAACAACAACCCATGACATAAAGTGTGGTAAATATACTAATGTTTGAATTGTCCGCTTATAATAATTCCTTCTTACTTCATTTAACATAAGGGCTAATATAATCGGAATTGGAAAAGTAATAAATAACTGCAAACTAAACAGCACTAATGTATTTTTGAGAATCATCCAAAAATCAGGTGAAGTAAATAAACGCTCAAAATGTTCAAATCCTACCCATTCACTTCCACTAATACCCCGATATGGCTTATAATCTTGAAAGGATATAACCAGCCCATACATCGGAATGTACTTATATATAAACAAATACAGAACACCAGGTGTAATCATTAAATAGATTAACTTATTACCTTTTATTTTGCGCCAAGTTTCACTTCTCTTTTTCTTTTTAAGTGCCTTTTTCTCCTCTTTTTCTTGCTTTTTTAAATCATCATTCTTTTCAACACTAAGTTCACTACTCACGCTTCTCATCCTCTCTTGTTCTTTTTAAATTATTCAATTTTAGTTTTACAAGCGCTTCCATAATTGTTTCCTAAAAAGCTAATTTCAGTATAAACTTTATGAATAGAGTTCTCCCCTTACTCTTTAATTTAATCGTATATGTAGTATATGCCAAACCTTTATATTTTGTATATAATCACTTTCTTATTACCCTTACAAACTCTTATATACCAAAGAGATATCGCTTACGCCCTTTTAAGATGATCATTGCTTTATAATGACACACCTTATATTCAATCTCTCTTCTTTGCAGTAATCTAGACCCGATCGACATCGAGGACTAAACATGATATATTTCATGTAATGAATGAATTTTATGATTACATGAACAGTCTCCTCACTACATCATATATTTAATATAAGCTTATATGTTATAGCATCGAGAACCTAAATCAATATTATGAAATCCATTAAAAATAGTATATAAATGAAGAAGAAATATTTCAATATTGATATAAGAAAATGAAAGGCCAGTGCCTTTCATTTTCTTATATTGTGCTGTCATTTATTTAGATTCATTATATTCCTCTATTATCTTGTCCCCACCTTGTTCTCTCCACTTCTCGACTTCTTTATTGAATTCATCCTCATCAATTTCGCCTAACATGAAATTATATGTTGCATCATTTATAATCTCTTGTAATCTTTCTCCATCCCTGATATACGTTTCGGATTCTAATGTAACTGTTGGATCATGAACTAGATAATTTTCATTATCTAAGATAAGTTCCTCCGCTTTTTCCTTCGCATCATATGCATGATAACCAACATATCTTCCACTTGTTTCAGGTTCACCTATTTCTAATGCAAAGAATGGTCTGACGTCTCTATCAATTTTATCCTTATCTTCAATTGGTTGCGCCTGTCCGTCAACCATGTCGTAGTGTTCACCTTCGAACCCCCAATAAATGAGATTAGAGATTTCTGGTGTCATTAAGTGATCAAAGAATCCCAGTATTTGCAACAACTTCTCTTCAGTTTCTACTGAAGACTTTGGAAAAAGAAATAAGCTTCCAAACCCCGGTATTGCCCAAACATTAAATTCTCCATTTGGTCCTTTTACATTATTATGAACATCGTATACAACATCTGGGTTTAGTTCAATTGCATCATTACGAATACTGACAACATCTGCCATTGACCCAACATATATTCCAGCTGTTCCATTTTTAAACATTGCTTGTTGGTCATCTTTACTCGTAACAGGAAAATCTTTATTCATAAAACCGTTATCACGTAATTCCTTAACAAACTTCATTGTTTCAATGTACTCTGGGAACATAAATTCTGGCAAGAGTTCACCATCTTTTTCACCCCAATAGTTTGGTGTCCCAAACCAAGATGCAATAGTTTTAAACGCGCCATACTCCAAATCCCCACGATCTGTTAAACCTATCGTATCATCTTTTCCACTACCATTTGGATCCTCCTCAGTAAAAGCTCTTGCCATTTCAAAGAACTCTTCCGTTGTCGTTGGGGCTTCAAGATCTAAATTATCTGCCCAGTCCTTACGATAAATTATTCCTTGACGTGACAATGGTCTACCTTGATAAATTCCGTATAACTTTCCTTCGATCTTCGTATTTTCCAAAATTGGCTCTTTTAACTTACTTAAATTCTCAAATTGATCTAAATATGGTCCAATTTCCCAAAACTGATCATCTACAATTGCTTCTCTGAATTGATCTAATTGGTTAAAACCTACGCTAAACACTTCTGGAAGTGTTCCAGTTGCAAATGCTGTATTAAGTTTTTCAGCATAGTTATTATCAGGTACCCAGTCGATATCAAGTCTAACATTTAACTTTTCTTCAAGTGCATCTGGTATCGTATCATTAGGAACTTCTGGTGTGTGTAAATTTAGCATCATACTAATTGTTACAAGTTCATCGCTCTCGTTATCATCATTATTATTGCTATTGTTCTTCGAATTATTTTCCGATGAATTATTGCCTGCCTCATCCCCATTTGAAGCGTTTCCATTATTGTCACCACATGCAACTAATAATAGAACTGTTAGTAAAATTGAACAAAAAATAATCAACCTTTTTGTTAAATTTTTACTCATTAATTTTCCCCCTTAAAATAATTTTTTAGTACCTCAAGTTTGATTATATGATCAATCACCTAGCAATGTACATAATCATTTTATTAGAACCTCACACAACGACCATGTAGCGCTTACATTAAAGAAAAATGATTATTATTTTGCCATATAAATCTCTAGATTTCTTTATTTTATTATTTATTATATTAAAGTCTTACTATTAAAATGTAGGTAAATAATCATTTCTTTAGAAATTTGGCAAATAAGCAAGCCGCTTTCACATATTTATCGCTTAATACCTCTCCTTTATAGTTAATTTTTTGTATACTGATAAAACATATAAATATAAATATCATTATCTTAGATTTAATTGTAATAACTTCACATAGTAAACCCGGAAATCAAATAATAACCTTGACTTCCGGGTTTAATTTTAGTTACAAATTATCTATGATTCGTTATTTACGTGATTCATTATATTCCTCTATAACCTGATTACCACCTTGATTCTTCCAACTCTCAATTGCAGCATCAAAACCTTCCTCATCAATATCTCCGAGAATAAAATTAATAGATGCATCTTCAATGATTTGATTTAAAGTTTCTGATTGCTTCATGAAAGTCTCGGAATCTAATCCTATAGTTGGATCTGTAGTTAGATAATTCTCATTATCAGTGTATAATTCATATGCTTTCGTAAGTGGTTCATAATCGTAATAGCCTTCATAGCGTCCATTTGTAGTTGGTTCACCAACCTCTAATGCTGATAGCGGCCTAACTTCCCTGTCTATAAGTTCTTCTTCTCCCTCAATAAATTGAGCCTTTCCATCAATTACCTCATAATGTTCACCCTCTAAGCCCCATATTAATATATTTGCTCCTTCAGGTGACATTAAATAATCATAAAATCCTAATATCACTTTTAACTCATCTTCATTTTCAATTGCTGACTTGGGAAACATTACTAAACTACCGTATCCTGGAATTGACCTTGTACGATATTCTCCATCAGGTCCTTCAACGTAATTATGAACATCAAACTCAACATTTGGGTTGATATTTTTAGCATCTTCGTAAATTGGTCTCACATCTTGCATTGATCCAATATAAACCCCTGCTGTCCCATCCTTAATCATATCTTGCTGATCAGTTTTACTAGTAACTGGAGCATCCTGATTCATATATCCATTACCGTGAATTTCTTTAAAAAACTCTAGCGCTTCTTTATACTCTGGGAACATAAAGTTTGGCAATAATTCCCCATCCTTTTCACCCCAGTTATTTGGAACACCAAACCAATCTGCAATCGTTTGGAATGTGCCAAGCCCTTCTCTGTCTGTTAAGCCTATCGTATCATCCTTTCCATTATCATCTGGATCATTTTCTGTAAATGCTTTTACCATTTCAAAAAACTCTTCTGTATTTGTAGGCGCTTCTAGCCCTAAAGCATCTGCCCAGTCTTTCCTGTATATAATTCCATGTCTAGATAGGGGTCTTCCCATATAAACAGAATATAGCTTATCATCCACCTTTTGATTATCCAAGGTGTCCTCACGTAATTTACTTAAATTTTCAAATTCATCAAGGTAGGGGCCAATTTCCCAGAATTGATCGTCGCGGATAGCTTCTTTAAACTGTATAAATTGATCAGTTTTTACTAAAATCACTTGTGGTAATGAATTTGTAGAAAAAGCTGTATTCAATCTTTCTTCGTAATTATTATCTGGAACCCAATCAATATCCAATTTAACGTTTGCTTCTTCCTCTAGGACTTTGATTAATCTGTCATTAGGAACTTCAGGTGTGTGTAGATTTAACATAAGTGATATTGTTGCTGAATCCTCATCATTTGCAGCATTGTTATTACTATTGTTATTATCACTTGGTTTATCATTGTTGTTATCATTACCACAACCCGCAAATAGCAATAGTGCGATTAATAATATACTACTTATGAATATTTTTCTCATAACATCCACCCCTTCACTATTTTTGGAAAATGAATTCATTTCCTTATTATCCATTATACTTTAAAGGCGATTACATATTTCTACTTATAAGACCCCTTTATATTTCATTTCTAAAATATAATTGTGATATTCCTCATAGATCAACAAATCAGCTAAAATCTTAATTGGTTGAATTTATTGTATCAAACCAAAATAATAATATTTAAATGCTGTGACGACAGCAGATTCTTTTTCTAACTATAAAAACTCCTCTTCAAGCTTTAAGGTAATTTATCTTATCACTCAAGAAGAGGAGTTTATCATTAAATTTTTATTTTATTTTTGATATCTTTCTTTTTTGAAACGATATAGCACCATAAATACACCACCTAAGATCATTAAGGCAAATCCACTAAAAAATAGATTATAATTTCCTGTTGCAGTCTTAGGTAATTTTTGTTCTTTATCATCTTGGTCAACACTTTGTTTATCTGTCCCGTTAGGTTTACTAGAGTCCCCAGGTTCTCCCGGTTCTCCCTGCTCTCCCGGTTCGCCCGGTTCACCCGGTTCTCCTGGTTCACCCGGTTCTCCCGGTTCGCCCGGTTCGCCCGGTTCACCCGGTTCGCCTGGTTCTCCTGGTTCTCCCGGTTCTCCTGGTTCTCCTGGTTCACCTGGTTCGCCTGGTTCTTCTGGTTCATCACCATCATCATCTGGGAAGACCGTCTCAGGGTTCCAACCTAATACATTTTCTACAGTCCATTCT
>Ga0209487_1002683_pt1 | contig 14371 bp, 17 predicted proteins | sample Poulit2012_FD_187524 | JGI IMG/M metagenome (GOLD analysis project Ga0209487, IMG submission 187524) | Agricultural soil microbial communities from Georgia to study Nitrogen management - Poultry litter 2012 (SPAdes) (version 2) | ecosystem: Environmental > Terrestrial > Soil > Agricultural land... | reverse complement strand
ATAACTAATAACTAACCTCATCGCTCTTCCTCATAGATCGTCGCCAGTGCTTCTCCGAAAACATCGGCGGGTTGGGCACCTTGCACAGCCGACTTCCCGTTGAATACGAAGGTCGGCACGGCCTGGACGCCGATGCTCTGCGCGCGGGCGATTTCCTGAACAACCTCGTCGCGTCCTTCGTCGGATGCCAGGTAGGCTTCAACGCGCTCTGCGTCCATCCCTGAATCTACAGCGAGTTGTTGGAGCGCACCTGTATCGGCCACGTTCACACCGTGCGTAAAGTGCGCCTCGAACAACCTGGTGGCTACCTTCCGCTGGGTCGCAGCATCGTATTCATTCAACGCCAGCCTCAATAGCCGATGCGCATTCATCGTATTGACGGCAAGTGCTTCGTCCCAGTTGAGCGTCAGCCCTTCTTTGCCGGCAGCCGATGCCGTGTGACGCAGCGTCGCGTCGGTGCGCTCGCCGAACTTCTGTCTCAGCGATTCCTTCAGCGGAACCGGCTCGTCCGGCAGACTCGGATCGAGCTGAAACGGCCGGTAAACGACGTCGACGTCGTCGCGGTGCTCAAACTTCTCCAGGGCCTCAAAAAAGCGCGCCTCACCGATGTAGCACCAGGGGCACGCGATGTCGGCGTATATCTCGATTGTCATAACGTTCTCTCCTATTGAATGTATGTCTCTCGAATCAGCGGCGAAGCCGAGTGCTTCGTCTCGCTCGATTCCTATCTTATCGGCCATCGGCATCGCCGGTCGTGCATCCGCACTTAGTCTCCCCTTCTCCGTAAAACCGCCGTCCCATGACCAATATGGTTTTCCATGCCCACTCGGGCGTTCGCTATCTGGTGCTGCTCGTCGGCATCGTTGCCCTCGTTGCTTTCCTTTACGGCCAGATTACCAGGAAGCCGGTCGGACCGGGTAAAGGCATCATGGCCGCATTCGTGGGCGTGCTTGACCTGCAACTTTTACTCGGACTCGTTCTGGTCTTCCTGATGCCGTTCTACGGAGCACTCATCGGGCACCTTGTACTCATGATTGCTGCCGTTGCCGTCGCTCATGCCTCTGCTTCCATCGCTCGTAATAGGCCGGACGCCACAAGCGCTAACAGCATCCGCCTGATTGGCGTCGTCGTAACACTCGTTCTCATCGTCGGCGGCATCATGTCCATCGGCCGCAGCATTTTCTGACCAGCCCTACCTGCGACGAACGGTCCGGGCAAGTCAATTCGATGGCGCCCGGTTTCCTTTCAAGCGAAACCACCCGTCGAGGCTCCATTTGCCCGGACCGGCCACGGCGATGAAGGCAAACACAAGAGCATAAAGCAGCGCGAGTTCGCCGCCGTTGACGATAGGCGCAAGTCCCGCCGACGCATGGCCTATGAAATACGCCGCGATCATGAGGGCGACCTGAATGACGGCTACCGGCCGCGTCAGTATGCCGAACGCCAGCATCAATCCGCCGAACAGCTCGAGCACGCCTGCGAGTCCCATCTGCGAGACCAACGGGACGGCGGTGCCACCGAACGAACCGAATAGCTTCATCGCCCCGTGCTGGGCGAACAGCAGTCCGGCTCCGACGCGAAGCAGGGTGAATAGGGTTATGTGAAGAAGATCCGTGCGATCGCTTCGCTGGATATCAGCGTGAGTCGGATTGGAGGCGATAGATTGTGCCATTAGACTGATGTTGGTAGTTGAGGCGAGACCTTGGAATAGTGCCGCCGTCAGATAAGCTGTGATAGAAGTTCGTAGGAACGAAGCCGGGCCGAATGGTCGGTCATTAGGTCCTGGATCATGATGCCGTCCAGGTTGAGGTCGGTGGACAGTTGGCTCAGCTGTTCCGCCACCTGGTCATACACGCCACCGATGAAACGAGGCGGAATGCTCGAGCCCTTTTCATAGGGATATACAGGCGGAAGCCCACCAAGCTCATCCACGGCATCATCGGGTGAGGGTAGCGCCGCGCTGAGGTCCCCCCGCGACAGATTTCGATACATCACGTGCACCGGCGCCAACTGACGTCGGGCCTCCTCCTCGGTGTCGGCACAGACAACGTGCACCGCGAGGATGGTTTCGGGCTTGTCTACGCGCGTGGGCCCGGAGCTCGGCTTAAAGTTGTCACGGTATGCTTCGACAATTGATGGCGTGCCCGTCTGATTGATGAAGCCCGCGAATACGTAGCGCAATCCAAGCTGCGCCGCGGCTGACGCGCTCCACGGACTCGACCCGAGAAGATGAAGTTGTGGCAGCGAGTCGATCGTATACACGGGATGGTCGTTGAACGGATGTCCTGCGGGGAAGTCACGCTCGAGCCACGCCAGTAACTCAACGATCTGCGCATCAGAGTCGGCATTGAAACGCTTGCTCCGATCCTGCTGAAGTGCCAGGTCAGTCACCGGCCCCGTCGTCGCACGTCCCACGCCGAGGTCAATCCGGCCGGGATAGATCTCGTTCAGCGTGGCGAACACTTCGGCGACTTTGAACGGGCTGTAGTGATTGAGTAGCACACTTCCCGACCCAAGCCGAATGCGCTTCGTGTGCGCGGCCAGTGTTGCGATGAGGACTTCGGGGGCCCGGCCGGCCACGCCTTTCGCACCATGGTGTTCGGCAACCCAGATTCGGTCGTAACCCCAGGCATCCGCCCGCTGTGCGAGATCGATGCTGTTGAGAAAAGCATCATGCCGTGTACCATTCGGCGGAACCGTAGATAGATCAACGATGGATAGATTCACTAACTAACCCTTCTTGAGATACATCCGGAGAACTTCCCTTGCTACCTCCCACTCAACGGGTCAAACATCATCGCGTACGATTCTCACTCCCGTCCCCCATGGATCGACCGTCTGAACAGCCGACCCAGAGGTCGCCGCGCCGTATCCATGGCGTTCCAGGTTGGCGCCTACGGCCGTCAGATCGTCCGCGGTAGGTACAACGATGGTCCAGTCTAAAAGCCGGGCATCGTCATCAGACGCGGGTGGAGCGTGGCGAGCCCATTCATTCGTGCCGAGGTGGTGATGATAACCTCCCGCCGACATGAAGAGCGCGCCCGGATAACTCCAGACGACTTTGTCAAAGCCGAGCCCTTCGTGATAGAAGTCTGCTGCCGACGGAATATCCCCGACGTGCAGATGAACGTGTCCGATCGTCGTGCCGGTTGGCATCCCAGTCCAGGCATCCGGCCCCGCAGCCTCCAGCAGTGACTGGACATCGAGATGTTCAGTCGCCATTTGGATTTCTCGTCCAGTCGTGCCCCAGGTCTCGCGCGGCCTGTCCGTGTAGATTTCCAGTCCGAGCCCGTCCGGGTCGTTCAGATAAATCGCTTCGCTCACGAGGTGGTCGGCCATCCCCAGCCTCACATCATTCTCCGCAAGATGCCGGATGAATCGACCGAGGGATTTCCGATCGGGCAGTAGAATCGCCACATGATAGAGTCCCAACGCCCCACGCGGAGGCACCGGCCGAGCACCCTTCTTCTCCACGAGTTCAACGAGTGGTTCGGAGGATCCCTCCATACCCATCTTCGCCACGCGATCCGTCTGTCCAATTAACGTGAGGCCGATCAGGTCACCATAGAATGCGATAGACCGTTCGACATCACTCACCTGCAGGCGAACCGGACCAAGGCGCGTTTCTGGTGGAAGTCGATAGTCGCTTGGCGCGATGCCAACTCTGGTCGGGGCTTCTTCCATGAGTTTAAGACGCTAACGCCTCTTTGATGGTATCGGACACCGGCGTTGTCGGCCGGCCGATCAGGCGGCTGAGGTCGCCGGATTCAACGTACAGGTAATCTTGTGCGATGCCGGTGTCAAATGACGCGAAGACTGATGCGGCAGATTCGGGTAGACCGAAACCGACGAGGGCGCTTGCATGCTCCTCAGTGCTCATGTCGCGGTAAACCACCTCCTTGCCGGCTGCACGGCTGATCTCTTGAGCGAGTTCGGACATCGTGTACGCCTTGTCACCGCCGAGTTCATACACCGCGCCCTCATGACCGTCCGTGGTGAGAACGACGGCCGCCGCTTCGGCGTAGTCCTTCCGCGGAGCCATGCTCACGCGGCCGTCGCGCGCGCTCCCGACCATCGCGCCATGCTCAACATTTTGAGCAAGCGATACGGTATAGTTCTCCGTGTACCAGCCGTTACGAAGGATCGTGTACCGAAAGCCGCCTTCGCGGATGAGTGCTTCGGTGTCCTTGTGCTCTTCAGCCAGCGACAGCGGGCTGCTATCAGCAAACGCGAGGCTGGTGTAGACGAGCCTCTCTATCCCTGCCTCCTTCGCCGCGTCTAGCACATTTCGATGGTGCTCAAGCCGGCTGCCAATCTCGCTTGAAGAAATCAGCAACAGCTTGTCGATACCTTTCAGTGCGGCGCTAAGCGCCTCAGGCTGCGTGTAATCGGCCCGGCGGATCTCAATTCCGCGCTCGGCAATGTCTTTGGCTTTGTCAGGATTACGGACAACAGCGACGAGTTCTGAAGGCGCGACGTTTCGGTCGAGCAGAGACTCGATAACGAGCCGGCCAAGTTGGCCCGTGGCTCCGGTGACGGCTATCATATCTATATGGAAATCAAGTGGATGTAAGTAGAGGCGAGGCCCCGGCCCGCCGGAGCCTCGAGCACGCTCAGTTACTGGCGAACCGCCTCGATGGCGAGGGAAATCTCAACCTCATCCCCAATCATGCCTACGCCTTCGACCATCTGATTGAAGTGGACGTTAAAGTCCTGACGGTCGATTGTTGTCGTGGCAACAAAGGCGATCCGGTCTCCGCCCCAGGGGTCGCCGCCCTGACCCAGGTACTCGCCCGTAAGGACAACCGGCCGCGTGGTACCGCGAATCGTGAGGTCGCCGTGGACATTGACGGCATTGCCGTTTACCACCACATTATTGCTGGTAAACGTCATCGTTGGGTGATTGGCCGCATCGAAGAAGTCATCTGTGCGCAGATGCTCGTCGCGCTGCTCGTTAAACGTATTGATGCTCGCGGTCTGGACGGTCACGTCGACGTTCAACGTGGAAAGGTCGTTAGGATCAACGGTCACCGTTCCTTCCCAGTCCGTAAATGCGCCAAAGACGCGCCCCATCAGGTGACGGATGCGGAAGGTCATTTCTGAGTGGACGGTGTCGATCTGGTACGTCGAGACGGTCGCAGCTTCGACAGTCGGGCTCGGCGTCACGGATGTGACGTCAGCGGCGCGTGCCGGTGCGGCAATAAGAGCAAGCACCAGGAATATCGAGGAGAATGTTCGTTTCATATCTATTTGGAAAAGGATGACGTCGAACCCCGGCCGACCGTGCTGCGCCGGCCGGGGATGGCGAAGATTCTGACTTATCTGGCTCTCGCGATGCTCGTGAGAGTTAGGGCTTCAAAGACGCAGGTCTATGAGAATCCAGGTCTATGAGAACCAGGTCTATGAGAACCAGGTCTATGAGAACCAGGTCTATGAGAATCAGGCCTCTTCTTTCTGTAAGGCAGCCTGAATCTCGAGTTCGATCTGAACGTCGTCGCTCACCAGGAAGCCTCCTGTTTCGAGCGCGGCGTTCCAGTTGAGACCAAAGTCCTTCCGGTTGATCTTCGTACGCGCCTCGAGCGCGATCTTGTCGTTCCCGAACGGGTCGCGGCCGGCGCCGAGGAATTCACCTTCGAGCTCCAGTTCCTTCGTCACACCGTGCAGCGTGAAGTCGCCAACGAGTGTAAATCCGGGCGCAGAGACGTCTTTCACGGCCGTGCTCTTAAAGGTGATGGTCTCGTACTTGTCGACCTCAAAGAAGTCGGCCGAGCGCAGGTGCTCGTCACGGTTGGCGTCGTTCGTTGTGATCGACTTGGCCTGGATCGTGGCGTTGGTCTCGAGCGTCGACAGTCTCTCAGGATCGAGATTGACTGTGCCTTCGAATTGCTCGAACGCGCCCCGAACTTTACTAAAGCCGAGGTGGCGTACCGTGAAACCGAGACGCGAGTGTGAGGGGTCGATAATGTAGGTCTTGACGTTACTCATGAGGTCCTCGTGTTTGTTGGGTGATTGGTTTCAAAGGTTGGAAACGGGCTCAGCCGGCAGACCGGCCGGCCCATCGTCAGATGTTTTGTCTGACGGAAGCCAGCATTTCAATGAGCTCCTCGAGTTGTTTTTCGGAGAGCTCCCTAAACGGACGCCGTTGCTCCGTCGACACTTCTTCGTCGATTTCAGCAAGAAGCTCGTATCCTTTGTCCGCCAGGAATGTGCGAACCATCCTGCGGTCCTCAGTCGAGCGCTCACGGGCGATGTAGCCCGCCTCTTCCATCCGATCGAGCAGCCGCGTCACGTCCGGCATGCGGGTAATCATGCGATCCCCGATTTCATTCCGGCACAGGCCGGTGTCACCGGCACCGCGAAGGATCCGCAGCACGTTGAACTGCGTGGAAGTGATGCCGTGCGGTTTCAGCATGCGCTCGAATGCATCGGTCAGCATTGAACTGGTGCGGATGATGCTGAGCTGCGCCCCATGCTCGAGGTTGGCAAACGGCCTCGATTGCTTTAAGTCTTTGGTTACGTCCGTTTTCATGCTTCATTATAGGTGTTGCAACACTCATTGTTTCAACACATTATGTTAAGAAAGTGTTATCACACCTAATTGTTGCGCGGCTTACGCTTCCGCCCCTGTGCCGTTCGTCTGGTTCGATAGTGAAAGACGCATCCCACGGGCCGAGGCCGAGGCCGCTCTGAATTGATCCCACAAAAAAGGCAGCCGGCGCGAATGTGCCGACTGCCTTCTCGATCTGAAGAAAAATGCAGGATCAGTCTTAGTTTGGCCGCTCTCCCTGTGCATGCGTCCATTGAACCGCATACTGGAGCAGCTCTGCGACTGTCTCGAAGCCGAGCTTTTCCTTTGCTCGCCGTCGGTACGTCTCGACCGTTTTACGGCTCAGGCTCAGTTGGTCGGTGATCTCCTCAACCGAGCTCCCCTGGCCGAGCATCTGGAAAACCGACATCTCGCGATCAGTGAGTTCATCGATGGCGAAACCTGGCGACGATGACCGGCCCACCGCGACCTTGCTGAGTATACGCGAGGCCATTTGACGGCTCAGGTAGATCTCGCCTCGCACCACCGTGCGAATGGCATCGACAACCGTTTGGGTCGACTCGTTCTTCATGAGATAGCTCGACGCGCCGGCACGGATGGCACGCTCGGCGTAGACGCTCTCATCGTACATCGAAAAGACGACCACATGAACATCAGGAAACTGGATCCGGATGTTCTGCACGAGATCGAGTCCGTGCCCGTCCTTCAGCGAGATATCGACGATGGCGACGTTGGGCCGCTGCTTCTCGATAATGTGAAATGCCTCGTAGCCGGACTCTGCCTCGCCGACGACCTCGAGGTCCATCTTGGTGCTGATCGTATCCTTTATTGCGTCGCGAATCGCCGGATGATCATCCACGACGAGTACGCGGATTCGATCCCCCTGCCGCACATCGACCGTTGGGGCTCTCCTTGCAGAACCAATCGAATCCATGTGTATCCTCCTCTTGTTAGCTTATTTCTTCGGGTTCGAGACGAAGTAGACTTATGTATCGAGTCACTCGCATCGCTCAATCGGGACGTTGTCTTGACTGGCAAAGTGCTGTCCAGAGAACGACTCTCGATCGTCGCTGCGGGCGTCTGGGAATAGTATCGGCAGTATAAGCATCCACTTAAATACTCCTGTTGAGCGGCATCCTGCACGTCACTCGGGTACCGTGCCCATCGGCCGAATCTATTTCAAGCGTAGCGCCCAGGGCACCCGCACGGTACTTCATGCTGTCAAACCCTATTGACCGGCTCGGCTTAAAATCCGTCGGCAGTCCCACACCGTCATCTTGTATCGTAAGCACTGCCTCATCGCCTTGTTGCCCCAAATAAACGACGATTTGAGACGGATCGGCATGCTTTAGCGAGTTGTTCACCGCTTCCTGCGCAATCCTGAACAGGTGCAGCTTGGTGTCGCGGTCTTCGATCTCGAAGTCAACCTGACGCACGAACTCGCACGTGACGTGAGGAATCGACGCCACGTTATGACATAACTCGTTCAACGTGGCCGATAGCCCTTCATGATACAACTGGGCAGGCGTCAGCCCGCGATAGATGTCGCGGATGTGATCGGCGGCGTCGACCGCAAAATTGGCTACTTTCTGCGCTACTTCTCGGCTCGCATGCTCCTCATCCTCCAGGCGCTCGGCCAGGTTCTGGCTGAGCATCCTGACGCCCGTCAGCAGCTGTCCGACGCCGTCGTGCAGGTCACGGCCGATTTTCTGCTGCTGCTCCTCCAGCGCACCCACGATCCTTCGCTCAAGCTCGGTACGTTCAGTGACGTCGATGCAACTTCCCCAGATTCGGCTCAGACGTCCGCGTTCGAGAGTGCCAACGGCGTTAATCACCAGATGGCGAGGCGGCATATCCGGTGCCCAGACCGTGACTTCCCGGTTCTTGAGTCGGTATCCGTTCTGAATGAAGTCGTTCAAAACACTGCCGCGAAGATTCCGGAAGACCTGCATATAAGGCTTTCCTTCCACCTCGTCGCGCGGCACGCCCAGCATTTCGATCATCACGCCGTTGCACTCCGCCACATAGCCATACTCCTGGATGTGGCGCCGCTGGATGTCAACAGCAGCTTCGCGAGCGATGGGCTTGTCGAGATCGATCCGGCAAATAGCCTCAGTGATCGTTTCTACAAACGTTCGATAACCCTCTTCAGCGAGACGCACGGCGGTCACGTCGCGCATGACGGTAAGCGCGCGTGTTTTACCCTCGTAAACAAGCGGCACGGAGGTCGACTCAACGATGCGTTCCTCCCCATCCAGCCGGATCATCTCGTGTTCGACAGGATCGGGTACGGTGCCACGCCCAAGCAGGGAGTCGTTCGTTTCGAGGAGGTAGTAGTACTCGGCTGATATGAAGTCGTACATCGACGCGCCAATCAGCTCCTCCCGCCGGCGCGCGCCGAGGACGCCTACGGCTGCGTTATTGACGTAGCTAATGACGCCCTGATCGGTCAAGAGAATCGGATCAGGGTGGTTCTCCACGAGACGGCGCCATCGTTCTTCGCTCTCCGAAAGCGCACGTTCTGCGAGCTTACGTACGAAATAGCCCGCCAGCATGTCGCCTAATATTCCGAGCACACGTCCGTCTTCCTGACCCCAACGCGGCCGGCGAACCCCGTACTCAAATCCGATATATCCAAAAAGACGATCGTCCGCGGAGAGTAGCGGGACAGCGTTCACGTGCTCCCCATTCGCCGAGTCGCCGATCAGTTTGGAGTACGACGGCGCTTCATCGGCATGACCTGCATCGGCGGCTGACAGTTCGTCGACCGAAAAATCGCCCCCGTGCGTCCAGCGGTAGATGGTCGTCCGATCGCCGCCGGAAACCGTCGTTCCAGTCAGGTTATCGGCATCGAGTGGGAGCCGAACGAAATACGCCGACTGGACGCCCGTTGCACTCGCCGCGATTCTGAGGATGTCCTCGAAGTTCAGATCATCCGAAGACACCAGGATGTGCGAGATGTCTACGAGTGCCTGATCAACGCGCAGCCGCTGCTCGACGTGCTCAAGATCGGTGGGCAGTTCCGCGAGGACGGTCACCATATCGGCAAACGCGGCGATGGTCTCCTTAGCTACATCGTCAGGTACATGGTCCTCGGGGAAGGCCGCCACTACGCCATACCAGACGCCTCCCGTGCTCGAGAGCTCATACAGATGGATTTCACCCAGCCCGGTTATCCCATAGTCAAAGGCGTGAGCATAACCGCTGTCCCAGAGGTTCTGCCAAAGCGCTGGATCGCCGGGCAGCCTGCCGGAGTTCGCGTCATCGCGATTCCACGCGCATAACGGTGGTCCTGACGGCGGTCCACCATCCGAGGCGACGATGTATACGGCCGCAGCACCTGCTGCTCTGCCGGCTGCCTCAAGCGCACGTGCGATCCGCTTCTCCCGAAAATCGTGCAGCTGCTGAGCCTGCTGACGAAAGCGCATCTCGCTCAAAGGGAGCGTGCTATCGATCGAAGGGCTTGCGGTGGCAGTCGACGGAGTGGCCACGGTAGGTGTGATCTCAATTTAATGGGTGTAACGCACCCACCGCTCGAGATAAATCCTCGTCCGGCACACGTAGTGCGGATTCGAGCTCATTGCCGGAGGCCGCCACTTACGCCCGGTTTAATAGTCCGGACCCAATTGCTCCTCAACTAAGGCTCCCACCTCCCCGACTCTATCAGTACTCACTTCTCCCGGCAGGAAACGTCGCGGTGTCGCTGGCGCAATCTAAAAGCACATATGTTAATAATCCACAACGTATGCGCTTCAATTCAACTCGGCAATCTGGCCGAACTCATACCAGATGACCATCGACCGGTCTCCGGGGCCGAGCGGCTCACCTGCCTTTCTGTAGGCGGCACGGACATCCCGCATGACGCGGTCGACGTAGCGACGCAGCGCTTCAGGCATACCTGCTTCCGTATCTGGCGTAATTCCTGCTCGGTCGGCGCGGCGCATCGTATTGTGATATTGCGAAAGTGGGGGAATGATTGGTATCGAACCCCGCCAGCAAATCTTAAGCCTAACACTCCATCTCACCCACAAAATCATCCGCACGCCGTAAGCCCCTTGCCGGCATCTCCCAAATGCCCTCGCCATATGCCTTGTTTATGACGAACCGGAAATGTCTACCGTCGAGCCGGGGCAGAAATTTGTGACACGCGTAACGTGTTCCAAGAAAGTGGCGGTTCTCAACGCACCGCTGTCATAGATCTTCTCGCGTAGAATGATGACTATTGAACTGAGATGAGCGCAGCCATCATGCGCATAACCTAAGACAGAGGATACCGTGGAGTGGAAGAGGGAAAACAGGTCCAAAGAAGGTAATCGGCCTCAGCTTCGCCAAAGGATATCGACCGACGCGCTACCCACCCGGTTGCATTCGCTTGAGTCGGTGAAGGTCTGGCATGTGCGCCGGGTCATTCTCGACAGCTCAAGCTACGAGGAGGCGGCAGAGCGGCTCGGCATCACCAAAAAGACGCTCTGGGAGATACGCCGTCGCCATCATCTCGAGGAACAGCCGGCCAGACACTAATGCCTCTCCCGGTCAGATGCGGCAGGTGCGGATGTCCGTGACGATGATGCCGCGCGCACCAACTTCGGATAGGCGCTCCATCGTACTGTTCACGCGGCGCCGGCGGATCATCGACTTCACGGCTACCCAGCCGTCGCGTGTAAGCGGGGCTACGGTAGGTGACTCGATACCCGGCGTCAACTCGGTGGCCACGTCCAGAAGGTCACGCGGCATGTCGTACTCGATCATGACGTATTCGCGGGCGAGGATGATACCGCGCACGCGTTCAATGAACTGGCGGACCTGACCATTACCTGCCATCTCTTCATTGCGAGCAACCAGGATCGCTTCGGAATCAAGGATCGTCTCCCCCACGATCCTCAGTCCGGCTTGAGCCAGCGTCTGTCCCGTTTGCACGACATCCGCGACGACATCGGCAACACCCAGCGCGATAGAAATCTCGACGGCTCCATCCAGCCGTACGACCTGGGCATCGACTCCTCTTCGTTCGAGGTCGTGCCGGACCACATTCGGATACGACGTCGCGACGCGGAGCCCGCCAAAAGCATCGGGACCTTCGGGTCCGTCCAGCGGCGCCGCATAGCAGAACCGCGCGCCTCCAAAGCCGAGCGCAAGCAGCTCGTTGAGCGGAACGTCGGCGTCGGCCGCCAGATCACGCCCCGTGATGCCCAGCTCAAGAATGCCGCCATTCACGTAAACGGCGATGTCGCGCGGGCGCAGAAAATAGAACTCGACGTCGTTCTCCTCATCCCGAACAAGTAACTCACCGCGGCTCCGGCGGCACCGATATCCCGCTTCCCGAACCAGTTCTATGGCTTCTTCGGCAAGTGCTCCTTTGTTGGGGAGGGCAATCTGAATCATTCTCGACGTGTGATGAGGGTGAGTATAAAAGATGAGGCTCGATCCGGGGTTGCCGTCAAACTCGACCGAATCCTCCGTGCCCGGCGGCGCGGTGCTCAAAAAGATGCGGGCGTCAACGGATGCTGCTACAAATAGCGGTAGACGTCCTCCAACTCGATTTCACAAGCCAGCATCATCACCTGGATATGGTATAAGAGCTGGGAAATCTCCTCGGCCGTCTCCTCTTTCCCCTCAAAGCGTGCGGCCATCCATACCTCGCCGGCCTCCTCAAGAATCTTCTTGCCGATCGCATGGGTGCCGTTTTCAACGGCCCTGACGGTGCCGGATGATGGATCGCCCGAGGCTACTTTCTCCTTCAATTCCTGAAAGAGCTCTTCAAAACGCTTCATGAGTATGGGATGGATGAGGAAGCCGTGGTCAGCCAACGCATGAGGTCTAACTCATCACGCGGCGGGATTTCCGTATTAGCGACGCACGAGGCGGGCGTGCAAAACGCCTTCAACATTGGTCTGCCCGCTACTGAACCTCGACGGATCGTACGCATGCAGATTCACATGCGTGGTCATGCGGGTGGACAGTAGATCCTGGTTTTCAAGATCGCGCTCGAGCCGGAACTGGGTGGGCAACAGCAGTCGTTCAGGATCCCCCGACTCGAAATGCAACGTCAGGTTCGTGGTGCGCAGATCGAACGAGCCCGCCGCGCCGTTTAACCCGGGCTCGTCGGCAAACCGATACCGCAGAATAAAGTCGCCGTTGCTCCACAGTTCGAGAAAGGAGTCACCGACTACAAGCCGCTCCCTCACATCGGCGACCGTCACGCCTCCGAGCTGGAATTCAAGTGCATCGATCGTGTACTGGCCGGAAACCTCGCTCGGGTCCGGACCTTCGATGGGGTCGCCGCTATTGCACGCGGCCAGCAGTAAAGCGACAAAAAGAACCAGGTACCGGTGGGCTTTCATGCCGGACTTTCGGATTGTGATGGAAGCCGATGGAGCTTGAAACTCGGCCTCAGAAACCGGATCCACGGCGAAAGGTTGCGCCCTCCGCATTATCAACGGTCGTCATTCATCGTGAAACCACGTTCCATCTTTATTCTCATCCTCGCCATCCTCGCAGCGCCGGCCACTACCGCGTGCGGCCGGCCGGCACAACAAGAGGGCATTAATTCGCCTGACACTACCGGCGCACCGGCTACCGAATCGTTGGCTACTGATCGGTCGATGTTCGATCCGGCGCCGATAGATCCGGTAATCGCCTACACAGACGGCGGCGAAATTCGCATGCCGGAGATTCGGAGGCGCATACTGGTCCGCGATGACTCATTGTGGGATGAAGCGCTGCGGATCCACTACAACGCGATTGTGCTCGACGGCCACATCGACACGCCTACGCTCATGCTCGATCGTCGCTATCAGTTTACCGAGCGGCACACAGCCAATGATGCGCACGTGGATCTGCCGCGGATGTTTGAAGGCGGATTGGACGGCGGGTTCTTCTCGATCTACGTGGCTCCAAGTTATGGCGAGGGCGACGGCGCGATGCAGCGTGCGATGGCGATGATCGACGCCGTCGAACGGCAGGTTGCCACGACTGACTCGGCCGAGATCGCGACCACGGCCGACGACATTCTTCGCATCACGCGGTCGGACCGAAAAGCCATCCTGCTCGGGCTGGAAGGCGGACACGCGACGGCCGGCCGAAACGACCGCCTGCGTGCGTTATACGATCGAGGTGTGCGATATATCACGCTTACTCATGTCAACACGAACAGCTTTGCCGATGCCTCACAGTCCCGGCCTCGCTGGAACGGTCTCAATGAGACGGGCCGCGAGGTCGTCCGTGCGATGAACGACCTGGGGATGATCGTCGACCTTTCGCACACGTCGGATTCGACGTTCTACGACGCGATCCAAACGTCGCGTGCGCCGGTACTCCTCTCCCACTCGTCGGCACGCGCAATTACCGATAACGTACGCAACGTTTCCGACGACATGCTCCGCGCACTCGCCGATAACGGCGGGCTCATCATGGTCAACTTCTTCGAGCCGGTTGTGAATCCGCACCTCACCGACGACGTCATGGCCGAGGTCTATCGCCGCGCCGAATCGAGCCCCGGGCGGTTGCACGATCTATGGACGATCATCGCGCAAGTACAACGTGAACGGGGCTTCGGCCGGGCAACCGTAACGGATGTCGTGGACCACATCGACCACATCGCGCGCGTGGCAGGCGTCGATCATGTGGGATTGGGGTCTGATTTCGACGGCGTGTGGACGCTCCCCGCCGGACTGCAGGACGCGACGCGCCTCCCCTGGATCACGTACGAACTGATGAAGCGTGGTTATTCTGAGAACGACCTATATAAAATGCTGGGAGGCAATCTAATTCGGGTGATGACGGAGGTTGAGAACGAAAGAAGGCGCTGACAGGCCGTTGATGGCT
>Ga0209487_1002682_pt1 | contig 14371 bp, 9 predicted proteins | sample Poulit2012_FD_187524 | JGI IMG/M metagenome (GOLD analysis project Ga0209487, IMG submission 187524) | Agricultural soil microbial communities from Georgia to study Nitrogen management - Poultry litter 2012 (SPAdes) (version 2) | ecosystem: Environmental > Terrestrial > Soil > Agricultural land... | reverse complement strand
CATCAACGGCCCGATTGACCGCATCTTGTCGCCGATCTGGGTGTAGTCCCGCTCGACCTCGATGATCTTGGGCATCGAAACGCCGGGCACGGGTTCGCATTCTCCGTACTTCCAGTCCAGGACTCGACCATGCGGCACCGCCATGGCATCGGGAGTGTCGTGGGTCAACGGCGCGGCCACGACATCGGTTTGCACACCTAGATGCCGCTCGGCCAGTCTGCTGAACACCTGCGAAATGTACTGCCAGGTTTCCCAGTCGTTACGCGACTCCCACGGCGGCGATACCGCGGGGTTGAATGAGTTGACGAAGGGATGCATGTCGGTGGTGGACAGATCGTATTTCTCGTACCAGGTCGCCGCGGGCAATACGATGTCCGATAACAGGGTTGAGCTGGTCATCCGGAAGTCCAGCGTCGTCAGCAAGTCGAGTTTGCCGATGGGTGCCTCGTCATGCCAGGTGACTTCACGGGGGCGATGTTCTTCGGCGGTTTCTTCGGCGCTGATCGTGTGTTCGGCCCCCAGCAAATGATTGAGAAAATACTCGTTGCCCTTGGCCGAAGAACCCAGCAGATTAGACCGCCAAAGCGACAGCACACGCGGAAAGTTTTCGGGGGCGTCGGGGTCTTCGGCGGCGAATTTCAGCCGATCGGCTTTCAATTCGTCGACGACATAGTCTTGCGCCGACTTGCCTTCTTGGCGTGCCTGGGCGCCGAGGATCAGGGGGCTGCGGTTGAACGTCGGATACGACGGCATCCAGCCCAGGCGCGCGGATTGCGCGATGACGTCGGCCGTCGTTTTGCCGGCCAACTGGCCGGTGCCGCTCTTAGCGGTTAACGTATCGGCGCCGAACTGGTCATAGCGGAACTGATCGGTGTGTAGATACCAGTAGGCGGTTTGTACCATGTTCCGCGGCGGGCGGGTCCAGTCCAGCGCATTGGCCAACTGGTTGTATCCGGTGAGCGGCCGGACTTTCTCCTGGCCGACATAGTGGGCCCATCCCCCGCCATTGACACCCTGGCATCCCGTGATGGTGGTCAGCGCCATGAACGTGCGGTAGATGGTGTCCGAGTGAAACCAGTGGTTGGTCCCGGCGCCCATGAGGATCATGGAACGTCCCTTGGAGTCTTCTGCGTTCTGTGCGAACTCGCGTCCGATACGTTCGGCGGCGCCGGCCGACACGCCGGTAATCGCTTCCTGCCAGGCGGGCGTGTAGACCGATTCAGCGTCGTCGTACCCGCTGGGCCACCGGCCGGGCAATCCGGGTCGTCCGACGCCGTACTGTGCCAGCATCAGATCGAACACCGTCGTGACCAGGTGCCCGTCGATCCACCGGGCCGGCACCCCACGCGGGGTGACCGCCACATTTCCCTGACCCGCGTCGAAGCGCGGCATATCGACGACGACACGCTCCTCGGCACTGTCGATCAGCGACAGCAGCGGATCGATGTCACCGAGGTCGAGATTCCATTTGCCCTCGTCGCGCTCACCGAATCGGTGTCCGAGACTGCCCGGCGGTACCACAACGTGGCCGCTCGCCGCATCGATCATCGTGGTCTTGAACCGGGGGTTGTCCTGATCCGCGAAAGCGTCGAGATCGGCTGCGGTTAAGAATTTCCCGGCCATGTACGTGGGATCGCCGTCATCGTTGTGCGCTGGATCCAGCGTGACCAAATACGGCAGATCGGTATATTTCTTGACGTAGTCATTGAAATACGGGGTCTGGCGGTCGACGTAAAACTCTTTGAGGATGACATGGCCCATGGACATGGCCAGCGCGCCGTCGGTGCCCGGCTGGGCGGGCAGCCATTCATCGGCGAATTTGGTGCTATCGGCGAAGTCCGGAGACACCACGATCACCTTTTGTCCGCGGTAACGCGCCTCGGTCATCCAATGGGCGTCCGGGGTGCGGGTGACCGGCACATTCGACCCCCACATCACCAGATAGCTGGAGTCCCACCAGTCTCCCGATTCGGGGACATCGGTCTGGTCGCCGAACATCTGCGGGGAGGCCACCGGCATATCGGCGTACCAGTCGTAGAAGCTGAGCATGCTGCCGCCGATGAGGTTGACAAAGCGCGCGCCCGAGGCGTGCGAGACCATCGACATGGCCGGAATCGGCGAGAAGCCCGCCACGCGGTCGGGCCCCCATTTGCGGATGGTATGGACGTGCGCCGCGGCAACGATCTCGACGACTTCATCCCAGTTGGCGCGGATCAAGCCGCCTTTGCCGCGCGCGCTCTTATAGCGCCCGGCACGTTCGGGGTCTTCGGTGATGTCTGCCCAAGCCAACACCGGATCGGACAACCGGGCCTTGGCTTCGCGGTACATGTCCAGCAGTACACCGCGAATGTAGGGATATCGGGTGCGGGTCGGCGAATACGTGTACCACGAAAACGACGCGCCGCGCGGGCATCCGCGCGGTTCGTATTCGGGCTTATCGGGACCAGCCGTGGGATAATCGACGGCTTGGGTCTCCCACGTGATAATCCCATCTTTAACGTAGACGTTCCAGGAACACGAGCCGGTGCAATTGACGCCGTGCGTCGAACGAACCACCTTCTCGTGGCTCCACCGATCGCGGTAGAAAGCATCTCCGGAGCGTCCGCCGACCTTGAGGACTGTGCGGCCATCGGGCGAAACCGGCTGATTCGGTGTGAAGAACCTTCGAGTTTTGATTAAAGCGTCCGTCAGCGCGCTGTTCATCGACTCGCTCATGACCACATCCTCCCATATGGTCAGTCACGCTAACAGCATTAAACACGGATACTCACAGACTGTAAAAGGCCTCAGTTACCGGTGTGCTGACGGGCGTTTGCGGCGGTGGCACGCACTACCGTCAAGGTGAGAATCAAGGTTCCTATCGCCACAATTGTTAAGAGCAGTAGCCCGAACATGTACGAGTCCGTGCGGCCGTAGATATACCCCATCAATAGCGGCGGCACAAAGCCGCCCAGACCGCCGGCCGCACCGACCAGCCCCGTGATGCCTCCGACGCGCGAGGGCTCGGCGGCTTGCGCGATGAGCGCGAACACCGCGCCGCTGCCCGCGCCCAGAGCCGCGGCCATTGACAAGAACGCCACCGCGCCGAACGTGTGCACCGGCAAGCCCGTGGACGCTAACGCGGCGCCGGCGGCGACAATCACGAAACTGGTCGCAAGGACGGCGATGGCGCCGTATTTATCCGACAACCAGCCGCCGACCGGGCGCAAGATCACCGCTACGACCACGAAGCCGGCCATGCGCATGGCGGCGTCACCCGGGCTGAGATCGTACCCGGTTTTCAGATAAGCGGGCAGATACACCGAAAAAGCGACGTAGCCGCCGAATGCGACCGCATACAGAATGCTGGCCTGCCAGGTGAGCGGTAAGAACGCATTGCTTCGAATACGCTGCATGAGCGGTATCGTTGCGGGCTGCCAGGACGGTGCTTCCCGTAGAACCAGCCACGAGATTACGGCATACACGATCAGTACAACGGCCGTAATGATAAACGGAGCTCGACTACCTAGATTCGTGTATAGCCATACGGTCGTCAGGGCGCTGATGGCGGTGCCGCCCATCCCGGCGCCGAACACCCCGGTGGCCAGCCCGCGCCGTTGCGGGGGGTACCAAGCGTTGACGAACGGCACGCCGATGGCGAAAGCCGTACCGGCGATCCCAAGAAAAAAGCCGCCGATGAGCGCGGCGCTCAGACTCGTCTGCGCGAACACGCCGATGTAGAGGATCGGTACAACCGTGATGACCGAGACGAGCGGAAACATTAGGCGCCCGCCGAAACGGTCCGTCATGGCTCCGATAATGATGCGGCCCAGCGATCCTACGATCACCGGGATGGCCACCAGCAGGGCCACATCCGATTCGGAGATCGGACCGAGATTGCCCTGATCGCGCCAGAGCGGACCCAGTGGGCTCAATAACGCCCACGCCCAGAAATTCAAGGCAAATCCGGCGGTGGCGGTAATCAGCATAACCGCGGGTGAACCGGTGCGAGATGTCATGTGGGGTCTTTCTTCAGTCGTGTCCGCAACTCGACCAGTTGATCGCGCACCCGGGCCGGCGCGGTGCCGCCGCGGGCATGGCGGGCGGCAAGCGAACCATCCACCGTGAGTACCTCGTGGACATTACGGCCGTCTTCGGGCACCAGTGCCGGCGAAATCTCGTAGAGGTCGTGTGTGCTCAGATCCCAGAGTTCGATGCCGCGTTGCTCGCAAAGCCGCACGCATGCTCCCGAGATCTCATGTGCCTCGCGGAACGGAACCCCCGTCTTGACGAGCCACTCGGCTATATCGGTGGCTAGCGCGAAGCCCTGTGGCGCCAGTGAATGCATACGTTCGGTGTTAAACGTCAAGGTCGCAATCATGCCCGTGAACGCGGGCACGAGCATTTCCAGGGTGTCGACCGCGTCGAAGACGGGTTCCTTGTCCTCTTGCAAGTCTCGATTATAAGCCAGCGGTAGGGCCTTCAGCGTGGTCAGGAGGCCGGTCAAGTCCCCGACGAGTCGCCCGGCCTTGCCGCGGGCCAATTCGGCGATGTCGGGGTTCTTTTTCTGCGGCATAATGCTCGAGCCCGTCGAATAGCGGTCGTCGAGCTGTACGAAACCGAATTCTTTCGTGTTCCATATGATGATTTCCTCGGCCAACCGTGATAGGTCGACTCCGATCATGGCCGTCACGAAGGCGAACTCGGCTACAAAATCGCGTGCTGCGGTCGCGTCGATGGAATTGGGCGATGATCCGTCGAAGCCTAGTTCGACGGCAATGGTATCGGGATCCAGACCCAGCGATGAGCCCGCCAGTGCGCCGGAGCCGTAGGGAGACTCGGCGGCAACGCGCGCATCCCACTCGGTGAGGCGATCGATGTCGCGCACGAGCGGCCACGCGTGCGCGAGCAGCTGATGGGCCAGCAATACCGGCTGAGCGTGCTGTAAATGTGTGCGCCCCGGCATGGCCGCATGCGGATGCCGATCCGCCTGATCTGCAAGGGCGCCGACCAGCTCGCGCAGCAATGCGATGATCGTGCGCGCGTGATCGCGCAGGTACATCCGCAAGAGTGTGGCCACTTGGTCGTTCCTCGATCGGCCGGCACGCAGCCGTCCGCCCAAATCGGTTCCCAAGCGGTCAAGTAGGCCGCGTTCGAGCGCGGTGTGGACGTCTTCGTCATCGTCGGCGGGCGTGAAGCTCCCCGAGGCCACATCGGCAGCCAATTCATCCAGGCCCGATATCAGCCGCTCGCGCTGATCGTCGCTGAGCAATCCGGCACGGTGCAAGACGCCCACGTGAGCACGCGAGCCGGCTAGGTCGTAGGGGGCAAGGCGCCAGTCAAAATGTGTGGACTTAGACAGCCGGGACAGCTCCGGCGACGGCCCGGAACTGAACCGTCCGCCCCACAGGCTCGTCGACGGCGCGGCATCAGGCGCTTGCCCGGACGGTCCGCTTTCCGGCTGTGACTCGTGACTCATGGCTATTCCTTTTCGCTGGCGGGATTGCTGGTGGCCCACTGACGAAATTTAGCGGCGACGTCCTCGCCCCCGCGCGGATCGCGCGTGATCACCGCGACCGTGTCGTCGCCGGCGATAGTACCTAAGACATCGGCGCCGACGCCGTGGTCGATGGCCGACGCCAGATATTGGGCCGCGCCCGGAGGCGTCCGCAGCACCACGAGATTGGCTGAGGCCTCGGCGGCCACCAGGAGTTCACGTAGCATACGCAATAAGCGGGCATGAGCTGTCGCGGAGTCAACCGCGGGACGCGGCGTGGGATCACCGCCTTCGCCGGGCACCGCGTACACCAATCTTCCGTCGTCGTGCCGGACCCGTACGGCATCCAGGTCTACTAGATCACGGGAAATCGTCGATGCGGTCGCGCTGACCCCGCGATCGTTGAGAAGGGAGGCCAGTTCGTTCTGGGATTGCACGGGATGGCGGTTCAACAGTTCAATGATGAGCTGCTGGCGCGCGGCCTTCGAATCGATGATGTTCACTGCTGCAACAACCAGGTCAGGAGAGCCTTTTGGGCGTGGACTCTGTTTTCGGCCTCGTCCCAGACGACACTGTGCGCGCCTTCCAAGACCTCGTGCTCGATTTCTAGCCCCCGGTACGCGGGCAGGCAATGCAACACGATCGCATCATCGGCCGCGTCGGTCATGGATTGCGCCGTGACCGCATACGGGCCCATAATTTCGGCCCGGCGCTGCTGGTCATGGTCTTGGCCCATTGACGCCCACGTGTCGGTCACCACGACATCGGCATCGGTCATGGCTTCGGCGCGGTGCGCGGTAACCTGCACTGAGCCGCCGGTGTGTGCGGCAATAGCCCGCGCATCCTCGATGACCGCGGGATCCGGCGCATCGCTTGGCGGGCAGGCGATACGCACATGCATTCCGGCGGTCGTACCCGCAAGCAAATAAGACTGGGCCATGTTATTGGAGCCGTCACCCAGATAGGCGACTGTCAATCCCGCCGGTGTGCCCCGGTGCTGGCGTATAGTCAAGAGATCGGCCAGTAACTGGCATGGATGAAACGCGTCGCTGAGGGCATTGATGACCGGAACTCCCGCGTGCGCGGCCATTTCGGCGAGGTCGCTTTGCGCGTACGTGCGCCAGGCGATGGCGCTGGTCATTCGCCCGAGAACGCGCGCGGTATCGCAAATCGGTTCGCCGCGCTGCGCTTGTGTTTTAGATGAGTCCAGCATGACGGCGTTGCCGCCCAGCTCGGCAATACCGACCGCAAACGACACCCGCGTTCGTGTCGATGACTTATCGAACAGCACCGCCACGGACTTCGGCCCGGCCAGGGGCAGGTAAGCGTGCGGCTCGGCCTTCATCTGGGCGGCCAGCGCCAGGACATCGAGTTGCTCGTCCGGCGCCAGGTCGTCGTCGCGGAGCAGGTGTCTCATTGGGCCTCCAGATCGTGCCGGACGACATCGTCCAGCACCGCGGCCAGGGCGGCCGCTGCCTCGCGTGCCTGCTGTGTCGTCAGGATCAGGGGCGGCGCCAGACGGATACGATGCGGTGTGGGAGCGTTGACGATCAGGCCTGCTTCCAGCCCGCGGCGTACCACATGCGTCGAGACTGGTTCGGCCAGGACGACCCCGCGCAGTAAGCCGCGGCCGGTGACGTCGGTGACCAGATCATGGGTCGATATCTGGGCGGCCAAAACCTCGCCGCTTTGCGCGACCCGGGCCAACAGGTCCTCGGATTCAATGGCCTGGATCACGGCCAGCGCGCATGCTGCGGCCATCGGGTTTCCTCCGAATGTCGTGCCGTGGCTGCCGGGTTGAAATAGCTCGGCATAGGGTTCGGCGGCGATGCACGCTCCGATCGGGAATCCGCCCGCCAGGCCCTTGGCCAGCGTCATGATATCGGGTACCACGCCATGGTGCTGATGATCGAACCAAGCGCCGGTGCGACCCATCCCGCTTTGAATCTCGTCAAACCACAACGCTGCCTCGTGTTCGGTGGCGATCTCGCGTGCGGCCGTCAGGTATTCGGGGCCGGCCACATGCACTCCGGCTTCGCCTTGGATGGTCTCCAGAAGTACGGCGGCGGTGTCATGGGTGACGGCGCTTCGTAGGGCTTCGATATCGCCGTAGGGTACCCACGTGACATTGCCCGGCAACGGTTCAAACGGTTCTCGGTAAGCGGCCTTCGATGTCAGCGCCAGGGCCCCCATCGTGCGGCCGTGAAACGAGCCCTCTGCCGCGACGATCGAGTTGCGGCCGGTGCGACGCGTCAGCTTGAACGCCGTCTCATTGGCTTCGGAACCCGAATTGGCGAAAAACACGCGGCCGGGGCGGCCGAACAGCTCAATGAGGCGTTCGGCTAACCGGATTTGGGGTTCGCTGGCGAACAGATTGGAGATGTGCCCCAGTGTGGAAAATTGCTCCTGCACCGTTTGCACAAGCGCGGGATGGGCATGGCCGAGCGCGTTGACCGCGATGCCGGCGAGCAAATCGGTGTATTTTTTTCCGTCGACGTCCCAGACGTGCACTCCCTGCCCGCGCGTCAGAACTCGCTGCGGCGAGCCGAACGTGTTCATCAGGGCGTGGCTGTAGCGCTCGGACCATTGCTCCATCGTTATGTCTCCTTGCCCACACTTGTGGTGTACAGCGCGGTGCGGATTTTGGTCTCGGCTCCGGGAACGACCTGGGTGCCGACACCTTCGTCGGTGAAGATTTCCAGTAATACCGAGTGCGCGGTGCGACCGTCAATGACGGTGGCCCGACGGACACCGCCGTCGACGGCCTGTAAGCAGGCCGTCATTTTGGGGATCATTCCGGTGGCCAGAGTGGGAAGAATCTCACGTAGGGCATCGGGGCTGATTTCCCCGATGACGTCGGTGCTGGTGGGCCAATCGACGTACAGGCCCTCCACATCGGTGAGCACCATAAGCTTCTCGGCATCCAATGCCGCCGCCAGCGCCGCGGCTGCGGTATCGGCGTTCACGTTATGCACCTGGCCGCCGGCGTCGGGCGCGACCGTGGAGACCACCGGGATGCGTCCGGCGTCGATGAGGTCACGAACCGCTTCGGGGCGCACGTCGACGACCTCGCCTACTAGGCCGATGTCGGTCGGGGTGCCGTCGATCGTCGGCATAGTGCGCTCGGCGGTAAACAACGCGGCGTCTTCGCCCGAAAGCCCGACGGCCAATGCACCGTGGGTGTTGAGCAGTCCCACCAGCTCGCGTCCGACCTGTCCGGTGAGCACCATCCGCACGACCTCCATCGCTTCGGCGGAGGTCACCCGTAGTCCGCCGCGGAACTCCGATTCGATACCGAGCCGATCGAGCATCGTTGATATCTGCGGCCCTCCCCCGTGTACCACGACCGGTTTGAACCCGGCCATTCGCAGGAACACGATGTCTTCGGCGAATGCGCGTTTCAACGCATCGTCGGTCATCGCGTTTCCGCCGTACTTCACGACCACGATCTTGCCGTGATATTCCTTCATCCACGGCAGAGCGCCGGCCAGGGTGGCGGCCTTTGCCCGGGCCTGTTCGTAGCTTGCCTGATCCATTCGCTTGTCCTGTGGCTTAAGTTGAGTACGCCGAGTTTTCGTGCACGTAAGCGTGGGTGAGGTCATTCGTCCACACCGTGGCCTGCCGGGAGCCTGATTTCAGATCGATCTCCACGGTGACGTCACGCGCGGTCAAGTCGACGTTTTCGGGCGGGTCCCCCGGCCCGCTATTGCGGCACACCCATACGCCGTTGAGTGCCACATCAAGGTTCGCCGGATCGAAGACGGCCGCGGTGGTCCCCACCGAGGCGAGGATGCGCCCCCAATTCGGGTCGCGTCCGAAGATGGCGCATTTGAACAGATTGCTTCGCGCAACCGACCGAGCTACGTCGAGGGCATCATCTTGGCTCGCCGCACCAACCACGGTGATCGCGATGTCATGTTCGGCTCCTTCGGCATCGGCGAGCAACTGGAGAGCCAGGTCTCGGCAGACGTCGGTCAACCGCGCCGTGAAGTCCGCCAACGGCGGAGCAACCGCCGAGGCGCCGCTGGACATCAATAGCACGGTGTCATTGGTGGATTGGCAACCATCGGAATCCAGCCGGTCGAATGTCTGTGCGGTAGCGGCACGCAATGCGCTGTCCAACTCTGCGGCGCCCAAGTCGGCGTCGGTAGTGATGACGACCAACATCGTGGCCAGCGCCGGGGCGAGCATGCCGGCCCCCTTGGCCATGGCGCCGAGGCGGTAACCGTCACCCTCGACTTCGGCTTGCTTGGCGTGGGAATCGGTCGTCAAGATCGCTCCCGCCGCCGCATCGCCGCCATCGCGCGTTAACGCGGCCATCGCCGCCGATGTGCCCGCCAGCACCGCGTCCCGCGAGAAAAGGGAGCCGATCAGGCCGGTAGAACAAATCTGAATCTGCTCGACCGTAGTGTTCAGCTCCTGTGCGGCGCGAGCCGCCGTTGCTTCGACGAGGCTGTAACCGGCCGCGCCGGTGTAACAGTTGGCTCCCCCGGAGTTCAAGACCACGGCACGTGCGGTTCCGCCGGAGATCATGTGTTGGCTCCACATCACCGGATTGGCTTTACAGCGGTTGGAAGTAAAAACCGCGGCGGCAGCCGAGCCGGGCCCGTCGTTGACCACGGCGGCCAGATCCGGGCTGCCACTGTCTTTGAGTCCCGCGGTGACTCCCGCCGCGCGAAAGCCGGCCGGAGAGGTGACGCTCATGGTTTGACCCCTGCCGCATTGAGAGCTGTGGTTTCATCCATGCCCAGCGCCAGGTTCATCGACTGGATCGCACCACCGGCGGTGCCCTTCACCAAATTGTCGATCGCGCAGGTGACCACGAGCCGTCCGGCATCGGCGTCAACGGCTGTTTGCAGCAATGCCATATTGGATCCCAGCGTCGCTCCCGTACTGGGCTGTTGACCATCGGACAGCACATGCACAAACGGCTCGTCCTGATCGTAAACACGAGAATAAGCCGCGTCGACCTCGTCGGGCTGTAGCTGCCTATCACGCAGCGGCGCGGTCACGGTAGCCAGGATGCCGCGGCTCATGGGCACCAATGTCGGGATAAAGTTTACGGCCACGTTCTGGCCGCCGGCCGAACGCAGGTTCTGATGGATCTCGGGGATATGCCTGTGCGTGCCGCCGACGCCGTAGGCCACCGCCGACCCCAGTGCCTCGGCCGCCATGAGATGGGGCTTAGTGGATTTACCGGCACCCGAATAACCGTTCGCCAACACCGCCACTACGTCATTGCAGTCCACTAATCCGGCGGCCGCGGCCGGCTGGAGAGCCAGCGTCACGGCGGTGACATTACAGCCGGGCACGGCGATCCGGCGCACATCGGGTATCCGCGCGCGTTGACGTGCGTCTCCCCCGTCACGAAGGAGTTCGGGCAGGCCGTACGTCCACGTTCCGGCATGCGTGCTGCCGTAATATTTTTGCCACTCGGCAGCGTCTTCGAGCCGGAAGTCGGCACCGCAGTCGATTACCAGCGTGTCGTCGCCGAGAGCAGCTGCCACGGCTGCTGACTGCCCGTGGGGCAAGGCCAGAAATACGATGTCGTGACCGGCAAGATGGTCAGCGTCGGTGGGATCCAGTATCCGGTCGGCAAGGGATACCAGGTGCGGGTGATGGTCACCTATGCGCGTTCCGGCGCTTGCCGCCGCGGTCACGGTCGCTATGCGCACATGGGGATGGCCGGATAACAGGCGAAGAATTTCGCCTCCGGCATAACCGCTGGCGCCGGCGACCGCCGCCGTGAGTGTTGTGGTCATCTCGTCGCTTTCAGTCGGTGCCGAATTCCATGGCGGCACGGTCCAAGGATTCTTCATCATCGTCAGGTGATGCGCCTCGAGCGGCGATCGCATCGGCTCCGCCGGCCGGCATGGCACCGATCAATTCGGTGCGCTCAATCACGTGCTCGGCCGCGTACTCTTCGAGCTTGGCGCGAGAATCGGCGATGTCGAGGTTTCGCATGGTCAGCTGTCCAATACGGTCCAACGGACCGAACGCCGAATCTTCGGTGCGCTCCATCGAGAGCTTATCGGGGTGATAGCTGAAAGCCGGGCCCACAGTATCGACGATCGTGTAATCCTCGCCGCGACGCAGCCGCAATGTCACCTGACCGCTGACGGCCGAGCCCACCCATTTCTGGACAGACTCACGGATCATCAGGGCCTGCGGGTCGAGCCATCGCCCCTCATACATAAGCCGTCCCAGTTGGCGCCCCTGGCTGTGGTACATCGCCAGCGTGTCCTCGTTATGGATCGCGTTCACCAGCCGCTCATAACAAATGTGCAATAGGGCCATGCCCGGAGCTTCATAGATCCCCCGGCTCTTGGCTTCGATGATCCGGTTTTCGATCTGGTCGGACATGCCCAGGCCGTGCCGGCCGCCTACGGCATTCGCCTCTACAACCAGGGCCATGGGGTCGTCGAACGTCGTGCCGTTGATGGACACCGGCCGGCCCCCTTCGAAACCGACTGTCACGTCCTCGGTCTCAATGGGCACGTCCGGGTCCCAAAAGCGCACACCCATGATGGGATCAACGGTCTCCAGGGAGGTGCTCAAATGCTCTAGCGTTTTGGCTTCGTGTGTGGCACCCCAGATATTGGCATCGGTGGAGTAGGCCTTCTCCGCGCTGTCGCGATACGGTAGACCCCGTTCGGTGAGCCATTCGCTCATCTCTTGACGGCCGCCGAGTTCGCGCACGAACTCCGGATCGAGCCAGGGCTTGTAGATGCGCAAATGCGGATTGGCCAGCAGGCCGTAGCGGTAAAACCGTTCGATGTCGTTTCCCTTGAACGTCGAACCGTCACCCCAGATCTGAACGTCGTCGTCGAGCATGGCGCGTACCAACAGCGTGCCGGTGACCGCCCGTCCCAGCGGAGTGGTGTTGAAATACTGGCGTCCGGCCGAACGCACATGGAATGCCCCGCACGCCAGCGCCGCGAATCCTTCATTGACTAGCGCCGAGCGGCAGTCGACAATGCGGGATATCTCGGCACCGTAATCGACGGCGCGGCTGGGGATCGATCTGATGTCGTCCTCATCGTATTGGCCGATATCGGCGGTGTACGCACACGGCACGGCGCCTCGTTCACGCATCCAGGCAACGGCAACGGACGTATCCAGACCGCCGGAGAATGCAATACCTATCCGGCGTCCGCTCGGCAAGCTCGTCAACACTTTCGACATGTCACACATTTTTGCATAGACATGCAAGTTCTTGCACCCCGGGGTGGGGTCGCGATCGTAGTGCGACTATTCAGTCAGCCGGTAAACGTCGAAGACCCCTTCAACCGCGCGTACCGCGGACAGGACGTGGCCTAGATGCTTGGGATCGGCCATCTCGAACGTGAATTTGCTCTTAGCGACTCGATCGGAGCCGGTCGACAGCGTCGCCGACAAAATATCGACGTGCTGATCTGAAATAACGCGCGTCATGTCACTCAATAGCCGTGGCCGGTCCAAAGCCTCAATCTGGATGGCCACCAAGAAACTCGAGCTTGCCGTGGGGGCCCAATACACGTCGACGATCCGCTCGGGTTGTTTGGTTAGCTCAATGAGGTTCTTGCAATCCTGGCGATGCACCGAAATCCCCTGGCCGCGGGTCACAAAACCTGAAATCGCGTCGCCGGGCACCGGCGTACAGCATCGGGCCAGCTTCACCAACACATCGCCGTCAATTCCTTCCACCGCCACACCGGCGTCGCCGTAGATCATGCGTCGCTTGCGGTCTTGGGCGTCGGGCATGGGAGTGGCTTCGGCGATGTCTTCTTCGAATGCCGCACGCCCGCCGGTTAAGTTCAAAACGCGTTCGACGACGTTCTGCGCGCCGACATTGTGTTCGCCCACGGCCGCATAGAGCGCGGACACGTCCTTGAGCTTGAGGTCGGTGGCTACCGTGCCTAACGACCCGTGCTGCAATAGGCGATTGGGCAGGCCCTCCTTACGCATCTGCTTGGCAATCAGGTCCTTGCCGGCCTCAATCGACTCTTCACGGCGCTCTTTGGTGAACCACTGCCGGATCTTATTGCGCGCACGCGGGCTTTTCACGATCTGTAGCCAGTCGCGGCTCGGTCCGGCATTCTCAGACTTGGAGGTGAATATCTCTACAACGTCGCCGCTCTCCAACGTCGATTCCAGAGATACTAAGCGGCCGTTGACCCGTGCCCCGATACAGGCGTGACCCACTTCGGTGTGCACCGCATACGCAAAGTCGACCGGGGTAGCACCCGATGGCAGCTGGATGACATCACCGACCGGTGTGTACACATACACCCCTGCGCGTTCCATCTCGAACCGCAACGATTCGAGGAAGTCGCCGGGATCCTCGGTCTCGGACTGCCAGTCCATCAGTTCTTTCAGCCAGACCATATTGTCCGGGGCCTCGGTCTTGCGCGGTGCCTGCCCGGTGGTCAGCGCATCTTCCTTGTACTTCCAGTGCGCCGCCACGCCGTATTCCGCGCGCCGATGCATGGCGAACGTACGAATTTGCAATTCAACCGGTTTGCCTTGCGGCCCGATCACGGTCGTGTGCAACGACTGGTACATATTGAATTTCGGCACCGAAATATAGTCTTTGAACCGGCCCGGGATCGGGTTCCATCGCGCGTGCAGCACGCCGAGTACCGCATAACAATCGGCCACCGTATCCACGAGGATACGTACACCGACCAGATCGTTGATATCGGAGAACTCGCGTTCTCGCACCAGCATTTTCTGGTAAATCGAGTAATAGTGCTTGGGCCGGCCGGTGACTTTCGCCTTGATCTTAGTGTGTTTGAGGTCCGATTCGACATCGGCGATCACGCGATCGAGAAACTCCTCGCGTGACGGAGCGCGGTCGGCGACCAGTCGCACGATCTCGTCGTAAACCTTGGGGTGCAGCGTGGCGAACGACAG
>Ga0209487_1002681_pt1 | contig 14379 bp, 13 predicted proteins | sample Poulit2012_FD_187524 | JGI IMG/M metagenome (GOLD analysis project Ga0209487, IMG submission 187524) | Agricultural soil microbial communities from Georgia to study Nitrogen management - Poultry litter 2012 (SPAdes) (version 2) | ecosystem: Environmental > Terrestrial > Soil > Agricultural land... | reverse complement strand
CCTTGATCCACAAAATAAACTTCTTGTTTTATTTTTTCAGCTGTAGAGGAAACTGGCGTTATCTCTACCTTAACAGGATCTTTTAAAATAGCTTTTGTAAGTTTCTCAATTTCAACGGGCATCGTTGCTGAAAATAGCATCGTCTGTCTGTTGTCTGGAATAAATTTAACGATCTTTTTCACATCATCAATCATTCCCATATCCAACATTAAATCTGCTTCATCTAAAACAAAATGTTGAACATTTTTCAAACTAATATGTCCTTGATTAATAAGATCTAATAAGCGTCCAGGAGTCGCAACTAAAATATCAACGCCTCGTTTTAATTGTTTTGTTTGCGGATGTTGTGAGACACCACCATAAACCATCAATGTTTTTAATCGAAGGTTAGCACTATATTTTTTGAAGTTATCTCCAATTTGAATCGCTAATTCTCTTGTAGGTGCTACAACTAGTGCTTTGATTTGACGTTTTTCTTTTTTTAGTGGTTTTTCATAAGATAATTTTTGTAGAATTGGAATAGCGAAAGCAGCTGTCTTTCCTGTACCTGTTTGGGCACATCCTAACAAATCTTTTCCTTGAAGTAGTTCTGGAATGGCTTGTTCTTGAATAGGTGTTGGCTTTGTATATCCTTCAGATTCCAAAGCTCTTTGAATCGGGTCAACTAAATTTAAATCTTTAAATAACAATATCATTCTCCTAGTAATATTTAATAAAAGTTTTTTTATTCATGGGATATCTTCTAACCCCCAAACACTATTAATATTACTTGTTATTGTGTAATATTCCAGAATGATAAGTTTTTGAAATGACTTACGAAATAGTGCTCATTCATCGTGATTTCTTTATTTCACACGAGACTTCTAATTATAGCACACTTAAGATTTTAATGTGTAATTATTTTAAAATAATCAAAAATGGTCCTTGAAATTAACTAAATTAAGCTCAAAAACCATTTACTATATATGATCAAATATTTCATAACTTTAAAAATTTATTCACTAAAAAAATTGCATAATAATAATTGGGAAAAACATAGCAGGCACATAATTCATTATTTTTAATTCAGTAATATCTAGCATATTTAGTCCTAAGCCAATTAACAATAAAGAACCAACAACAACTACTTCGTTAATCACTGCATCTCCTAAATACGGCGCCATTGTGTTAGCGAACAACATAATGCCGCCCTGATAAACTAAAATAGGAATACTAGATAAGATAACACCCGCTCCTAAAGATGATCCGAGCAAAACAGAAACAATCCCATCCAAAATACTCTTCGCATAAAGTGTTGAATGATTTCCTAATAATCCACTTTCTAAAGAACCTACAATAGCCATAGAACCCACACAAAAAATCATCGTTGCAGCAATAAAGCCTTCACCTAAATTACTAAAATGTTTATTGTGTTGAACTTTTTCTTCAATTTTTTGTACGCTAATTTTCAGACGTTCTTCAAGTCTTAAAGCCTCTCCTGTTATAGCACCTAGCAAAACCGAAATGATCATCACAATCGTATTTTCGACAGTCATAACACCGACAATGCCTAAAACAACAACACAGAGTCCAATCCCATGCATAATTCGTTCATTAAAACGTTCCGGTATTCCTGCTTTAAGTCCAATACCTATAATTCCACAAATTAACACAACAACTGCATTTACAATAACTCCCATTACACACCAAACCTTTTCATAATAAATGATAAACTGCGATCTCCCCACTTTTCTGCACTAAATTAAAAGACTCCTTGCACTAATACCATATAAATAATTGTTCCACTTGCAATACTCAATAAAGAATTGCGACGCCATTTATGAATAAAGACGATAACAAGGATTGCAAGGATTTCCGGGATAGCAAATGGTCTTTCTGTTATTTGAATATCTTTAAGCGCGTAAACGACAAGTAAACCTATGGCAGCAGCAGGAAGTACTTTCCCTAAATAAGTGACAAACTGTGGTGGTTCCTTAGTCGGTGGAAAGATAAAGAATACAAGAAAACGTGTAAGCATTGTTCCAAGCATAATAATAGCAATGGTTATTAACATTTGATTATGCGTCATATGCCTTGTCACCTACTTTCAAAAATTTTGTTAAGAAGAATATAATAATTGCAATCATTGCGGGAATTAAAAAATTGTCGGATCCAAATACAATTAATGAAAGAATTGCAGCTATGAGTCCGACTGAAGCGGATGTATGATCATCAGTAGAAAGCCATTGTTCTACAAAAATCGTCACAAATAAGGCGGTTAAAACAAATTCAATCCCCTCAGTATTAAATGTTATTAGGTGACTAAGTAAAATACCTATTAACGTCCCACTGACCCAGTAAAACTGATTCAGACCGGTGATAAGAAAATATACCCAATCTTTATCTACTTTTTTTGGAATATCTAAAGATATATTTAATGAAAAAGTCTCATCTGTTAATCCAAAAATCGTATAGTACTTTTTCCAATCCATACGACTATAAGGTTTCAACATTGTAATACCATAAAAAACATGACGGGCATTCACCATCAAAGTTAAAAGTAAGGCACCGATTGGGTCAAAAGCTGCTAGTAATACATTTACCGCCGCAAATTGCATTGAACCTGCAAATATTAATAAGCTCATTAAAGCTGTAATTAATGGAGATAGTCCTTGACTAACAGCTAAAATACCAAAAGACGCCCCTAAAAATAAATAGCCTGCCATAATAGGAACCGTCTTTGGAAATGCGAACTTTAATCCTTCTTTCATATTCATTCTCCTATCCTCATTAAAAATTAATGAACTCATTATACCGAGGACTTCTCATAAAAGAAAGAGGATTAATGCTTTCCAAAGTTTTCATATAATTTTTCTCAAAAATCGTCATATATGTTCCCTTACCAATCTTAATATCACTTTTTTTAGTATAATTATTTTTTTAATATAAATTTATCGCAGGTCTATTTTCTTTGCCCGTAGATACAATAATGCTTCTTATTCCCTTATTATTTAGGCTTTCAATAAAACGAAGGAGGTTATCGGCAATGCCCTTTCTAAAATAATTTGGATGTACAGCAATCCGATGTATATCTAAAATATGGTGACTCACTCTAAACGAGATTATCCAAACTAAATTATTGTGTAAAAAATACCCATAAAAAATCTCAGTGCTTGTCTGTAGATCACTTAATGTTTCCTGTAGAGGCGGAATTTCATCGTATCCTATGAGTTTAGCCTCTATTTTATAAGAGGCTCTTTGTAACTTCATTATAGACTCTGCAGTGTTTGTATCTTTTACATTAAGTTGTTTGAACATCTTTAATACCTTCCTTGAGGTTTTAAACCCTTCGAATTTTAATAACCTTTTTCGAGTATATGATCCTTTATCTTATTAATAATGGTCTCTTCATTCATATCTTTATCAACTATCGATTCAGGAATAATTTTTAGATAATCTTTTTCTCTCCACCACTTTCTCATCTCAGACTCTCCAAAGTCCGAAGCATTAGGTCTTGTTTTATGGCGAATAAAGGTCTCTTCAAAAGAAATATCAAAATAATAAGCATAAACTTCATTTCCAAATTGTGCTTCGTGGCCATATCTCCATCATTTTATCGGCTTCTCCCTCGTTAGTACTTAATCTTTCCCCTTATTTTTGATTATATTCTCTGTAATAAAGTCATTATTGTTAGCGCTTTCTGTTCAAGATAATTATAGTTGATTGTTTATAAATATAACAATGCATATATATATATATAAACTATTCGATACACAGCAAACAAAAAAGACGTCCTATTTTAAGAAACGTCTTTTTTAAAACTATTTATTTATCTAATTAAGTGAGTTAAAAATATTTAAAGTAAATACTTGTTTTAGAAAGGTTTCGATAGCACCGTATATTCCAAAATCTACTCGCTTCGAAGTGCAATAACTGGATCACTTTTTGCTGCTTTTCTAGACGGAATAATTCCGGCAATTAAAGAAAGTACCAAACTTAATCCAACTAATGCAACTGCAGTACCAATTGGTAAAGAAGCATTAATTGTTGTAATTCCAGTTAGAGAATGGATAATTGAATTCGTAGGGATTAATAACAAACTCGTAATCCCAATACCTAATACTCCCGACAACAAACCAATGATAAACGTTTCTGCATTGAATATCTGTGAAATATTCGATTTAGACGCTCCAATGGCTCGAAGGATTCCAATTTCTTTCGTTCGTTCCATTACTGATATATAAGTAATGATTCCAATCATAATAGAAGAAACCACTAAAGATACCGCCACAAATGCGATAAGTACATATGAAATGACATTAATAATTGTGGTGATTGAAGACATCAATAAAGCCACTAAGTCAGTATAAGTGATTTGATTTTCATCACTAACACCTTCATTATATTTTTCAATTTCTAACGCAATCGCGTCTTTATCTTCAAAGCGATCTGCATAAATATTGATCATTGAAGGCGCATCGAGACTGACAACTCCAAATGCCGCCATATTATCATCGTAATTTCCACTTGAAATATAGTTATCATAAATCCTGAGTAAGTCTTCATCTTCTGGATCCGTTAAATATTGATCGAGATAAGCTGCTAATTCTACTTCGCCCATCATCATCATTTGACCCATTTCTGGATTATCTGTAGCCATAGACGCCAAAATGACTCTCATCATCTCAGCTTTTTCAGAAATCGATAGATTGCTTAAATATTCAACTGTATCATTAATTTTTGTCTGATCATCCGCTGGAGCAAACTTCACACCATTTGTAACATTTATATCTGGGGTTTCTTCTTGAGCTTGAACGACCTCACTATTATCAACATATTCGATCAAATGTTCCGTCAGTTCTTTAGTGTAACCAACATATCCGGTGAAACCAGAATAAGTAGCATCTTCAATTGGACGTGCAATCCCAACAATATTTAGCTCAATTCCATTTTCAACAAGTTCCTGCACTTGCTCTTCATCTTCAGAAATATCATCAAACAATCCATTTTCATTTTCTACAAAATAATCTGAAGAAGGAACCAGATAAAAATTTTGGTTAATCATATCTTGGTAGTTCCATTTGTGATCTTCAATTTCTATTTCTTCACCAGCATCCATTTTCTCTAATAACTCTTCATATTCAGCTGCTGGCAAAAAACCTAATTCGTATAAAGCTTGTGTTGAAATTTCATTATTTTCATCAAGCATTAGTACAACTTCATCATATTCTTGGGGCCATTTCCCTTCAAGAACCTCGTAACTATCTTTTACAACATTGCTGATTACATCTTCATTTGCCCCTGGCATAAGTTCTTCAAAGTTCCCAGGAGTGTTTCCCGCCCCATCTATAATAGCAGGTGGACCAGCTGTAAAATTCGTTTCTACTTTCGATTCAAAGCTACTACCATCTGTGTTAATCAGTTCTTCATCTGAATCATTAGCAAACACATCAAATTTAACATCATAGGAGTAAGTAATCCCATTCTCTCCTAAATAATTGTGAATATCGTTATCTGTATCATCTAAATATTTTTTGAATTCTGTTAAGTTATTTTCTTTTATACTCATTGTAACCGTGCTCGCCATCTCTAACCCAGCAGAGTTTGAGTAAATCCCATCTAAATCATGATCAACCTCAGTATTTGCTGTCTCATTTGGATTAGAACCAGATATAAAACTCGACAGATCCATCGATTGCGCTTCAATGGAGATTGGATAAGAAGACATTGTATCTCTTTGAATATCCTCTATATAAGTACTTACTCCATTTGAAAGCGACATAATTAAAGAAATACCAATAATTCCAATTGATCCGGCAAACGCAGTTAATAATGTTCGTGCTTTTTTTGTTTTTAAATTGTTAAAACTGAGGGATAGAGCTGTTAAAAAGGACATAGAAGCTTTTCCCATATTTTCATGTTTAGGGGGAGTCTGTTCCAACTCCTCAATTTCAAAAGGATTTGTGTCATCAATAATTTGTCCATCTTGTAGATTAACCACACGATTAGCATATTTTTCAGCAAGTTCCGGGTTGTGTGTAACCATTATTACTAAGCGATCTTTTGCTACTTCTTTTAGCAACTCCATAATCTGTAAACTAGTTTCTGTATCTAAAGCACCCGTAGGTTCATCGGCTAATAAAATATCAGGGTTATTTACTAAAGAACGTGCTATAGCTACACGTTGCATTTGCCCCCCAGACATTTGATTAGGCCTTTTATGTATATGTTCACCAAGCCCTACATCTTCCAAAGCAGACTTCGCACGTTCTTTACGTTCTGATTTTGAAATACCTGAAATAGTTAGCGCTAATTCCACATTAGATAGAATGGTTTGATGTGGGATAAGGTTATAACTTTGAAACACAAACCCAATTGTATGATTTCGATAAGAATCCCAGTCCCTATCTGTATATTTTCTAGTGGAAATTCCATTGATAATGATATCTCCGGCATCATAGCGATCCAAGCCACCAATGATATTTAAAAAGGTTGTTTTACCCGAACCGCTTGGACCTAGTATCGCTACAAATTCACTATCCCGTAAATTTAAGCTTACCCCATCAAGTGCTGTTTGCACCAACTCACCCGTTTGATATTCTTTCTTTATATTTTGAATTTGTAACATGTAATGATCTCCTTCTCATACAATCTTTCAGTTTACATCCTCTATGATTCTACACTATTTTGGTTGATTAATAAGTATTTTCCAAAAACAACATACATTTTTCATTATTTATTCTACGAATCCACAAGATCTTTCTATAATGCTTAACTTTCTCCTTTAGTTACAAACCTTTTATAAACGAAGACGTTATGCATTTCAAACACTAAATGTTAAAATGAGTAAGAGTTTATTTAATGTTGTTTATTTTCTAAAAATTTATCAATAAATGATTACAAAAGATAAAAGAAGCAGAAGGATTTATGTGAAACAACCTAAACTAGAGGTTCGAAGCAAACAACTTATTGAAGTAGATGGCTTACAGTTTAAAGATCTTAATGGCAACGGAAAACTCGATCCTTATGAAGACTGGCGTTTGTCTCCAGAAGAACGAGTCAAAGATTTAATCCACCGTATGGCGATTGATGAAAAAATTGGAATGATGATGATCACTTCTCAATCCATGGGTAAATCTCAAAAAGATTTATCTAAGACGAGTCATCAGGGCCTATTAGATGAAGAAGAGATTGAAGTTGGAGCAAACATTTTTGTTACAGAGAAAAAGTATGGCTCTACTTATAATATCGAAAAATTAAATCTTCGCCATTTTATCTTAAGAGATAATTGGAGTGAACAAGATATTGCAGAATGGATCAATGCAATGAATGAAGTGAGCTAAGGGACGCGCTTGGGTATCCCTAGTCTCATTGCTTCAAATTCTCGAAATGAAAATGCCGAGCGTACTTTTGGTATGAATGATGCAGTAGACGTTTTTTCAACTTGGCCAAGCACATTAGGAATTGCTGCTGCCGCTTTAGGTGATCAAGCAGTTGGTGGTGATACATCCATATTCACAGAATTTGCGGAAACGGTTCGTAAAGAATGGGCAGCTACCGGGATTCGTAAAGGTTATATGTATATGATTGATACAGTCACAGATCCGCGCTGGCAAAGAATATATGGAACGTTTGGTGAAAGTACTGATTTGATTACAGACGCTACGGTGCAATTAATTAAAGGTTTACAAGGTGAAGAGCTAAATACAGAGAGTGTGGCTCTTACAATGAAGCACTTCCCTGGTGGTGGAGCTAGAGAAAATGGGTTTGATCCGCATTATAAAGAAGGAAAATTTAATGTCTACAAAACACCAGGTAGTTTGGAAACATATCATTTACCTCCTTTTAAAGCAGCCGCTAAACATGGGGTCAGTTCAATGATGCCTTACTACTCTATCCCTTCATCGGAGAAAAGTATGCCACAAATTTATGAAGGTGAAGAACTTACTTTCGAAGATGTTGGCTTTGCTTACAATAAACCTTTTATTCAGGATTTGCTTCGTAATGAATTTGGCTTTCAAGGCTACATTAACTCAGACAGTGGTATTTTAAATAATATGAGTTGGGGTGTTGAAGACTTAAATAAAGAAGATCGCGCAGCTAAAACGATAAATGCAGGTACAGATATAATTTCTGATACCAACCAAGTGGAATGGATTAAAAAATCCTATGAAAGCGGAAAGATTTCTGAAGAGAGAATTAATGAAGCCAATGAACGACTTTTATTCAAAATGTTCACTTTAGGTCTGTTTGATGACAAAACGTATGTTGATCCTTTACAAGCGAAAAAGGTCGTCGCGGATCAAAATAATTGGAACAAAGCTTATCAAGCTCACCAGAAATCTACGGTCTTATTGAAAAATCAAAATATTTTACCTTTATTAAAGGAAGGCACGAAAGTCTACACGGAATTTTTCCATAAAGAAACCGAATCAACAGCTAATTATACAAAAGATGCTCGAGAAAAAGTTCAAAATCATGAAGGAACTGAGTTAGTCAATACAGTTGAAGAGGCCGATGTTGCTATTGTATTCTTATATCCAAAAAGTGGTAACTATTTCTCTGCTACACCGGGTCTATTAGAACTCGCTTTATGTGAAAATAAAATAAATAAAGCGGTGGATGGAAGTGAATATTCGGAAACAACCATTCAAGAAATGGATCGTGTCTTTGAAATTGCAGAAAAAATCCATGCTCAAGGAGGCCAATTCATTTTAAGTGTAAACTCTAATATGCCTTGGCTGCTCGATAATGTAGAACCCATATCAGATGCATTGGTTGCTAACTTCGAAACATACGTTGAAGCACAACTAGATGTCTTTACCGGCAAAGCCACTCCATCAGGTAAATTACCATTCATTTTTCCAAAAAATGAAGAAGTAATTGCTGTGGATGAAAATGGCGAATCTGTCTCAAGAAACGACGTTCCCGGCTATGCAAAAGATTTATATATGCCAGAAGGAATGGAATACGCTTATACAGATGCGGATGGAAATGTCTATACACTCGGACATGGGCTAACTTATTAGCTAGAGACATTCATTTAAAATTTTAAATCTGAAGAGAATAAAATTCCCAAAAGCTTGAGTAGAAACTCACTTTTGGGAATTTTTCTTATTTATTTTCCGTTTTTCCTTGTTTAGCCACTTCATCCATTTCTGCCTTCACAGTCTCTTGGTCGCCTAAATAATATCGATTGATTACTTCAAAGTTTTCGTCGAATTCATATACTAGCGGAATGCCAGTTGGTATATTAACCTTGATTATTTCTGTGTCACTAAAACCATCTAGAACTTTTACTAACGCACGTATTGAATTCCCGTGAGCTGATACTAAAACATGTTTGCCTCTTGCCATTTGAGGTTTAATATTCTCTTCAAAATAAGGAATCACTCTTTCGATTGTTTCCTTCAATGATTCATGAACAGGTAAAATATCTTTATCTTCTACATCACGATAAGCTATCATATTTCGTGGTGCTTGATCACTATTAGGATCTAGAGGCGGGGGTAAAACATCAAATGATCGTCGCCAAATTAAAACTTGTTCATCCCCATATTTTATAGCTGTTTCTGCTTTGTTTAAACCTTGCAAAGCACCATAATGACGTTCATTTAATTTCCAGCTTTTCACAACCGGTAGCCAGTTCCTGTCTAAGACGTCAAGTACATTATTTAGCGTATGAATAGCACGTTTTAGATATGAAGTATATGCAATGTCAAAATCAAAGCCTTCATCTCTTAGAAGTTCACCTGCTCTCTTTGACTCTTCAATCCCTTCTTCTGATAAGCCAACATCTGTCCATCCAGTGAATAAATTCTTTTTATTCCATTCACTCTCGCCATGGCGAACCACTACTAATTTCATATGATCCTCTCCTTGAAATACCATCTATCGTTTATATTTAAAATCATTCAGTTGAATACGATATATGAATACGATATAAAATTTCCCGCTATCTATTAGTATTCTATACCTTTACTCCAAGAAATACCAATTTCGACTTTTCCAATTTTCTAAGTTATAAAAATTTACTTAGCCGTTTGTCATTTTTACAAAACTACTAATCTCCGAGCTATTGTTCGTAATTCTATTTATAACCATTCTTTGTATGTTATCATAATAATAAATAAAAATTCCAAGGTGTACTATGAATAAAAAATTGATTAATCCATTGAATAATTTTATTACATTCTCAATATATTGTTTATATCCGCTCGTGCTTTTATTCTTAGCATTTACACATGACGGAAGATTTTGGAGAGCATTCCTTACTCCTACAATTTCATTTGTAATTGTAAGTATTTTCCGAAATTTTATAAACGCCCCCCGCCCTTATGAAATATCAGATACAGTGCCTATTATAAAAAAAGAAACCAAAGGAAAATCATTTCCTAGTAGACATGTGTTTTCTGTTTTTGTTATTGCCACAACACTTTTTTATATTTTTAAACCATTAGGGATTCTTTTAATGTTAGCAGGTATTTTATTAGCTGTTTTGCGAGTCGTAGGAGGTGTTCACTTCTCTAGAGATGTAATTGCTGGGGCCATTATTGGGATTTTTTCAGGAGTTTTAGGTTTTTACTTATAATCTAAAAAAATGATATTCTAAAAGGAGACTTATTATATGAATAATTCTATGTTTCGTTTTGTTTTCATCCCCATTCTAATCTTAATTATTTATTGGTTAACTAGCTCTATAAGAAACAAATTAGCCAAGCCAAAATATAAAAAGAATATACAAACACCCGGATTATTTGACCATTTCTTACTGAAATTACTTACATTTTTAGCCATTTTTAGTGCATTGCTAACAGTCTTAGGATTCTTTATACAAGAGACTGAAATGACAATTGCTTTTTTAGTTCTAACAGTTATTTCCACAGGTATTGTTATGGTTTTAAAACGCCAGTATGACATTTCCTATCAAGAAAATTCTGAATATTTCATTTTAAATGCACAACAAAAGGAATATAAAGTTTTTTATGAAAACATTGTGGATTGGCAACCTGCCTTCAATGAAATAAGAGTTCTCGATGAAACAAATTCAGATAATGAATATATAAGAGTAAACATTGCTATGTTAAAACCAGAAATCTTACTTCGAAAAATTGCCGAGATGACATTCGAAGGCAAATTCCATAGTTTTGATGATGAATATTTTGAGGATCCGACAAGGGAATATCAAATCACCAATTATCTTATTCAAAACAACTATGGTTATTTAATCGAAGATTACGTTGAAGAATAATTTTTCAATGAGTTAGCACTCAATAGTATATAGTACCTGAAACTAAAAAGATCCATTCCTAAAATAATAATTAGTAGTGGATCTTTCATTTATACTTTAATTACCTTTTACCAAATATTCAATCAATACATAGCGAATTTCGTCATAGGTAATCTCATCGGCTAAAAATTCTTTAACGGCTTTTAAGGTCTCTGTTCCTATTTTTTGAAAAGCTTCTTTGATTGATTTCTTTCGTGATTGATGAACATCTGCATCAAATTCTTCTAAATTCCCTTCCTCTGCTGCTTGTGTCAAATGGTTAAGAATAGCTGTTTCTGTTAATCCTCTCTCGATAGCAATCTCATAAGGAGTAAGCCCCTGTTCTGCATACTCTGCACTCTCTAAATAACTCGAATGTACGGAGCTGTTAGAGATAGAATCATAATCTTGTTGCTCTAAATCAGAGTTTCTTGATTTATTTTTCTTTGAGGATAAGAATTCTTGGATTACAGGTAAAAACTGACCCGCGTATTTATCCGCTTTAACCGATCCAACCCCTTCTACAGAAAGAAATTCTTTCTCACTTTTAGGTAATTTACTTGCCATATCTTCTAATGATTTATTTGAAAAAATAATATAAGCAGGAACGCCTTCCGCTTGTGCAAGTTCCAATCGAACCTCTCTTAAAGCTTCATATAAATCTTGATCTACATTTTGTGAGACATATTGAGTTCTTGAAGAAGTTGATTCTTTATAAGATCGTTTTTTAATCGATAAAGATGCTTCACCAAATATAAGACTTTTCGCTTGTGAAGTGACATAAAGGCTACGATATTCAGTAACACCAATGTAACGATGAGCAACTAATGCAGAAATAATATCCCTAATTTGTTGGTTAGAATATTTTTTCATAAGACCATGAGTGCTAAGTTCATCAAAATTATTTTCAAGTATTCGTTGGTTTCGACTTCCACGAAGGACATCTACAATCATTGTCATCCCAAAATTAAGCTTCATTCGTACCATACAAGAAAGAATCATTTGTGCTTCTTTAGTCACATCAACAATGTTGACTTCGCCTAGACAACTTGAACAATTTCCACAAGGTTTTGTGGCATTTTCTCCAAAGTATTGCAAGATGTGATTTCTTAAACACCCAGTAAAGTTTGCATACTGTATCATTGTTTCTAAACGTTCTTGAGCCAATTGATCAGAACTTTGCGCAATTAAATACTTGTTCGTCATAATGTCTTGTGAATGATAAAGAAGAATTGCTTCTGCTTCTAAAGAGTCTCTCCCAGCACGCCCTGCTTCTTGATAATAACTTTCTAAATCTTTCGGCAAGTTATAGTGAATCACTTTTCGGACATCCGTCTTATCAATTCCCATACCAAAAGCATTCGTTGCAACGACTATATTGGTTTGATCATTAATAAAATCACTTTGAGCTTGCTTTCTTTCTTCCTGTTCCATACCTGCATGATATTTACTTATCGCATACCCTTGCCCTCGTAAGTCGTCATACAGTTTATCCACTTGTTTACGAGTACTTGCATAAATAATAATCGCTTCTTCATGGTTGATTAGCTGATGTAAAGTAGATTTACGATTACTTGGTTCTAACACCGTAAATTTAATATTTGGGCGGTCAAAAGAATTAATAAAAACCTTTGGATCTTTTAAATCTAATTGTTGAACAATATCTTCCTGTACTAAACGAGTTGCAGTAGCAGTAAAACTTGCAACAACTGGACGTTTTGGTAATTGATCAATAAATTGATTAATATTTCGATAACTTGGACGAAAATCAAATCCCCATTGAGAAACACAGTGTGCTTCATCAATTGCAACGAGTGAAATTTGTTGTCTCTTAATAAATGAATTAAAACTAGCACTATCTAATCGTTCTGGCGCTACGTACAATAATTTCAAGCTACCTTGTCTTAACTGTTTCATAATTTCTTGAAACTCATCGTTAGAAATCGTTGAGTTTAAATAAGCAGCAGAAATCCCAAGTTGTGTAAGTGTGTCTACTTGGTCTTTCATTAAAGAAATTAATGGTGAAATTACAACAGTCAATCCGGGTAACATTAAGGCAGACAATTGATAACAAATTGACTTTCCTCCACCTGTCGGTAAAACGCCTAAAGTATCACGTCCAGATAAAATCGTGTCAATGATTTCTTTCTGACCAGGACGAAAAGTTGAATACCCAAAATGTTGTTGTAATGTTGATTCTAACTGCACGACATGCTCTCCTTTTTATTTCATATAAAAATTAAAATCCTTAATATAAATAATACCCACTTATGTTATCACAGATTTAAACACAAATTGGAAATACAGTAGAAATATTCTAAACTTTTCGAAAAGTTTAGCAAAAAAAGGAATGATTCTATTTAATAAATAGAATCATTCCTTTTATGACTAACAAAATAATTTTATTTTTTCTTTCTGACCAGGCGACAGACACTTTCAATGTGCAACGAGCGGGGCGGCTTGATGTCTTTTGCCTTGTCGGTAGTCGGGAACAGGTCAACTGCTCTTTTTTGGTTATCGGTAGGTGGGAATATATCCATAATTTATCCTGCAATAAACTTAAACCACTATTGACGTTTAGTTTTTTGGCATTTCATCCTCATTTATTAGTTTATATTCTTGTGTGTATGCACCTTTGGCGAGTACTTTCAAGAGTGTGCCTTCCTCAAGTCTAGTACTGGTCGTAAATACCACTTGTTTAGTCTCTCCCTTTTCGGTGACACCCTGCTCCTTGTATTTATATCTTCCGTTATCATCCGAAGGTTCACTTTGAATCTCAACATATACATCTTGCTGTTCAATCAATGGATTAAAACGATCGAATGGCTCGGGAAATAAAAGGTATATGCTAGCAATGACAACAACTACAACAATACAAGATATTAAAATCTTTTTCATAACTTTTCTTCCTTTCTATAGAGCATTTGTGACAATGCTTTTGTAATATTGAATGGTAAACACGGTAAACATCAGATAGATGACAATATACGCTGCCATACTAATGATGATTGGGGTGATCATGCTTGCGGCCATGAGAACAGAACCTACGTTAAGAGCAAAAGCAGCGTGAATTAACCCAATTCCCAGAGGAATTAAATAAACAAAGACCTGTTTACGAATGATCCCTTTCA
>Ga0209487_1002680_pt1 | contig 14385 bp, 13 predicted proteins | sample Poulit2012_FD_187524 | JGI IMG/M metagenome (GOLD analysis project Ga0209487, IMG submission 187524) | Agricultural soil microbial communities from Georgia to study Nitrogen management - Poultry litter 2012 (SPAdes) (version 2) | ecosystem: Environmental > Terrestrial > Soil > Agricultural land... | reverse complement strand
AGGTCCTCGGCGTCGGCCTTGTTGCCGGTGAGCCGGTAGGCGAGACGGTAGACGCGGGCGGAGTGGTCGCGGACGATCTCCTCCCAGGACGGCGCCGTCCAGGGGCTCTCCTCCTGCGTCGTCATGCGGGAACCTCTCTCCTCACGTCGAGGCCCCAGGATATGGGCAGAACCTGAAGGCGCGCTGGGAGCCGCCGGACCGCGGCACCGCTACGATCGGGGCAGTCCGCACCGCCCACGCAGGGCACACCGAGCACGGGAGGCCCCACCATCGCTGCCGACAAGGTCCTGAGCTGGGCCTACACCGAGGAGTTCATCGCCGAGGACGACGTCCTCGCCGCCGCCCAGCGCCGGGCCGAGGAGCTGGGCGCGCCCACCGTGAGCGCCGGCACCGGGGCCGCACTGCGGCTGCTGGCCGCCGCCGTCGGAGCGCGTGCCGTCGTCGAGATCGGGACCGGGACGGGCGTGAGCGGGCTCTGGCTGCTCGGCGGCATGCGCCCCGACGGCGTCCTCACGACCATCGACGTCGACCCGGACTACCAGCGGGCCGCCCGCGAGGCCTTCACCGCGGCGGGCGTGAAGTCCGCCCGCACCCGGCTCATCTCCGGCCGCGCCATGGACGTCCTGCCGCGGATGGCGGACAACGCCTACGACCTCGTGCTCGTCGACGCCGACCCCTCCGACGTCGCCGAGTACGTCGAGCAGGCCGTGCGGATGCTGCGCGTCGGCGGCGTGCTGGCCGTGACGAACACGCTGTGGCACGACCGCGTGGCGGACCCGGCGCGGCGCGACGAGGCGACGGTGGCCATGCGCGAGCTGGGCAGGACCGTCCGGGCGGACGAGCGGCTCACGAGCGCGCTGCTCCCCACCGGCTCCGGCCTCCTGGCCGCCGTCCGCCGCAGCTGACGCCGCCAAGAAAACGCCTGACGCCCCCAAAAAAGCGCCGAGAGTACAGTTCTTGACGGTCAAGAACTGTACTGTCGGCGTCTTCTGGGGGGCTCGGGGCGCTGTCAGGAGTCGGGCAGGCCGTCCAGGACGGCGGCCGAGCCGGACAGGCCCAGCCGGGTGGCGCCGGCGTCGATCATCGCCTGCGCGGCGGCGGCGTCCCGGATGCCGCCGGAGGCCTTGACACCCAGGCGTCCGCCCACGGTCTGCGCCATGAGCTCGACGGCGTGGACGCTGGCCCCGCCGGCGGGGTGGAAGCCGGTGGACGTCTTGACGAAGTCCGCGCCGGCTGCCTCCGCCGCCCGGCAGGCGGCGACGATCTGCTCGTCGTCCAGGGCGGCGGACTCGATGATCACCTTGAGGACGGCGGGCGCGGGCACCGCGGCGCGGACGGTGGCGATGTCCGTCTCGACCGACGCCCAGTTGCCCGCGCGCGCCTGCCCGAGGCTGATGACCATGTCCACCTCGTCCGCGCCGTCCCGGACCGCGCGGGCTGCCTCCGCCGCCTTGACCTCGCTGTGGTGGGCCCCGGAGGGGAAGCCGCAGACGGTCGCCACCACGAGGCCCTCGGCGTCCTCCAGGGGCAGCATCGAGGGTGAGACGCAGACGGCGAGCACGCCCAGGTCACGGGCCTCCGCGACGAGCGCGGCGACCTGCTCGTGGGTGGCCTCGGGCTTGAGCAGCGTGTGGTCGATCAGCCGGGCGACGTCCTGGCGTGTGGTCATGTGTGTCCTCCTGGGCTCGGTGTGCCGAGCGTATCGGTGCTACTCGAGATCGCCGTCGTCGTCGGGGTCGTCGGCGAGCTCGGGCACCTCGATGGCCTGCTCGAGCTGGTCCGCCTCGTCCGCCTCGCGGTCGAGGTCCACCACCTCCGGGGGTCCGTAGTCCTCACCGGTCTCGGGGTCGAGGGCGGCGACGGCCTCCTCGGGGTCGTCGGGCAGGTCGGTGCCGTCGGTACGCGGGATCGGCGGAATGCTCATCGTCACCCTTCCTCTCGGATGGCTGTGCGGTCCTCCAGTGTCACCCGCGCCGCCCGTTCCGGCATACTCGCACCGGCCGGCGGGGCGAGTGTCCTCAGGCCGGGACGGGCAGCAGTGCGACGGTCACGTGGGTCCACCCGCCCAGGGCCGGGTGGGGTGTGCTGCGGTCGAGCAGCTCACCGACCGGCACCGAGTAGACCGACCCGGCCGACGGCTCGTAGACCTGCAGCACACCGGGCAGCCCCGCCCCCGGCGGCGGCGGGACGGCCAGCACCACGTGTCGCGGGACGGCGTGCGCGAGACCGCCCCTGATGTCTCCGCCCACGTACAGCGGGACCGGCTGGCCCCGGCGGTTGGCCGCCTCGACGAGGCCGAGGATGGTGGCCGCCTCCTCGGCGGCGTCGTCCACGGCTCGTACGCGGTAGCGCACGCCGGGGAACCTCGCCTGGCGTGCAGCCGTCCACGGCGGGGTACCGAGGCCGGCGGGCCACGACAGCGGGCCGAGGGCGCGGCGGCCGGTGGCCTCCTTGACGTGGCGCTGGGCCGCGGCGAAGCGTTCCGCGGCTCCGCCCGTGACCGTGCCGGGCGGCACCTCCGGCGGGCGCCGGCCCGCACCGAGCTCCCCGGTCTCCAGCCAGGCCGCCAGTGCCGGGTCGCCGGTGGCGGCGAGCATGACGAGCACCGCCGAGCCGCAGGTCGTGGCATCGGTCTGCCGGGCGCGGGCGCCGCCGAGCATGACGGGCAGGCCGGCCGCGCGGTCCGCCTGGGGACGGGTCGGGCCCGCCGGGCCGCGGTCCGCGGCGCCGACCGCCGCGCTCGGTCCCGGTGTCTGTGGCGTCCCGCTCCCCGCGGCCCCCGCGGCCCCCGCGGCCGCCGTCGGGCCGGACGGTGGCGGGGTCCCCTGCGGCGCACGACGGGTGCGCACCGGTCGGCTGAACGCCGCGATCGGCGCGGTCAGCTGCCAGCGCCGCCAGCCGGACGCCGTCATCGGTCCCCCGCGATCCGCTCGATCACCACGGGCCGGGCCTCGCCGGCCGCGCCGCCGATCTCGACGGCGCCGTCCAGGGCCTGGCGCGCGCGGTCGAAGCGCTCGGGGGTGTCGGTGTGGAGGGTGAGCAGCGGCTGGCCCGCCCGCACCGTGTCACCGGGCTTGGCGTGCATCTCCACGCCCGCGGCGGCCTGGACGGCGTCCCCCTGACGGGCGCGGCCGGCCCCCAGCCGCCACGCGCACACGCCGACGGCGTAGGCGTCGAGGCGGGTGAGCACGCCGTCGCTGTCCGCGGTGACGGTCTCGGTCTCCCTGGCGGTGGGCAGCGGGGCGTCCGGGTCCCCATGCTGGGCCGCGATCATCCGGCGCCACACGTCCATGGCGCGGCCGTCGGCGAGGGCGGCGCGCGGGTCGGCGTCGGGGCGGCCGGCGGCGTCGAGCATCTCGCGGGCCAGGGCAACGGTGAGCTCGACGACGTCCTCCGGGCCGCCGCCGGCGAGCACCTCGACGGACTCGCGCACCTCCAGCGCGTTGCCCGCGGTCAGCCCGAGCGGCGTGGACATGTCGGTGAGCAGCGCCGTCGTGCGCACACCGGCGTCGGTGCCGAGCTCGACCATGGTGCGCGCCAGCTCGCGTGCGGCGTCGAGATCCTTCATGAACGCGCCCGAGCCCACCTTGACGTCGAGGACGAGCGAGTCGGTGCCCTCGGCGATCTTCTTGCTCATGATCGAGGACGCGATGAGGGGGATGGCCTCGACGGTGCCGGTGGTGTCCCGCAGGGCGTAGAGCTTCTTGTCCGCGGGGGCCAGGCCGCTGCCGGCGGCGCAGATCACGGCTCCGACGTCCTCCAGCTGACGCAGGATGGCCTCGTTGGACAGGTCCGCCTGCCAGCCCGGGACGGCCTCCAGCTTGTCCAGGGTGCCGCCGGTGTGCCCGAGGCCGCGCCCGGACAACTGGGGCACCGCGACGTCGAAGACGGCGACGAGCGGGGCGAGCGGGAGGGTGATCTTGTCCCCCACGCCGCCGGTGGAGTGCTTGTCCGCGGTGGGCCGGCTGAGCGAGGAGAAGTCCATCCGCTCGCCGGAGGCGATCATCGCGGCGGTCCAGCGGGAGATCTCCTCGCGGGTCATGCCGCGCAGGAAGACGGCCATGGCCAGCGCGGACATCTGCTCGTCGGCGACCACGCCGCGGGTGTAGGCGTCGATGACCCAGTCGATCTCCGCTGGGGCGAGGGCCCCGCCGTCGCGCTTGGTCCGGATGACATCGACGACGTCGAAGGGTTCGGTCATGGGACCCAGCCTAGGCCGGGCCGCCCCGCCCGTCCCCTCCTCGGCAGCCGCGCCGCCCCGCCGTCGCCCCACACCTCCCGCCGAGAGCAGAGTTGTCCCGGGTGCTACGGGGTGCGGCCCGTCCACTCCTCCAGGTGCGCGGGACCGAAGGCCTCGGGGAGCACCTCGGTCATCGGGTGGATGCCGCTCGGCGTCTCCACGAGGAGCGTGGGACCACCGTGCTCCCACAGGAGCTGGCGGCAGCGGCCGCACGGCACGATGACCCTGCCCTCGCCGTCGACGCAGGTGAAGGCCACCAGCCGGCCCCCGCCGGTGGCGTGCAGCTCGGAGACCAGGCCGCACTCCGCGCACAGGCCCAGTCCGTAGGAGGCGTTCTCGACGTTGCACCCGGTGACGGTGCGGCCGTCGTCGACGAGCGCCGCCGCACCGACCGGGTAGCGGGAGTAGGGCACGTACGCACGCGCGGTCATCTCGCGGGCCAGCTGCCGCAGCCGGTCCCAGGTGGCGTCGTCGGTCATGGCGGTCCTCCTCGGGTCTGCGGGCTGGGGGCGATAACTGAGCTCTCGACGGTAAGTGCGCTGTGGGCGGTAAGTGAGCTCTCGGCGGTGGGGGCGGGCTACTTGACGTAGGGCTTGTTCTCGGCGGCCGGGGGGCGGACGCGGCCGACGAAGCCGGCGACGGCGAAGATGGTGATGACGTAGGGCAGCATGAGCAGGAACTCGCCCGGGATGCCGGAGCCACCCATCGCGCTCAGCAGGTTCGCCAGGTTGCGCGAGAGCCCGAAGAGGAGCGCGGCGGCCACCGCGCCGAGCGGGTTCCACCGCCCGAGGATCATCGCCGCCAGCGCGATGAAGCCGTTGCCGGCGGACATGTCGCGGCCGAAGGCGAGGCCGGAGCCCACCGTGAAGAACGCCCCGCCGAGGCCGGCGAGCGCGCTGCCCATGATCGGGGTGACCCAGCGGGTGCGGATGACGTTGATGCCCACGGTGTCGGCGGCCTTGGGGTGCTCGCCGACGGCCCGCACCCGCAGCCCCCAGCGGCTGCGGAAGAGCATGACGTGCAGCGCGATGATCGCCGCGTACATGAGGTACACGAGGATGTTCTGGTTGAACAGCACTGGGCCGATGATCGGGATGTCCGACAGCAGCGGCACCGGCAGGGTGGGCAGCCGGAAGCGCTCGTTGAGGTCGGGGTTGTCGGTGAGGACGGTGGAGAAGAAGAACGTCGTCAGGCCGAGGACGAGGACGTTGAGGACGACGCCGACGATGATCTGGTCCACCCAGTACTTCACGCCGAAGAAGACGAGCAGCACCCCGACGAGCGCGCCCGCGATCGGAGCGGCGACCACCCCGATGTAGGGGTTGCCGGCCAGCGAGGCGACGACGGCGGACAGGAACGCGCCGGCGAGCAGCTGGCCCTCGATGGCGATGTTGATGACGCCGGACCGCTCGCACATGACGCCGGACAGCGCGCCGAAGACGAGCGGCACCGACAGCGCGAGCCCGCCGATGAGCAGCGAGGTGAGCGGGATCGTCCCGCCCGCGCCGACCCAGGTGAGGAAGGCGATGATGAAGGCGGCGCCGAAGATCGACGGCGGCCACCAGCCGACCGGCTGGCGGCGCACCGCCCTGACGGTGGCGTAGGCGGCCAGGGCGGCCATGACGAGGGTGAGGACCCACAGCGCGGGCACGGTCGGCAGCGCGGTGTCGGGGATCTCGGCGACCTCGCCGCCGGTGGCGGTGCGGAAGGTGGTGACCTGCCCGGACTGCGTGAAGAGCACGAAGCCGAGCAGCGCGACGAGGGTGAAGGCGATCATGAAGCCCGGGGCCCGCCACTTGACGGGGGGCACGATCTCCTGGGGCGTCTCGGTGGCCGTCACTGCGTGGCTCACGCTGCCACCTCCTTCGCGACGAGGGCCGAGGACCTGCGCCGGGACCGGTCGGGGGCCGGGAGGCGGAAGATCGCGCGGACGAGGGGCGGTGCCGCGATGAGCAGCACGATGATGGACTGCACGACGAGGATGATGTCGATCGGGGTCTGCGTCGTGGACTGCATGAGGAAGCCGCCGGCCTTGAGGGCGCCGAAGAGGAGCCCGGCGGCCAGCGTCCCGAAGGCCCGGGCCCGCCCGAGGAGGGCCACGGTGATGGCGTCGAAGCCGTAGCTGGCGGCCACGCCGGCGGTGAGCAGGCCCTCGGTGCCCAGCACCTGCGCCGAACCACCGAGGCCCGCGAGGGCGCCGGCGGCCACCATGGCGATGACGATGACCTTCCCGACGGAGACCCCGGCGGTGCGGGCGGCCTCCGGGTTGGCGCCGACGGCGCGCAGCTCGAAGCCGAAGGTCGAGCGCTCCACCAGCCACCACACGGCGACGACGGCGAGGAGCATGAGGACGAAGCCGAGGTGCAGACGGAAGGGCGGGTCGAGGAGCAGCGGGTAGACCGCGGTGTCCAGCACCTCCGGCGAGCGCGGGAGCGTCGAGCCGGACTGCTGGAAGGCGGACTGGGTGAGCAGCCAGCCGATGAAGTACACGGCGATGTTGTTGAGCATGATCGTGACGATCACCTCGTTGGCACCGGTGCGGGCCTTGAGGACGCCGGCGATCCCGCCGTAGATCGCCCCACCGAGCGCGGCGCCGAGGACGGCGAGCAGCAGGTGCAGCCCTGCGGGGAGGCTGAACCCGAAGCCGACGTAGCCGCCGACGATCGCACCGAAGATGATCTGGCCCTGGCCACCGATGTTGAACATGCCGGCGCGGAAGGCGATCGCGATGCCCAGGCCGGTGAACACCAGCGGCACCGAGAAGACCATGGTCTCCGTCAGCGGGCGGATCGCCCGGGTGAAGGACGCGGCGTCGTAGTCGAAGATGGCGCCGCGGAAGAGCGCGGTGTAGGAGGAGGCGACGGCGTCCCAGGCGGCGGAGAGCAGGTCTCCCGGCCGGGAGAAGAAGTAGCCGGCCGAGGCCTGCACCCGGGTGTCGGCCCCCGCGATGAGGAGGGCGCTGAGCACCAGGGCGACGACGATCGCCAGGACGGTGACCAGCCAGCTGCCGGACAGGATGTCGCGCACGACCTGTGCGGTGCGGCTGGGCGCCGGCTTCTCGGGGACCTGCCGCCGCGAGGGCGGGGACTCCTCGGCCTGGGCGACGACGTCCCCCGGGTGCTCCTCGCGGGGCCGGATCTGGTCGTCGGTCACGGCAGGGTCTCCTCACTGACGTCGTCCGCGGCGGCGAGGGCCGTGCGGTGCTCGGCCGACTGCGCGCGGGCCTCCTCGAGCGGGACGCCGGCCATCATGAGGCCCAGGACGTCGCGGTCGGTGTCGCCCGGGACGATGCCGACGATGCTGCCGCGGTACATCACGGCGATGCGGTCGGCCAGCGCCATCGCCTCGTCCAGCTCGCTGGAGACGAGGAGGATGGCGGTGCCGCCGTCCCGCTCGGCGACCAGCCGGTTGTGGATGAACTCGATCGACCCGACGTCGACGCCTCGGGTGGGCTGGGAGGCGACGAGCACCTTGAGCGGCCGTGACATCTCGCGGGCGACGACGACCTTCTGCTGGTTGCCGCCCGACAGCGTGGAGATCGGGTCGGTGACGTCGGTGAGGCGCACGTCGAACTCCTCCGCCCGCGTGCGCGCGTTCTCGACGACGACGCCGGGCAGCACCGTCCCTGCCTTGGCGAAGGGCTTGGTGTCGTAGAGGTCGAGGACGAAGTTCTCCGCGACCGAGAAGCTGGAGATGACCCCGCTGGTGGAACGGTCCTCGGGGACGAAGCCGAGTCCGGAGCGCAGCCGGCGCTTGACCGACGTGCCGACGAGCTCCTTGCCGCTGAGACGGATGGAGCCGTGCAGCGGCTCGGTGAGGCCGAGGATCGTCTCGGTGAGCTCGGTCTGGCCGTTGCCCTGGACACCGGCGATGGCGACGATCTCCCCGCTGCGCACGGTGAGGTCGACGCGGTCGACCACCACCGAGCCCGCGGGGTCGAGCACGGTGAGCTCGGAGAGCACCAGTGCCTCCTCCCCCAGCTCCGGCGCGCCCCGGTCGACCGCCATGCTCACGCTGCGCCCGACCATGAGCGAGGCCAGCTCGGTCTCCGAGGAGCTCGGGCTCGCCTCCCCGACGACCTTCCCCCGCCGGATGACGGTGATGGAGTCGGCGATGGCACGGACCTCGCGCAGCTTGTGGGTGATGAAGACGATCGAGGTGCCGTCCGCCTTGAGCTGGCGCATGATCTCGATGAGCTCGTCGGTCTCCTGCGGGGTGAGCACGGCGGTGGGCTCGTCGAGGATGAGGACCTTCGCGTCGCGCGACAGCGCCTTGATGATCTCCACGCGCTGCTGGATGCCGACGGGCAGGTCCTCGACGACGGCGTCCGGGTCGACGTCGAAGCCGAAGCGGTCGGAGATCTCCCGGACCCGCTTGCGGGCCTCGCGCTGGTTGATGAGGCCCAGCGCGCCCGCCGGCTCGTAGCCCAGGGCCACGGACTCCGCGACGGTGAACACGGGGACGAGCATGAAGTGCTGGTGGACCATGCCGATCCCGGCAGCGACGGCGTCCCCCGGACCGGCGAAGGTCACAGGTTCGCCGTCGAGCAGGATCTGCCCGTCGTCGGGGTCGTACAGGCCGTAGAGCACGTTCATCAGGGTGCTCTTTCCGGCCCCGTTCTCACCGAGGAGCGCGTGGATCTCACCGGGCTCGACGACGAGGTCGATCGCGTCGTTGGCGACGAGGGGGCCGAAGCGCTTGGTGATGCCTCGAAGCTCGAGCTTCACTGGGCTGCTCCATCGAAGGTTGGCGGCAGACGGCCCGGCCGCCGCCGGGGCGGCCGGGCCGTCGTGGGGGTACTGCTCAGCGGGTCACGGAGCGCTCGGGGTCTCCACGACGATCTCACCGGAGACGATCTGCTCCTGGAGCGCCGTGATCTGGTCCTGCAGCTCCTGGGGCACCTCGGCGCTGCCGAGCGCCAGGCTCACGCCACCGTTCTCCAGGTCACCGATGTACGGCTCGCCGGAGAAGCTGCCGTTCAGCGACTGCTCGATGGTGTCGAAGACGCCGGCGCCGATCTCCTTGACGACGGAGCCGAGGATGATGTCGGCGAAGTCGGTGGACTCGGTCCAGTCGGAGTCCACGCCGACGATCCACACGTCGCTGTCCGCGTTCTCCGCGGCGGCTGCGGCGCCCAGACCCACCGGCCCGGCGACCGGCATGACGATGTCGGCACCCTGACCGATGAAGTTGTTGGTCAGCTGCTGGCCCTGGCCCTGGTCCTCGAAGTCACCGGAGAAGGAGCCGTCCTGGGCCTCCTTGTCCCAGCCGAGGACGTTGACGTCGCCGTCGTTGTCCTCGTTGTACTTGGCCACGCCGTCGACGAAGCCGTCCATGAAGATGGTGACCGAGGGGATCGCGATGCCGCCGAAGGTGGCGACCGTGCCCGTCTCGGTCATGCCCGCGGCGAGGTAGCCGGCGAGGTAGGCGGCCTCGGCGGTGTTGAAGATGATCGGCTTGGCGTTGTCGAGCGTGACCGGCTCGGGCGGGTCGCCCTCGGAGAAGGTGGCGTCGACGAGGCCGAAGTCGAGGTCGGGGTTGCCCTCGGCGGCACCCTGGATGTGGTCCTCCAGGAGGAAGCCGACACCGATGGTGATGTTGCAGCCCTCCTGGACCATCGCGTCGACGTTCGGCCCGAAGTCCGCGTCGCTCTGCGACTCCGCGCCCTGGACGGTGATGCCCAGCTCCGTCTCGGCGAGGCGGGCACCCTCCATGGCGGACTGGTTGAAGGACTGGTCGTCCCAACCGCCCTGGTCGGAGATGAGGCAGGCGAGGAAGTCGGCTGCCTCGCCGGTGGCCTCACCGGTGGCGTCGCCGGTCTCCTCGGTGGTCGCGTCGCCGGCCGGCTCGGCAGGCTCCTCATCCGGTGCGTCGCCGCACGAGGCGAGGGCCAGCGTGGCCACGGCCGCCAGAGCGGTCGCGTAGATGCTCTTCTTCACGCTTGTCTCCTGGATCGGGGTAATGCCGCCTGCGTCGTCGACCAGTGTGAGGGTGGGTCGCCGAGCCGGGTCGGCTGCGTACAGGAGACTGTAAGCCCGCGGCGCCGTGATGTTGGCCGCATCGTGAGACGCGTCGCGGGTCTGTTACAGAAACGTTGCCAACACGCGGGCGCGACACGCCGCCCGCGCGGCCCCGGCACGCCGCGGCGCTGCTAGCGCGCGCGGGCGGGAGCCGCCCGCCCGCCGGGCCGCACCCGGGTGCCGGCGCGTGCCGGGGCGGCGACCCGCGGCTCGTAGCCGGCGAGCTGGGCGGTGCGGGCCAGGACGCGCACACCGATGCCGATCGCGCGCTCGTCGACGACGAGATCGCCCTGGTGCAGGTCGTGCAAGGGACCGCCGGGCAGGCGGGTCCCCAGCCGCACCATCGCCCCGGGCACGCGGGAGAGGTACCAGGCGAAGTCCTCCCCACCCAGGGACTGCTCGGTGAGCACGACGGCGTCCCCGCCGATCACCTCGCGGGTGGCGCCGTCGAGCATCCGCACGCACTGCTCGTCGTTGTCGACCGGGGGCATGCCCCGCTGGTGCTTGAGCTCGACGTCGACGCCGTAGGGCGCCAGCAGGCCCTGGACGACCTCGTCGACCAGCTCCCCGGCGCGCTCCCAGGTCTCCACGTCCAGCGAGCGGAGCGTCCCGGTGACGGTGCCGACGGAGGGAATGGTGTTGGGCGCCTTGCCGGCGTTGACCGCCCCCCACGTGAGGTTGGCGCCGGAGCGCGGGTCCAGGCGCCGGTCCAGCACCGCGGGCAGCTCGGTGATGATGTGCCCGAGGGCGTAGACGACGTCGCCGGTCAGGTGCGGCCGGGAGGTGTGCCCGCCCGCGGAACGCAGGGTGATCGTCACGTTGTCCGAGGCCGCGGTGATCGGCCCGATGCGCGAGCCGATCTTGCCGCAGTCGATCTTCGGGGCGCAGTGCAGGGCGTAGATCTGCTCGACGCCGTCGAGCACGCCCTCGTCGAGCAGCGCCTTGGCGCCGCTGGGCTGGACCTCCTCGGCCGGCTGGAGGATGAGCCGCACCCCCACCGGCAGGTTCCCCTCCTCGTTGAGGCGGGCGAGCACGAGCCCGGCGCCGAGCACGGCGGTAGCGTGCACGTCGTGGCCGCAGGCGTGGGACACGCCCTTGCGCCGGGAACGGAAGGGCAGCCCGGTGGTCTCGGGGACGGGGAGAGCGTCGATGTCGCCGCGCAGGGCGATCCGCCGCCGGCCCCGCTCGCGCGGGTCCGGGCCGATGTCGCACACGAGCCCGCTGCCGGGCGTGCGCCGCGGGGAGAGCCCCGCCGCGGTGAGCCGGTCGAAGAGGAGGGTCGTCGTCTCCTGCTCCATCCACCCCAGCTCGGGGTTGGCGTGGATCTCGCGGCGGATCGAGACGAGCTCGTCGTCCAGCTCGGCCGCGAGCTGGACGATGCGGTCGGGTGAGGGGACAGCGTTCACCTCAGCGACCCTAGCGTTTCCTCAGCGAAGCGCGTCGGGGAGGCGGTCGACGACCTCCCGCAGCCGCTGGGCGTGATCGGTCGTCGTCACGAGCAGCGCGTCGGGGGTGTCGACGACGACGGCGTCCGGGATGCCGAGCACCGTCACCAGCCGCCCGCCGTCGGGGACGACGACGGCGCCCTCGCTGTCGAGCGCCAGCGTCCGGCCGGGCTCGCCGAGGGTGCGCACGCCCTCGGGACCGGCGGGCAGGAGGCCCGCCAGCGAGCGCCAGTCCCCGACGTCGTCCCAGCCGAGGTCGGCGGGCACGACGGCCACGCCGCCGTCGGCGGCGACCGGCTCGGCGACGGCGTGGTCGATGGCGATGCGGGTGAGCCGGGGCCACTCGTGGGCGAGCACCGCGCCACGCTCGGCGGTGTCCCAGGCGCGCGCGATCCGCAGGAGGCCCTCGTGCAGGGTGGGCTGGAGCCGCTCCAGGTGGTCCAGCAGCACCCGGGCGCGGACGACGAACATCCCCGCGTTCCACCGGTACCGCCCGGTGGCCAGGTACTCCGCAGCGGTCTGGGCGTCCGGCTTCTCGGCGAAGGCGACGGCGTGCCGTGCCGCGGGCGCACCGGCCACCCCGAGCGCGGGCCCGGTCTCGATGTACCCGAAGGCCGTGGAGGGATGGTCGGCGGTGATCCCGATCGTCACGACGTAGTCCGCGCGGGCGGCGGCGACCGCCTCGCGGACCGCCGCGTGGAGCTCGGCCGGCCGCCGTACGACGTGGTCGGCGGCGAAGGACCCGAGGACGACGTCGCCGTGCCGCTCGTGGAGCAGGGCGGCGGCCAGCCCGATGGCGGCCATCGAGTCCCGGCCGGAGGGCTCGGTGAGGAGCGACTCGCCGGGGAGGTCGGGCAGCTGGCCGCGCACCGCCGTGGCGTGCGCCTCCCCCGTGACGACGACGACGCCGTCGGGCCCGGTGAGCGGCACCAGCCGGTCCCAGGTGCCCTGCAGCAGGGTGCGCCCGCTGCCGGTGAGATCGAGGAGGAACTTGGGGTGGGACCGGCGCGACAGCGGCCACAGCCGGGTGCCGGCACCACCCGCCGGGACGACGGCGTGGAAGCCGGGGATGGGGTGCAGCGTCATCCCGGCAGCCTAGACACCGCCGACGGGGCCCTTGGTCCTGAGCACGGCCGACGAGTGGCTACCATGCTGGTGTGTCCACCACTCAAACTGCAGCGCGGCAGGTCCAGGGACGCCGCACAACGGTCGCCCTGAAGATCGTCATGGCCGTGACGGGGATCATCTTCCTGCTCTTCGTGCTGGCGCACATGTACGGGAACCTCAAGGCGCTCTCCGGCCAGACCGCCTACGACGACTACGCCCACCACCTCCGGGTGCTCGGGGAGCCGATGCTCCCCTACAGCGGCTTCCTGTGGATCATGCGGGTCGGCCTCATCGTCAGCCTCGTGCTGCACGTGTGGGCCGCCGCCGTCCTGGTCCGCCAGAAGCGGGGTGCGCGCAGCCAGAAGTACGTGATGAAGAAGTCGGTGTCCTCGACGCTGTCGTCGCGGACCATGATGTGGGGCGGGCTCGCCCTGCTCCTCTTCATCGTCTTCCACATCCTGCAGTTCACGACCCTGACGATCGAGGTCGGCGGGTCCTTCGACAGCCCGCACGAGCGGTTCGTCGCGGCCTTCGAGGTCTGGTGGCTGCTGGCGATCTACGTCGTCGCGATGGTCGCGCTCGGCATGCACCTGCGCCACGGCATCTGGAGCGCGGTGCAGACGCTGGGCTGGTCCAACCGCACGCGTCAGCCGGCGATCAAGGCCACCGCCCTCGTCGTCGCGCTGATCATCGTGGTCGGCTTCCTCGTCCCGCCGCTCGCCATCGCCCTCGGCCTCATCAACTAGGACTGCGGAGTTCGTGCTTCCATGACTGACCAGCTGACCGACCAGCTCATCGCCGGCCTGTACCGCGAGGGCGGCCCGATCGCCGACAGCAGCGCGCCCGCCGTCCCGATCGACCGCCGCTGGCAGGAGCGCCAGTTCGGTGCCCGCCTCGTCAACCCGGCCAACCGGCGCAAGCTCAGCGTCATCATCGTCGGCACCGGGCTCGCCGGTGCGTCGGCCGGCGCCACGCTCGGCGAGGCCGGCTACAACGTCAAGTCCTTCTGCTACCAGGACTCCCCCCGCCGGGCGCACTCGATCGCCGCGCAGGGCGGCATCAACGCGGCGAAGAACTACCGCAACGACAACGACTCGACGTTCCGGCTGTTCTACGACACCGTCAAGGGCGGCGACTTCCGCGCCCGGGAGTCCAACGTCTACCGCCTGGCCGAGGTCAGCGCGAACATCATCGACCAGTGCGTCGCCCAGGGCGTGCCCTTCGCCCGCGAGTACGGCGGCCTGCTGGACAACCGGTCCTTCGGCGGCGTGCAGGTCTCGCGCACCTTCTACGCCCGCGGCCAGACCGGCCAGCAGCTGCTCATCGGCGCCTACCAGGCCCTCGAGCGGCAGGTCGCCGCCGGCACGGTGCAGATGTACACCCGCCACGAGATGCTCGAGCTCGTCGTCGTCGACGGCAAGGCCCGCGGGATCATCGTCCGCGACATGGTCACCGGTGAGATCGAGACGCACCTGGCCGACGCCGTCGTGCTCGCCACCGGCGGGTACGGCAACGTCTTCTTCCTGTCGACCAACGCGATGGGCTCCAACACCACCGCGATCTGGCGCGCGCA
>Ga0209487_1002679_pt1 | contig 14387 bp, 12 predicted proteins | sample Poulit2012_FD_187524 | JGI IMG/M metagenome (GOLD analysis project Ga0209487, IMG submission 187524) | Agricultural soil microbial communities from Georgia to study Nitrogen management - Poultry litter 2012 (SPAdes) (version 2) | ecosystem: Environmental > Terrestrial > Soil > Agricultural land... | reverse complement strand
GAATTAAAATTCTTTTTATAAGCTGAAATTAAAGCTGCTTCTAATGCTTCTAGTAAAACATCTTTATCTATACCTTTATCTTTTTCAAGAAAATTCAGCGCGTCAAATAACTCACTGCTCAAAATAGTTCCTCCTTAAAAAGTTACAGCAAGTCTTGCTTTAGCAACCTTCTTATATGGAATACTAACTTGCTTGACTCTTGTTTTGATTTTATATTCAATAACAACTTCATCATTTGAGAAGCTTTTTAAAATACCTTCAAATTCTTTTTCTCCATCCACAGGTGCATATAAAGAAACATGAACATTATGACCTATATGTTGTAAAATATCTTCCTTTGTTTTTAATGGTCTTTCAGCACCAGGTGAAGATACTTCTAAATAGTAGCCTTCTTTAATTAAGTCATGTTCATCTAAAAGTTTACTCAGTCTTTCTGAAACTAAACTACACTCAATTAAATCAATGCCACCATCTTTATCTAAATACACACGTAAAAACCAATCAGGCCCTTCTTTTACATATTCAATATCAACTAATTCTAAATCTCTTTCTAGCAAAATAGGTTGGATGAGTTCTGAAACTGAATCAATAATTTTTTTACTCATTCTACTTCCCCCTGGTCCATATATTCAATTATTTCTTTCAACATAAAACCCTTGCCGAAAACTAAGGCAAGGGATAAAATTAAAGCTTTTTAACATTAAATAGACACTTTAAGAAAATTGCAATTTAGAGTTCAATATCATATCAATATTAACATACAATGACTCATAATTCAATTTGTTTAAAAAAGTGACAATTGGTTTTCATCTTGCATGCCTTCTAAACATCCATGATTATCTAAATAGTCTAAAACAGTCTTTGAGATACTACTACGTTGACGAAGATCTTCTTTAGATAAAAACTCACCATCTTCTCTTGCTTCAACTATTTTTATAGCTGCGTTTGTACCTAAACCGTCAACTACATCAAATGGTGGTAAAAGTTTGTTCTCAGATACTAAAAATTCACTTGCACTTGATTTATATAAATTAACTCTTTCAAACTCATATCCACGTTCATACATTTCAAGTGACACTTCTAAAACTGTTAATAAATTTTTCTCTTTAGCTGTTGCATCATTACCTTGTGATTTAATAGAGTTTATTCTATTTCTTAAACTCTCAGCTCCTTGAACCATTGTATCCAGTTCAAAATCACTTGCTCTAATTGAAAAATATGCAGCGTAAAAGTAAATTGGATAATGAACTTTAAAGTAAGCTATTCGAACAGCCATTAACACATAAGCAGCTGCGTGAGCTTTAGGGAACATATATTTAATTTTTTTGCATGATTCAATATACCAATCTTGTACGCCCTTACTCTTCATTTCGACTATCCATTCATCTTTTAAACCGCGTCCTTTACGAACAGATTCCATAATTTTAAATGCAAGTGATGCTTCTAATCCTTGCTGCATCAAATAAACCATTATATCATCACGGCAACCTATTACATCAGTTAAGTCACAAGTTCCTGCATTAATCAACTCTTGTGCGTTGCCTAACCATACATCAGTACCATGAGATAACCCTGAAATAACAACTAATTCAGAAAATGTACTTGGCTTTGTTTCTTCAAGCATTTGTCTAACAAAAGCTGTACCAAATTCTGGCACTCCTAATGTACCTGTTTTACAGTCAATTTGTTTTTCAGTCACACCTAATGATTTGGTACTAGAGAATATCTCCATAACACCTGGATCATCTAGTGGTAATTTAGTAGGATCTATTCCACTTAAATCTTGCAGCATCCTTAACATAGTTGGATCATCATGACCTAATATATCCAATTTTAACAAATTATCTTCTATTGAATGGAAGTCAAAGTGGGTTGTCATCCATTCACTTTTTTGATCATTTGCAGGATATTGTATTGGTGTAAAGTCATAAATATCTTTATCAGTTGGAACAACAATTATACCACCTGGATGCTGTCCTGTTGAACGCTTAACTCCAGTACATCCCTGAACTAATCGATCTATTTCTGCACCTTTCATATGTAAGGATTTATCAGAAGCAAAACCTTTCACATACCCATAAGCAGTTCGTTCAGCAATCGTACCTATCGTACCAGCACGATAGACATAATCTTCCCCAAATAATTCTTTAGTATAATCGTGTGCACGTGACTGGTATTCACCTGAGAAATTCAAATCAATATCTGGTACTTTATCCCCTTTAAAACCTAAGAATGTTTCAAACGGAATATCTTGTCCATCTTTCTCAAGATTTTCAGCACAAGTAGGACACTTTTTATCAGGTAAATCAAATCCACTCGCATAAGAACCGTCTGTAAAAAATTCATTATAATGACAAGATTTACATACATAATGTGCTGGTAATGGATTAACTTCCGTTATCTCTGTCATTGTTGCGACAAGTGAAGAACCCACAGAACCACGTGAACCTACTAAGTAACCATCATTTAAAGACTGTTTAACTAATTTATGAGAGATTAAATAAATAACCGCAAAACCATGACCTATGATACTTTCTAATTCTTTTTCGAGTCGTTCTGTTACAATTTCTGGTAATTGCTCTCCATAAATACTTTTAGCAGTTTGATAAGTTAACTCTCTTACCTCTTCATCTGCTCCTTCAATACTTGGTGTATACAATTTATCTTGTAAAGGAGAGACCTCTTCAATCATCTGATTAATTTGATGAGTATTTTTAATAACTATTTTTTCAGCTTCTTCTTTACCAAGAAAAGCAAAAGCGTCAACCACCTCTTTTGTTGTTCCAAATGATGTATTTGGTATTGTCTGACGATTTAAAGGATTACCTTTTTGTGAAGCTATTAAAACTTCACGATATAACTTTTCGTGCTCATCAATATGGTGTACATTACTCGTTCCTATAACAGGTTTATCTAACCGTTCACCTAATTCAACAATGTTTTTTAATATTTCTAAAAGTTGTGCTTCATTTTTTATCATACTATTTTCAAGTAATCCGATATAATTTGCAGGTGGTTGGATTTCAAAATAATCATAAAACTCAGCAATTTCTTCAGCTTCATCAATTGATTTTTGCATCACTGTTTCAAAAACTTCACCTTGATTACAACTTGAACCAATTAATAATCCTTCTCGATGTTTTTCTAAAACAGAGCGAGGAATACGTGGTTCTCTGTAAAAATAATTAATATGCGAATACGAAACGAGTTTATATAGATTTTTCAAGCCTTGTTGATTTTGTACAAGTATCGTACAATTTGACGGTCTCGAATGTTGATAACTATCGCCAGTCCCAACGTGATCATTTAACTGATTATGATTAACAATATTTTCTTCTTCAACTAATGCAACTAACTTCCAAAATAAGTATCCTGTTGCTTCAGCATCATAAATAGCACGGTGATGTTGAGTCAATTCAACATCTAGACGCTTACACAATGTGTTTAACCGGTGATTACCAAGATTAGGGAATAAAAATCGAGACAACTCTAATGTATCAATAACTGGATTCGCTACTTTAGGATAATCAATTTTTTTATAGCCTTCGTTTAAAAATCCGATATCAAATGTTGCGTTATGCGCAACTAAACAATCTTCTCCAACCCACTCATGAAAATCTTTTAATACATCGTCTACTTCTGGTGCTCCAACTAATTGATCATCAGTAATACCAGTTATGTTAGTAATCACTTCTGGTAATTTCCGGTGCGGGTTTGCAAATGATTCAAAACGATCAACAATTTCTCCATCTACTAATCTAACGCCTGCTAACTCAATAATTGTATCGTAAACAGAAGATAGCCCTGTTGTTTCAACGTCAAAGACAACATAAGTTCCTTTACTTAATGAAAAATCTTGAACATTATAAGCAATTGGAACACCATCATCTACCAAGTTAGCTTCTAAGCCATACAATACTTTAATATCATGTTCTTTACTTGCACGATACGCTTCAGGATATGCTTGAACATTAACATGATCAGTAATAGCAACAGCTTCATGACCCCAATAAGCAGCTTGTTCAATTAGACGAGAAGGTGAGACAACTGCATCCAACTGACTCATAGTTGTATGAGCATGTAATTCAATTCTTTTTTCACCTTCAGGAGCAGTATCTTTTTTTCTAGCTACTGATACTTCTTGTATATCATTCGCCATCATTGTTAGTTCATTTGAAAATGAATCAGTTTGGATTCTACCTCGTGCTTTAATCCACATACCTGCTTTTACGTTATCGAACATTAAAGCATCATCATCATTTCTAGAAAACATTTTAATTTCTAAAGAATCAGTGTAATCAGTTGCTTTTATGATAAGTAAACTACGTTTAGATCTTAATGTCCGAACATCTACTTTAAATATATACCCTTGAACAGTCATTTTGTTTTCTTCTTCCATAATTTCTTCCATAAAACTTGGTTCTTCAGGAATTTTATAACCAATTTCTAAACGTTTATTTGTTCCATTTTGTTTTGCCGAAACTTCTCGTTTTTCTTTATCAGAATAAGTTTTTTGGGCAATTTTACGGTCTTCTTCTATCGTTTTCTTTTTAAAGTTTTCAATTTCTTCTATTTCAGTAGAGACAATTACTTCTAACTTCATATTTCCTAAGCCAATTGTTTCGAAATGATCTTTAAAGGGTTGTTCAATTCGTTTAAATAATGCTGCAGCTTCTGCACTATTTCTAGCTGTTATAATAATCTTGTTTTCTTTTATTTGTGGTTTTTGATTATGGAGTAAGTCAATATAAGCCGGTGATAAATCATTTTTAGATCTTGTAAAACCAAGCCAATGGTCAATGATTATATCATCCATACATGTATTATCTTCACAAATTAATTTTATATTAACATTTGCAATTCCTTTAAATGATTCTTTTAAATGTCCTAATAACACTTGATAAACATCAAGTGGTAAAACATTTTTTATATTTAAATGAAATATCCATAATTTTTCTTCTTTAAAAAGTTCTAATTTTTCTATTTCCGAATCTTGAAAATAATTCGTTACAATATCTTGAGGTAAATCAATTTGTTCAATTAAAAGTTTCATTCGTTCTTTTTTAGATATTGACATTTAAATCCCCTTTCTTCAAGCTGCTAATAAAAACAAGGCTTTATAGTTATTATCTACATAAGCCTTGTTTTTATAACTCTATTTACATAAACAATCGTTGAATATCGTTCCATGTGACAACAAGCATGAGTAAAATAAGAAGTGCAAAGCCAACAAAATGAACAAATCCTTCTTTTTGTGCTGAAACAGGCTTTCCACGTACAGCTTCAATACCAACAAATAATAATCTACCACCATCTAAAGCAGGTAATGGTACTAAATTAATAATACCTAAGTTAACACTTAACATTGCTGTTAACATTAAAAAGTTTGTGAAACCAGTTTTTACAACTTGATCAGTTAAATCGTAAATACCAACAGGACCAGATAGCATTTCAATCGACAATTGTCCTGTAATTAACATAACTAAGTTTCTTACAATCGATTGTGTCGTTTCTAATGTTTGCGTAAAGCCATAAGTTAATGATTTGAAAAAGGATTTTTCGTATTCTTGTTGAAATAAAACGCCTATTTGACCAATGGTCATTCCGTCTTGTTCGACTTCTTTCGGTACGACATCTATCTCTTTTGTTTGATTATCTCTTAAGATTTTAAGTGAAAGTTCCTCACCTGGACGTTCGATAATATATGAAGAGACATCACTAAATTTCTCAACTTTCTTATCATTTACACTAATGATTTCATCATCAGCTTTCATACCAACTTCTTCTGCAGGGCTATCAGATTGAACTTCACCTACAACAGCTTGGTCTATAGGTACACCTTGAATAAACCCTAAAATAATGAAAATGACAATAGCTAAGAGAAAATTCATTAAAGGTCCAGCAAAAAGCTGCATAGCTCTTTGTCCGACTGTTTTAGAAGCAAATTGACGATTAAAAGGGGCGATTTGTGTTTTTTGTTCATCCATAATAAAGAACGCTTTTTCATCGACATTAAACTTTAATTTTTCTTCTTCTAGACCAATTTCATAGCCTTCAATAGCTAAATCATGATCTAAATCAACTCTTTCAACTTCAATTACCCGTGCATTTGGATGTTTATCTTTATTATTAACAATAATTTTATCTACTTTACCTGATTCATTAAATTCTAAACCTATATGATGACCTGGTTTAATATCAATAATTTCAGGATCATCACCTGCTACACGTACATATCCTCCAGCAGGTACAAGTCTTATTGTATATAAGGTTTCATTTCTAGTAAATGAAAATATTTTGGGGCCAAAACCAATAGCAAACTCTCGAGCTAGCATTCCAGCTTTTTTAGCAAAAATTAAATGGCCCCATTCATGAATAGATACAAGTAACCCGAACATTAGTATAAATGCTATTATTGTAGTCACGCTAAACACACTCCTTTAATCGGGTTATCTCCGACATTCTTCTTAAACAAATTCAATAATATATAATACTAGCATGACAAAAATAAGACTATCTAAACGGTCTAAAACGCCTCCATGTCCTGGAAATAAGTTTCCAGCATCTTTAATATTATAATGGCGCTTGAACCCTGAAGCTATTAAATCACCTAGTTGTCCAACGATCGAAATAAGTAATGCATAAAGAACAATCACTATATATGAAAATTCAAATGGATAAACGGCTTGAAATATAACAGCAGTTATAATAGCCATAATTATACCACCTAAAGCTCCACCTATTGTTTTATTTGGGCTAATTTCTGGCCATAATTTCTTTTTTCCTAAAGCTTTTCCAAAGAAATATGCACCTGAATCTGTAGACCAAATAATAAATAAGACAAATAACAAATAATTAAGACCAGCACTACGTACTTCTATTAAATAATAAAAACTTAGTCCTATATACATTGTTGTAATAAGTAAAAATCCTGCGTCATTAAAAGTAAATTTATTTTTTGTGAACACTGTTAAACTTAATAAAAATACCCCTAATAATAATATAACATCACTTTTGCTCAATGAAATTTCAAAAAATTGTATTGTATCTAAAGGATAAATTAATCCTATTAAAAATAACACACTAAATAACATATAAACAAAAATTTGGTTTGGTTTATACATTCTAATTAACTCAAATAAACCAATTAAAGCAAGAATAAATGCTACAATAATAAATGGTAAGTTACCATATATTATAATTGGTAAAACTATAATTAAACCTATAATTGCTGTAATAATACGAGTTTTCATTTTATGTCCACCTTATATGCCACCATAACGTCTTTTACGTGTTTGATAATCTTTCAATGCTTCTTTAAACATATCTTCATTAAAATCAGGCCATAATACATCAGTAAACCACAATTCAGTATATGCTAGTTGCCAAAGTAAAAAATTACTTAATCTTACTTCGCCACTTGTTCGGATTAATAAATCAGGCTCACTAATATTTTTTGTATATAAATAAGATGAAAAAATAGTTTCATCGATATTTTCAATGTTTAAATTTCCTTCGTTAACTTCATTTGAAATTAATTTAACTGCTTCAATAATTTCATTTCTGCTACCATAATTAAGAGCAAAATTTAAGACTAAACCAGTATTTTCTTTAGTTTCTTCTTTTGCATGATTGATTGCTTCACGTGTGTGATCTGGTAATCCTTTATATTCACCTATAGTGTCAATTTTCACATGATTTTCAATCATTTCTGGTAAATATATATGTAAAAATTCTTTTGGTAGTCTCATTAAAAAATCAACTTCTGATTTAGGCCTTTGCCAATTTTCTGTTGAAAAAGCATAAAGGGTCAGTACTTCTACACCAGATTCAGTAGCCGCAATAACAATGTCACGAACTACATCCATTCCCTCTTTATGTCCAGCAACACGTGGCATTCCACGTTGTTTAGCCCAACGTCCATTTCCGTCCATAATGATTGCTACATGATGCGGTATATTTTCTGATAATTCAATTTCTACTTTCTTTTTTCTTTTAAAAAAAGGCCATCTTATAGACATTATTTGTCCTCCAAAAATCGAGTTAGTTATTTCAGCTTTCTACAAACAATTATAATATAAGTAAGCTATATATATCTAGTTATATCTATTTTTTATTAAAATTAATTAAAGCCCCCTTAAAAATAAGAGGGCTTTTTTATTTAAACTTCCATTATGTCGTCTTCTTTAGTTTTAGCTAAATCATCTATTTGCTTAATAAATGAATCTGTTTCATCTTGTACATTATCTTGAGCAACATGGAATTCGTCTTCTGTTAATTTCGAATCTTTTTCTAATTTCTTTAGTTCATCATTAGCTTCACGACGTATATTTCTAATTTGAACTTTTGCTTCTTCTGCATATTTACTTACAATTTTCGTCAACTCTCTACGTCTTTCTTCATTTAGAGCTGGTACGCTTAATCGAATAACATTACCATCACTCGATGGCGTAAGACCTAAATCTGCTTTTTGTATTGCTTTTTCGATTTCATTAATAGCAGATTTATCAAAAGGCGTTACTACTAAAAGTCTTGCTTCAGGTGCTCCGATTTGAGCAAGTTGATTAAGTGGAGTTGGTGCACCATAATACATAACAAAAACATTATCTAATAAACTTGGATTTGCTCTTCCTGCACGAACTGTTGCCAAGTTTTTAGAATAAGCTTCTATTGCATCTTTCATTTTTACTTTTAATTCTTTTATGACGTCATTAGCCATTTTATTTCCCCCTAATTATTGTTCCTAGTTCTTCGCCTTCAACAACTCGTTTTATATTTCCTTCTTCTGTAATAGAAAATACAATTAAACGAATATCATTGTCCATACATAGTGATGATGCTGTAGAATCCATTACTTCTAAACCTTCGTTTAACATATCCATAAATGATAATGTTTCATATTTCACAGCATCTTTATTTGTTTTTGGATCAGCAGAATAAACACCATCTACATTATTTTTAGCCATTAAAATAACTTCTGCTTCTATTTCGGCTGCTCTAAGTGCTGCTGTTGTGTCTGTTGAAAAATATGGATTTCCAGTACCTGCTGAAAAAATCACAACACGCTTTTTCTCTAAATGCCTTATTGCCTTACGTCTAATATAAGGTTCGGCAACTTGACGCATTTCAATCGAGGTTTGTACACGAGTAGGAATTCCCATCGTTTCTAAGCTATCCTGAAGTGCTAAAGAGTTCATTACTGTAGCAAGCATACCCATATAATCAGCGTTAGCACGATCCATCCCCATCTCACTGCCAACTTTACCGCGCCATATATTTCCACCGCCTACAACAATGCCGATTTCAACACCTAATTCAGCAACTTCTTTAACTTGTTTTGCTATTGATTGAATTACTTTTGGTTCAATTCCATACCCTTGTTCACCACTTAGTGCTTCACCGCTAAGCTTTAATACAATTCTCCGGTATTTAGTAGTTGTCATAGAAACCCCCAAAGACTTTTTATAGTCACTTATCATATTTTAGAAATAGGGAACACTAAGAAGTGTCCCCTATTATTTAATCACTATTCTTTAATCTGGTTCATAACTTCATCTGCGAAATTTTCTTCTCGTTTTTCTTTTCCTTCGCCAACTTCATAACGAATAAATGTATTAACTGTTGCACCTGCATTATCAATATATTTTTTAACTTTCATATCAGGATCTTTAACAAAATCTTGTTCTAAAAGACAAATTTGCTCGAAAAACTTCCCTAAACGACCTTCAACCATTTTATCAACGATTTTTTCTGGTTTACCTTCATTTAATGCTTGAGATTTCAAGACTTCTTTTTCATGATTTACTTCATCTTCATCTACGTCTTCTTTTGAAACGTAAGTAGGATTCACTGCTGCAATATGCATTGCGATATCCTTAGCTACTGCTTCATCTTGTGATCCTTCAAGAACTGTTAAAGCTCCAATTAAACCACCTTGGTGAGTATAAGTACCAAACACATCATTATCACCTTTTGTTAATAGTTCAAAACGACGTAATTCAATCTTTTCACCAATTGTACCAATGATTGATTCGATATACTTTTGTACTGTTTCTTCTTTATCAGCCATAGTTTGTTCAAGCATTTCATCTAAATTTTCTGGTTTGTTTGCTAAAATGTGGTCTCCTAACTCAACTAATAAGTTTTGGAAAGTTTCATTTCTAGTAACAAAATCAGTTTCACAATTCACTTCAAGTATAACTGCATTGTTCCCTTCAGTTGCGATATAAGTTGAACCTTCTGCAGCTACACGCTCAGCTTTTTTAGCAGCTTGTGCTGATCCTGTTTCACGTAAATAATCAACGGCAGCACTCATATCACCGTTAGTTTCTTGTAAAGCCTTTTTACAATCCATCATACCTGCACCTGTTTGTTCACGTAATTCTTTAACCATTTTTGCTGTAATTTGCATGTTAATATCCTCCCTTAAATTATCTAACAGCTAGTTGCTGCTTTAAAAAAGGTGATAAAAGGTTGTCCTCTTATCACCCTATATATTTTAATAATTTTCTTATTAACTTAAGTTTACTCTGTTACTTCTTTAGTTTCTGTAGTTTCTTCTGCTTCTTCAGCTTCTTCTAAAAACTCTTCTGGTTGCATTCCTTCAGCTGATTCTTCACCTTGTTTACCTTCAATAATAGCGTCAGCCATTTTTGATGTTAATAATTTAACAGCACGAATTGCATCATCGTTAGCTGGAATTATATAATCAATTTCATCTGGATCACAGTTAGTATCTACTATTCCAACAATTGGAATATTTAATTTAATACCTTCTGCAATTGCTATACGCTCTTTACGTGGATCAACTACAAACATTGCATCTGGAATGCGTTTCATATCTTTAATTCCACCTAAGAACTTAACTAGGCGATCTTTTTCTTTACTTAATTCAACTGTTTCTTTTTTAGGTAGTACTTCAAACGTACCGTCTTCTTCCATACGTTCAATTTGTTTCATACGATTAATACGTTTTTCAATTGTTTCAAAGTTTGTTAATGTTCCACCCAACCAACGTTGGTTAACATAAAACATACCTGAACGAAGTGCTTCATCACGAACTGATTCTTGCGCTTGTTTTTTAGTACCGACGAATAAAACAGTACCTCCATCAGCTGATAAGTCTCTTACAAAATTGTAAGCTTCATTAATTTTCTTAACAGTTTTTTGAAGATCAATGATGTAAATACCATTTCTTTCTGTGAAAATGTATTTTTTCATCTTCGGGTTCCAGCGTCTTGTTTGATGTCCGAAATGAACACCTGCTTCTAATAATTGTTTCATTGAAATAACTGACATATATTTTTCCTCCTATGGTTTTACCTCCATTTAGATCATTTTTATTAAAAGACTTATTACGTAAGCACCTAATTAATAAATCACTAAATGTGTGTATTATTTTCATGCCATTTATAAATTTAACATAAAGAAAAATTGATTTCAAGTATTTTAGTTTGTTCTAAGCTTCTCTAACTCGTTTAAGAATTTTAAATTTAGAACTTTAATATAAGTTCCTTTCATACCTAACGACCTAGATTCAATGACTCCTGCACTTTCTAATTTTCTTAAAGCATTAACAATAACGGAGCGTGTTATTCCAACACGATCTGCTACTTTACTTGCTACTAATAATCCCTCTGTACCATCTAATTCTTCAAAAATATGATCAATTGCTTCAAGTTCACTAAATGATAATGAACTAAACGCCATTTGTACAACAGCAGTACTTCTTGCTTCTTCTTCTTTTTCTTCAGAAATACCTTGAAGTATTTCCATTCCAACTACTGTTGCGCCATACTCCGCTAAAACTAAATCATCTTCATCAAAATGTGTAGTCAAGCGACCAATAATAAGTGTACCTAATCTTTCTCCACCACCTATAATTGGTACAATTGTTGTCATCCCATCTGTAAATAAATCTTTGTTTTCAGCAGGGAAGATAGATTTTGGTGAATCAACGTCAATATTTTCTGTTGTATAATTAATTTTTAATATCTCTTCTGTATAATAGTCTGGGAATCTTCTTTCTTCAAGCATTTTCTTCATACGATCATTTTCTATATCTTGATTTATAGCTACTCCTAAAAGCTTTCCTTTTTTACTTAACACATAGACATTTCCATCAAGAACTTCTGTTAATGATTTAGCCATTTCATTAAAATCTACTGCATTACCTGCTGATTTTTGTAACATTGAATTAATACTTCGTGTACGTTCTAACAAACTCATAATAAATAACTTCCTTCCATTTAATTTACTTTTATAATATAAATTGACTTACATCTTTATTTTTTGATATTTCTTTTAATTTATCATCGACATAACTAGCAGTTATTTCAACTGTTGGTAAGTTAATATCTGGCGCTTCAAAAGATAAATCTTCAATTAATTTTTCTAAAATCGTATGCAAACGTCTAGCTCCGATATTATCTGTCTCTTGGTTTACTTTATAAGCAATCTCAGCTAAACGTACAATTGCTTCATCTGTAAATTCTATATTTATATCTTCAGTTTTAAGCAATTCTGTATATTGTTTTAAAAGCGCGTTAGATGGTTCTTTTAAAATACGTTCAAAATCATCTGCGGTTAACTTATCTAATTCTACTCTAACTGGAAAACGTCCTTGCAATTCTGGTATTAAATCAGATGGTTTAGTAGTATGGAATGCTCCAGCAGCAAAAAATAAAATGTGATCTGTTTTTACAGCCCCATGTTTAGTCATCACTGTAGAACCTTCTACAATAGGTAAGATATCTCTTTGAACACCTTCTCTTGAAACATTAGCGCTTTGATCTTGACCGACTACTTTATCAATTTCATCAATAAAAATAATGCCTGATTGTTCTGTTCGATAAACCGCTTCTTGTTGCGCTTCATCCATATCAACTAACTTTCTAGCTTCTTCTTGAGTTAATAATTTACGCGCTTCTTTAACAGTAGTTTTACGTTTCTTAGTTTTTTTAGGCATCATTTGATTTAATGAATCTTGTAAATTCATCCCCATTTGTTCCATACCTGAACCTTGTAGCATATCGAACATTGAAGCTGGCTGTTCTTCTAATTCTATCGTAACTGTTTCGTCTTCCATTTCACCTTTTTCAAGTTTTTGTTTAACTTGATTACGTTTTAATTTTATATCATCTTCATTTTCATCGTCTTCGTCTTCCTCTTTGGAGTCATTCGAATTTTGAAATAACATTTCTAAAGGATTAGATATTTTAGTTTCTTTTTTAGCTTTTGGTACAAGTAAGGAAACTAGTCTTTTATTCGCTGCCGCTTCAGCTTCTACTTGAACTTCTTCTGTTTTTTCTTCTTGAACCATTCGTAGTGACATTTCAACTAAATCACGCACCATTGATTCAACGTCACGACCGACATAACCAACTTCTGTAAATTTTGTCGCTTCAACTTTAATGAAAGGTGCATTTACTAATTTCGCAAGTCTTCTTGCAATTTCTGTTTTCCCTACGCCTGTTGGACCTATCATTAAAATATTTTTAGGTACTATTTCATTTCTCATATCTTCATTTAATTGCATTCTTCTGAAACGATTCCTAAGTGCCACTGCTACAGAACGTTTCGCATCATTTTGTCCAATAATATAGTAGTCTAATTTTTCTACAATTTGTTTAGGAGTTAAATTATTAGCCATTCTTAAAACACCTTTCTATTAATCAATTACCTCAGTAGTCACTTGATCATTAGTAAATATACAAATATCTCCAGCTATCTTAAGTGATGCCTTTGAAATTTCTTCTGCAGTAAGATCTGGTGAGTATTCTTTTAATGCTCTTCCAGCACTCAATGCAAAGTTACCTCCAGAACCAATTGCTAATATGCCATCATCTGGCTCTATAACTTCTCCTGTACCGGAAACAAGTAACATATCTGTTTTGTTCATAACGATAAGCATTGCTTCTAACTGACGCAACATTTTATCACTGCGCCATTCTTTAGCAAGCTCAACAGCAGAACGCATTAAGTTACCATCGAACTCTTCAAGTTTAATTTCAAACTTTTCAAATAAAGTAAAAGCATCTGCTACTGATCCAGCAAACCCAGCAATTACTTGGCCTTTAAATAAACGTCTTACTTTTTTAGCGCTTTGCTTCATGATGACTGATTCACCTAATGTTACTTGCCCATCACCACTCATTGCACTTTGATTATTATGTTGTATCGCAAATATTGTAGTTGCATGTAATTTATTACTCAATTAATCATCTCCATGTTTATTTATCAGATAAATGTGCTCTTGGATGACTATTCATATAAACATTTCTAAGTCTATCTTTTGTCACATGAGTATACATTTGAGTTGAGGATAGATTTTCATGACCTAACAACTCTTGTACCGTTCTTAAATCTGCACCTTCATTTAATAAATG
>Ga0209487_1002678_pt1 | contig 14387 bp, 13 predicted proteins | sample Poulit2012_FD_187524 | JGI IMG/M metagenome (GOLD analysis project Ga0209487, IMG submission 187524) | Agricultural soil microbial communities from Georgia to study Nitrogen management - Poultry litter 2012 (SPAdes) (version 2) | ecosystem: Environmental > Terrestrial > Soil > Agricultural land... | reverse complement strand
TCAGGATTACATTGCTTTAGTCGATGTCAACTCGTTCTACGTCTCTGCCGAACGAGTCTTTGACCCCAGCTTGTGTAATCGGCCAGCCGTGGTGTTTTGTGTACGACTGGACACTATCCAGTCCTGCAATCAGTGAATTTATGCCAAGCGCCTGGCGTTTTCGACGGGTGTTAGCAACACTGAACTGGATTTATCGTGAAGAGCTAGGGACGTAAGGATATTGACTCGATAGCTGCATGCGCTTCCTCGGCTAAAGATTTAGGCATGGGTGCGCTTTTCGCTGAGTCTGAGGCCACCTGCTGCCCTTTCTCGCTCACGATGTAGTCCCCGAAAGTCTTGACAAGTTCTACGGTATTTGAGTCCGCGTAGCCGCTGCACAGGACAAGATAGGACACGAGCACCAAGGGATATGCCCCTGGTTTTGTGGTGTTTCGATCAAGTTCTAGCGCAATATCGTTCTGGTGCCGGCCCTCAACGCGTGTTGATGCGCTCACTGCGATGGATGCAGCCGCACCACTGACTTCAACGAAAGAATCACCCACAAGAAGTTTGCCCTTACCCAAGGTCTTATCCACGAGCGAATCGTCCGCATAAGTGACCGCTCCGGGGGTGCGGGACACAGTAGTCACGACCCCTGAATTGCCTTGTGCTTGTTCGATGCCAATTTTGGAAGGCCAGCTTCCGCTGGGGTTATCTGTCCATGTGCCGGGGGCCGTCGCGTGAAGGTAGTCGGTGAAGTTCTCTGTGGTCCCTGAATCGTCTGATCGGGCCACAGCGGTGAGCGGAATATCTGGAAGTTCAAGACCCGGGTTGAGAGCTTTAATCGCTGGGTCTTGCCAGCTGGTGATACTCCCTGAAAATATCTGGGCGATCGTTTGGGCGTCAAAATTCAGTTCCTTGATGCCTGGAAGATTGAACGCGATGCTGATTGGCGAGATGTATGCGGGGATATTAATTGCGCCTTGCGGGCCACAGGCTGTCACAGACCGAGCGATTTCTTCCTCTTTAAGGAACGCATCGGACCCCGCAAACTGGGTGGCCCCGGCCAGTAGCCCGGCTCGCCCGGCTCCAGAACCAACGGAAGCATATTGAACTTGGACCCGCGGGTGCATCGAAGCAAACCCACTGACCCATGCATTCATGGCAGAGTTCTGCGCCGAGGAGCCGCCACCGGTGAGGGTGCCCTTCAATGTTGAAGGGTTATCTTGTGCTGCCTTTTTCTGAGCTTCCCCCAAAGGGTAGTCGGACCCGCAACCAGTCAATAACAGGGTTATTCCAAGGACTGAGGCAATTGAGGCCTTCGAAACACCTGAAAGGGAGTTTTGAGGAACAAAAGGATTTTTTGAGCCACCGTACAAGACATACTCCTGGGAAAGAACGAGGGGACAGCAAAGATAGGGTGTTCGGGAATGTGTGGGTCCCTTGAAATGGGACCCACACAAGGGTTTTAGCGTTCGGTTGACTCGCCGACCAGTTCTTGGTGGCCGTGCAGGGTCCCGGTGGCAAAGCCGATCTTCACGGGCTCGGGAGTTCCGCAGCAGGAGCTTTCGGCTGCAGCTTCCGGGGTACCACAGCTGGAGGCGGTGTTCTGCATGGAATCAGCCTCCGGGGTACCGCAGCTTGCCACTGGCTCGCCGGCCGCTGGAAGGTCGCAGGACCCACCCAGATCGGTGGAGCAGACACCGGTCTCCGGCAGATCCAGTTCCACCAAGTCGGCAGCAGCACGGTCCCCGGCCAGCGCCGCGGCGATCGAGCGGACCTGCTCATAGCCGGTAGCCATCAGGAACGTTGGGGCGCGTCCGTAGCTCTTCATGCCGACAATGTAGAAGCCAGGTTCCGGGTGGGAGAGTTCGCGTTCGCCGTGGGCACTCACGGTGCCGCAGGAGTGGAATTCCGGGTCGATCAGCGGGCCCAGTGCGCTGGGAGCTTCCACAATCTGGTCCATATCCAAGCGGAGCTCCGAAAGGATGCTCAAATCGGGGCGGAAACCGGTGGCCGGAACCACGAAGTCCACCACGAGGTGACGTTCGTCGGAGAGGTTGATGCCCAATCGTTCCTGGGCATCCATGGAGGTGATGGCGACGTTTTCCAGCAAGGTGACGTGGTTGTTCTCCACGAGTCGGCGCAAGCTGGTGCCCAACTGACCGCGTGCCGGCAACTCGTCTGCTGCTCCGCCGCCGTAAAGGCGCACCGGGTTTGCTGCCCCGCGCAGGCCCCAGAGGATCTGCGTCTCGGGGTGCTGCTGGCGCAAGCGTCCCAGGCTGATCAGGGTGTTGGCCGCGGAGTGCCCGGCACCCAGGACGAGAATGGTTTTCCCGGCGAAGGCATCGGCGTCCGCACCCAGCGGGTCCGGTAGCGGGGAGGTGATGAAACCTGCCTCGCGGGCTTTGGCCTCTCCGATCGCTTCAATGCCCGAGCGGCCTACCGGGTTGGGGGTGTTGAAGGTTCCGGAGGCATCGATGACGGCGCGGGCCAGGATGTCTTCGGTGCCTGTGGCGGTTTCGGTGCGGACCAGGAAGAGCGATTCCTCGCGGTTCTTTGAGCTGGTCTTGTCGACGCCCTTGCCGTTTGGCTGGACGCGGGTGATGTTGGTGACGCGGTGGCCGTAGCTGATCTTGGGGGCCAAGGCCGGGTGGTTGGCCAGTGGTTCGAGGTAGTCGCTGACCATTTCGGCACCGGATGGCAAGCGGGTTTCCCGGGGGGAATCCCAGCCGCCGGGGTAGTTCTCGGTGGGGGTTTCGAGCAGGCGGCGGGCCGCGGCATCGATGTTGTACTGCCATGAGGAGAACAGCTTGATGTGTCCCCAGCTGCTCATGGCGGCCCCGGCACTGGTTCCGGCTTCAAGGACCCGGACATCCTGGTTGCGTTCAACTAGGTGGGAGGCTGCGGCCAGGCCGACGGGGCCGGCGCCAATAACGATTACTGGATGGTTCGAGGTCATGGTGTTGTACTCCTAGAAAGTGGGGAGGGAGTTAGTTGGTGGTGGGCAGCAGTTCGGAGATGAGAGTTTCGATGCGGGTGCGGATCTCGTCGCGGATGGGGCGCACCGCGTCGACGCCTTGGCCGGCGGGGTCCTCAAGCACCCAATCTTCGTAGCGTTTTCCGGGGAAGATCGGGCAGGTATCCCCGCAACCCATGGTGATGACCACGTCCGATTCCTTGACCGCTTCGGTCGTGAGGATCTTGGGGACTTCGGCGGACATGTCGATGCCGACCTCGTTCATGGCGGCAACGGCCGCGGGGTTCACCGTCTCGGCGGGGGCCGATCCGGCGGAGCGGACCTCGATCTGGCCGGCCGAGAGGTGGGTGAGGAAAGCGGCTGCCATTTGGGAACGTCCGGCGTTGTGGACGCAGACGAAGAGAACTGAGGGCTTGGGTGTGGTGGTCATGCTGCGTCCTTGACTGTGAGGTTTGTTGAGGTTTTGGTGAAGTATTTGCGGCTCCAGAGCGCCACGTAGACCAGTGCCACCAAGAGTGGGACTTCGATCAGTGGTCCGACGACGCCGGCCAGGGCTTGGCCGCTGGTGACGCCGAAGGTGGCGATGGCCACGGCGATGGCAAGTTCGAAGTTGTTGCTGGCCGCGGTGAAGGCCAGTGATGTGGTGCGGGCGTAGCCCATGCCCAGGGCGCGGCCGATGAGCATGGATGCTCCGAAAGTGACCACGAAGTAAATCACCAGAGGTAGCGCGATGCGGGCCACATCGAATGGTTTGGCGATGATGTTATCGCCCTGTAGGGCGAAGAGCAGCACGATGGTGAACAGCAGTCCGTAGAGTGCCCACGGACCAATCTTGGGGAGGAACTTGTTTTCGTACCATTCGCGTCCCTTGGCTTTTTCGCCCAAGGTTCGGGTGAGGTATCCGGCGATGAGCGGGATGCCGAGGAAGACGAGCACCGAAAGGGTGATGGTCCAGATCGAGAACTCGGCGCTGGTGGTGGGTAGCCCCAACCAGGCAGGAAGAATCTGAAGGTAGAACCAGCCCAAGACACCGAAGGCGAAGACCTGGAAGACCGAGTTGATGGCCACCAATACCGCGGTGGCTTCGCGGTCGCCGCAGGCCAGGTCGTTCCAGATGAAGACCATGGCGATGCAGCGGGCGAGCCCGACGATGATCAGCCCGGTGCGGTATTCGGGCAGGTCGGCCAGGAAGATCCAAGCGAGGATGAACATGAAAGCCGGGGCCAGCACCCAGTTGATCACCAGCGAGGTGACCATGAGTTTCTTGTCCTTCAGGACGGTTCCGGTTTCGTTGTAGCGGACCTTGGCCAGGACCGGATACATCATCACCAGCAGCCCGAAGGCGATGGGCAGTGAAATCCCGGCAAATTGGATGGAGTCCAGTGCCGCACCCAGACCGGGAATGAGCCGGCCCAGCGCGAGGCCCAGGGCCATGGCGGCCAAGATCCATACGGCCAGGTAGCGGTCCAATGTGGATAGCTTGGCGGTTAGGTGCCCGGTATCGGTGGGCGCTGCGGGTGGTGTCACGGTGAAACTCTCTTCAAACTAGACATCGACGAACTTCGATGTATCGAGTATGCTTGCATATATCGACGTTTGTCAATCTCTCGATTGGGAGATGAAAGAAGAAGAGATGGGTTCCATGCCTACACAGTTGGCTACACCAGAAACCGAAGCACCTTGCTGTGTGCCTTCCCAAGGGGAAGAATCCCTGCTCGCAACCGAAGCCGAAGCCCTTGCCCTGCGTTTCAAGGCCCTCTCCGACCCAAACCGGCTGCGCATCCTCTCGATCGTTTCCTCATCTCCCGAAGCCGAAACCTGCGTCTGTGACTTGTCCGAACCGCTGAACCTTGGTCAGCCCACGGTCTCTCATCACTTGAAAATCATGGTGGAAGCCGGACTGCTCAACCGCGAGAAGCGCGGGGTCTGGGCCTACTACTCCCTGGTCCCCGGCGCCCTGGACTCCCTGGCCGCAACACTCACCCCGAAGGCATAAACCGTGAACGACATTTCACCGGCACCACAATCTTCCGTCCTGTTTGTCTGCGCCAAGAACGGCGGCAAATCCCAAATGGCCGCAGGCCTGATGAAATTGGTGGCAGGTGATCAGCTCACCGTTACCTCGGCCGGCACCAAGCCCGGGGCAACGATCAACGCGCTCTCGGCCGAGGTCCTGATGGATTTGGGCGTCGATATCAGCGCCGAAAAACCCAAGGCATTGACCGAAGAAAATATGCGGGCCGCTGGCCTCGTGGTGGTGTTGGGCACCGAGGCCAAAGTGCCGGAGCTTGAAGGTGTCCAGGTTGAAATCTGGGAGACCGACGAACCATCCTTACGCGGCATTGAGGGACGTGAACGCATGGAATTGGTCCGCGATGACATCCACGCCCGGGTCAAGGATCTCGCGCGCCGACTCACCACTTTGCCCTAACCCCACCAGCTTCACCTTCCTTCTGTTTTGTTTCCCTTAGCCGTGAAAGGCAAATCCATGAGCGCCACCACCGATTCGATCCGCAACGTCATCATCATTGGTTCCGGCCCCGCCGGATACACCGCCGCGATCTACACCGCCCGCGCGGACCTGGCCCCACTGGTCATTGCCGGGTCGGTCACCGCCGGCGGGGAACTGATGAACACCACCGAGGTCGAAAACTTCCCGGGTTTCACCGACGGCATCATGGGCGCGGACTTGATGGGGAACATGCAGCAGCAGGCCGAACGCTTCGGCGCAGAAATCCTCTTTGACGACGTCACCTCCGTGGATCTGAACGGGGAGATCAAGAAGGTCACTGCCGGAAACGGCACCACCTACCTGGCCCGCACCGTGATCCTCTCCACCGGTTCCGCCTACCGCGCCCTGGGCGTACCGAACGAAAAGCGGCTCACCGGCCACGGCGTATCCTCCTGCGCAACCTGCGACGGATTCTTCTTCCGCGGACAGGAGATCGCCGTGATCGGCGGGGGCGACTCTGCCATGGAAGAAGCACTGTTCCTGACCAAGTTTGCCTCCAAGGTCACCGTCGTCCACCGCCGCGATTCTCTGCGCGCCTCCAAGATCATGGCAGACCGGGCCTTGGCCCACCCGAAGATCGACTTCATCTGGAACAGCACCGTGACCCAGATCGACGGCGGGGACAAGGTCACCGGTGTGCAGCTGGAAAACCTGCTTACGCACGAAAGCAGCAGCCTTCCGGTGACCGGGGTGTTCGTGGCCATCGGCAACGACCCGCGCACCGACCTGGTCAACGACCAGCTGGAACTCACTGCGGCCGGGACCATCGCTGTGCAGGAACGCACGTCCAAGACTTCCCTCCCAGGGGTCTTTGCCGCGGGCGATGTCACCGATGCAACCTACCGCCAGGCCATCACCGCCGCAGGGTCCGGTTGCGTCGCTGCCCTGGACGTCACACACTTCCTGGCCGCTGGCGAAGAAACCGAAACACAGGTGCTCAGCAGCACCGCAGCACTGGTCTGATCGTGGCCTTGACCCAGAGGTTCACGGTCAAACGCGGCTATGTCGTCACCGGCCTGGGCATCGGGCAGATCCTGTCTTGGGGCTCAACCTTTTACCTTTTGGCGGTGCTGGCCGGACCCATCGCCGCCGACACCGGGTGGCCCATGTCCCTGGTGATCGCGGGAGTTTCGGTGGGCCTCGTGATCGCCGGTCTGGGATCGCCACGCGTCGGGTCGCTGGTCGCCGGAAATCATGGGCGCACGGTGTTGATTGCCAGCGCACTGCTGCTCGCCGCGGGCCTGACGGTGCTCGGGTTGGCCCCCAACCAATGGTGGTACCTCATTGCCTGGGTCATCCTCGGGTTGGGCATGAGCGGGGGTCTCTATAGCGGGGCGTTCGCGGTGCTGGGGCACACCTATGGTTCCTCGGCCCGCTCGGCCATCACCTTGCTGACGCTGTTCGGTGGGTTTGCCAGCACCATCTGCTGGCCGCTGAGCACCCTGCTGGTCAACGAGGTCGGGTGGCGGTGGACAACCCTGGTGTATGCCAGTGCGCACCTGCTGATCACCGCACCCTTATATGCCCTCACGATTCCTCGCCACCCCAGTACACCGCATCCCGGTGATGTGCTTTCCCTGTCGAGTGCCGGTGCTCCCCGGCCCCTTGCACCTCGTTGGCCTCTGGTGGTCCTGGTCGCATCCATCTCCACCCTGGGGACTTCCATCGCGGCGCTGATGTCGATGCATATGTTCACCCTGCTGGCGGGCATTGGAATCGCCGGCACGGCCGCCGTCATGCTGGCAGCAACCATCGGCCCTTCCCAAGTCGGGGCCAGGTTCATCGAACTGGTCATCGGGCGCCAACACCACCCGCTGTGGACGTTGCTGGCCGCGACGCTCGCCATGGCCATCGCCATCGGATTCCTGGGGCTCGGGGTCTTCGCGCCGGCGGTCCTGGTCGTCGTATACGGGATAGGAATCGGACTTAGTTCCATCGCCCACGGGACCGTGCCGCTGGCACTCTTTGGCCAGAAACACTATGCCCGGCTCATGGGACGCATCGCACTGCCGTCCCTGCTGGCGCAGGCGGCTGCACCGCTCATCGGCACGGTGCTCATCCAGAACTTCGGCCACCAAACCACCCTCATCGTGCTGGGGATTTTTGCAACACTGTCTTTCATGCTCACTGTGTGGCTGCTTGTGCTTCATCTCGGTCGGCGTAGAGCCAGCACGTCGGTGGGGGAACCTGTGGAATCGAGTATTAGCGCTGTTTCTTAGACTTTGCCGGTACCACTAAAACGGGTCGGTGTTGATGCTCGGTGAGATGGGATGCTGTCGCTCCATTGAGGACCTGGGATATATGAGCGCCTATTGTGGGTTCTCTGGTGCCCACAATGATCATGGAAGCGTCGGCTTCTGAGGCAAGACGTGTTAGCGCCTTCCAAACTTCACCGGCCAAGATACGTAGGCTCCAACTGGATGTGCCACCATCCATATGGGACTCTATGGCCGAGAAAACTTCTTGGGCCGCTGCACTCATGTCTTCATCAACGTCGCGTGGATGCAACGACTGGTCCCTGATATCTTCCTTGAGGTTCCATTCCGTCAAATAGCTGTTGGGCTCCACAAAGGCAAAAATGACGGGACGGCCCAGCTGTTGGGATAACGCAGCTGCTTCAGCGATGACTTCTGGGTGTTGTTGGGGAGTGACTCCCACGATCAGTGGACCTAGGGAGCTTGTTTTGTTCTCTGCCATGATGAGCCTCGGCTAGTTGGAAACACTGTTTTTGTTTTTAGGATGACGGAGAAAAGTCAACAATGGAAGCACTCTTGGAAATAGGTTTTCTTTTCGAGGAGCACTTCATATTTCAGTGGGGTGCGCCTGGGAACTTGACGACATGATTCTGAGTTTCAAGTTGGCTGCGGATCCTTTGATTCTCAAGCGTGAGTCGCTGGATATGTGCTGCCGCGATGTCAATTTGAGCGCGAAGAATAGAATTGTCTTTTCGCAGAAGCTGTTCCCGAGCATCGTTGTTGAGGCTGGGAGGTGTCTTGTCCGTGATGGTTCGTCGCACAGCCCGTCGAATATCCGCGACTTCTTGTGCAATGTCCGGGAAATGACGCCAGAACGTGGGATTTGTGAGTCCGAGCTGTTGTGCAAGCTGCTTAACGGTGATGGTGTTGTTCTGGGTTGCGCTCCGTAACTCTTCGATAGCAATGCGAACTTCTGCCTCAGAGGGAAGTTGGACGGGGCGTGTCATGATTCCTTCTGATGGCGGGCAATGAATCCGGAGACTTGCTCTCGGCGGGCTTTCAAGCGGGCAACAAGTGCCGGGGGCAGTGTTGGTCGAGAATTGAGATCTTGGGTTATAGTAGCCAGTTCTTCATTCCAGATGGCTAGATTTTCTTCGGTGAGGGCGGCATTTCGACAGGTCAGCGGTTTGCAGTTGCTGTGGTCAGGCGTTTCTTTTTCGGGATCGGTGCGGGTTCGACAGAGTGCTTTGTCCGGGTTGTAGACACAGGTGATGTATCGGCCCGGATATACGGCGGGGGCATCGACGTTGATGAGGCGTAGGAATCGGCGGCGGTCGGTAGTTACGGTGCCGGCGAAGGCAGGGTTAGCCCCCATATTGAGCAGGCGACGTTCGGCTTCGTCTGCGGCTGGGCCGGTGAGGTGGGTGTGTTCGTTGCGCTCGATCATTGCCAGAAGGTGTTCGCCTCGGGCCAGGGCTTCTTCGGCTTCGACTTCGGCGCGAAATCCGGAGGCGCTGGTGCCTGCGTATCCTTCAAACATTTGGATGCTGTGGTGGCGGTAAGCGATGGCCCCGGCAATGGAGCCGCCGGGTTGTCGAGCGATGTACCAGGCGAGGGTTCGACGGAACTGTCTGGTGCTTAGCCGCCAGGTTTTCCCGTTGACTTCGGGGATGCCATCTGGGCGGTTTCGGGCCGCGCAGTAGGAGTTGACCCAGGTGATGAATCGGTTGATTTGCACGTTGGTGCCGGCAAGAGTCATCGCTGTGTTTTCGCCGCGTCCAGGTGACACCGCTCTTTTACCGGTTTTGATCCATGCAAAGAGCCAATCGGTACGCCCGCGTGCTCGTTCACGGTGGATACGTTCGAGCACACTGATTGCTTGTGCAGCGGATTCGCCGATGATCCAGGTGGCTGGTACGCCTTGAGTGGAGTTCTCGCCTTTGAACGCGATACTTGAAACTTTCCAGCGATAGATCTTGCCGTTTTCATCTGCTTCTCCCGCACAACATCCAGCACGCAGATGTTTGATTTCGCTATCACGCATCCCGGAAAGAAACGCAATCACGATGTAGCAGGCGGCTTGCAACATTTGGATCAAGATGGTGAGGGAATCATCGCGGATGGGATCTAACGAAATGCCTTCGAGCCAGGCAACCCCATCGATGGTTCCGTTGATGGTGGCGTCGAGGTAGATGTATTCCGAAACGCCAACGACTTTGGCAGTCGCGGTGATATCGTGCCGGTGTTCTTGGAGAGGGGCGCGGTCGCAGCCGATGGAGCGTGCCAACGCCGCGAAGCTAACTTCTCCGTTGTTCCCGGGAAGCGGTCGCCTCAGGGCTCGGGAACGTTCAAGATATTGTGCAATCCGGTTTCGGTTGGACCCGTAGGCCAACGTTTGAGCTGGTTTGGCCTGCAGAGCTTCTGAACGTGCAACGGCGTTGAGAAGGTCCTCGGCGAAGTCGTTGACGAAACGGATGGCCCAGATCAGCACACGGCTATGGACTTCCTCGGGGATTCTCTCGGTGGCGTTTTCATTGTCGTTTTCTCTGGAGCCATGCGGTTCATTCCAGGCCACAATGGTGCGAGGGTCCAACTTCAATGCCTCGGTGCCGAGGGCTCGTCTGTACCTCCAAAAGAACACGACTGCCCCACGAAGTGCACGCCGACGCGTACCTGATCTGTAGCGTCCGAGTAGGAATCTTTGATATTGCAGCAACGTTTCGCCAGAAACCTGAGCAAGCTGGCGAACCGAGTGATGGCTATCGAGCCAGCGTAAGAATACTGCGGCGTTAAAGAAGACAGTGGCGACACTGCTGATGACCGGACGTGGTTCATCTGCGGGAAGTTCACCGGATAACGCGATGAAGGTGAGCTTCTTTAAAGTCAGCCGGTATTGAGCCGGCACTATTTCGAATCGGAGCGTGAGCCCGCGTTCCTGCCCTTGAGGTGAGGCCGGGGCCAACGGCCAGATATCGTCCTGAAATTTTGCGGTTTCATGCAGCGGCACGCCGGGGCGCAATTGGCGGTTGTGAAGCACGAAGGTCTCGTCACCGGAACCCTCAATGTTGGGGAAATTGGCTTGGATGCTCATGGTTGCTCCCACCGGGGTTCGACGAGGTCTAGAAAGCTGTCGCTGGGTTTGGCTCGTTCAGCCTGATGGACTTCGGCCTGTGTAAATTTAGGCAGGATCTCGTAGCGAATTGCAGCCCAAGCGGGGCCGTAACGTGACCACCATAGGTCCTCATTTATCTGCCTGCGACGTACTTCCAACGCATCGAGGAGGCTTAGAAGCCTTGGTAAATGATCGTCGGTGACCACACAATTACCGCAGTGAAAACAGTCAAGGAATGAAGCAGTGCATCGTCTGCCCGTCAACGGGTGATGCTCATGGTCGGTGCAACTGGTCCAGGCTGTACCGACCTGCTTGGCAGAATCCTGTGGCGTGCCGTTTTCTAGCGGGGAAGTTCGAATATCCAACTCCTTCACGCCTTGTATCCCCAAGGCACGTCGGTGTGCTGACCAGGCCGCCTGCTCAACCTCTACGAGGGTTTCGGCCACGAGATCTCGTGCCCATTCAATGGTGCTGTGGTCACCGGCGAGATAGTTTCTGAAGAGTACCCCGGTGGTGTTGGAACGTGCGGCAGAGGGCAAATGTCCGCCCATTTGGCGGGTACGTCTGACATCAATGCTCGACTTAAGACGATTGAAATTCAGCCTCAGAAGTGCAGCGTCCTTCTCCGGTTTACCCGCCGCAGGGTCTGCGTTAATGCCGTGCGCCTGAACCCATGGCCGATGACGTGGGCCCCCACTTAGCGTTGCTGCAAAAGGATTGTGACATTCACCGCCGGTCTTGGTTCTCTGAGGTTGCCAAACCGCCCAGAACGCTGAAGGATCATCTAGCAACTCGCGGGCTGGAGCCATGAGCCGATGCAATAAAAGATAAACCCCACCGGGAGTGTTCAGCTCTTTGCCAGGAGGCCCAATTTCCCAAGTAACGTTCTGGAGCCATCGACCCGAACCACGTCGACGTTTGATGACTTCAACTTCCACCGCGAGGTCTTCAATGACGCGGTGCTTTGCCGGAAGTTCCTTGATCACCTCGATATTCCAGCCGGTCAGGGCAACCAGCAAAACCAACAGAGGCGTTATATCTTGATGGGTAACGAAAAGTTGACTGGCCACCCTACGTTTCTGTTCATAGAGCTTCGAGGCCGGAACTCCAGGTACTTCGACAATTCCTGTTCTGCGCGCTGATTCCATGCGTCGGTTGTACTCGTCATCAAGGGTTAGGGCTTGAGCGCTTATGCGATCCCGCAGCGCGGCAACGTCTGTTCGTGCGGCGGCCACCAGTCTTGCGAGTTCACCGTCAGAGTATCCGGAACGTGGTGTGGAGCGATCTGCCAGATGAGGTCTCATTCGATCTCGGACTTCAGCAGACACCAGCTGATTTAGTGGGGGCAAGTCGAACACCAAGGCGATTGAGCGCATTTCAGTTTTGGCACCGCGCTCTGAGGTATTTGATGCTCGAAGTCTTAGATACGTGTCTATATGCCAGACTTGAAGATCGCTGGGAGTTTTGGGAACTCTGGGTGTCTGCGCAAGAAAACGGATGAATCGCACCAGCGTTCCCCAAGCGCCGGTGACCGACGAGAGTGTGCGTAGTGAACCCGAAACGCCAATACGTAGTGACCAGCTCTTCATCAGGCTCGGATGCCACCCAGGCAGCGGTAGCGTACTGACGTCAAAGATTCGGGAACGTGCGTCTTCGCCCACAAACTTGACCACGTTTTCGCCCTGTTGGAGGGCTGGGTTATATGGTCCCAACGGCAACGCCGAGGGGTGTCCCAGCCGTGTTGTTCCTCGGGGGCTCATCGCGGTGCCATGGGGGTGGGCTCGATATTCGCAATCAGCTGCGGGTCGCGAGGGTCTTCCCACGCGTCGGCTGTGAGAATCATTCGGGTCTCCATTTCGAGCTCTTCTAGTGCGTGAAGGTATATCTGAGTCGTGGTGACACTCCTGTGGCCCAAACGGCGTCGAACCCAATCCAAGGGATCACCGAAGACACGTGTGTATTGGCCACGTTGGGCAGGCGTGAGCTGGGCGAGTGCCGCGATGTGTCCGCGCTGTAATTGTTCAAGTGTTAATACCGCAAAGGTATGTCGTAGCATGTGGGCGTGGGCTCGCACATTTATAGAATGACTTGCACATCGATCGTTAGCTTGCCGGAACAAGTCTTTCCAGCTGGAAATGGACATGGGTAGTCCATCTTCCGTAAGCCACAAGGACGCCGGTTCCAGTCCGGAGGGACCGTTCACCAACAGGAGTCTTTTTTCATCGGGGCTCAACTGAGACAGCTTTGCAGACCCCGCTGCAGTTCCTAGAAATGCCATCTTGCGGTCATCAAGCAAAACATGCTCTTCACTATCAAGCTGATACCGTCCCTGCGCTTGGGCTCGGGTAATCACCATGCGGCGATCAACATCGATGTAGGCATGTAGTTCGCGCAGAATCGACGATGGAACGTAAATCCACCTTGCAGAACCAGACTTTGCCACAGCCCCGGGCAACCAAAACCGATGATAGCCACGTTGTGCACGCAGCATGGGAATATCAAACACTGTCAGTGAGGATTGCTCCGCCAGCCGCATACCGGTGCGCACCATCAAATCAGCGAACAATGCATTCCGATCTGCCCAACGACCCCGGAAAGATGGATCTGGCAGCCCTTGCGCATCGTAGCCGCGCAGACCTACATCTCGCCATTGTCGGTAAGAACGGGCAGGAAGCCACTGGATTTGTTCGCGACGAGCGCCGTGTGAGTATGATGCGGCAGTTTCGCCCTGTTGACCGCGACGGCTGAAGCCTTGAGCAGGGCGTCGTGCACGTTGTGGGATGGGGGTTGAATGAACGTACCCACGGGCCATTTGCCACCGGTAGAAACGGTTCACCGCTGCAACTTCACGGTCCCATGTTGAGAGGCTGACTTGTGGCCCGTCAGGATCCTCACGACGCCACATGAGGTAGGCCCTGTGGTCTTCCTCCGTTGCATCACGCCATGTCTTTCCATCACGGCCAAGCAGAAGGAAATTGAGAAAAGCCCTGATATCGCGTGCGTATCCAACGCGCGTTGAAAGGCGTGCGTTAAGCATGTCAACGGAATAGAAAAACGCATTGAGCTCGATATCGTACTCGAAAGACGGCGCGAGCAAATAGGGTGTGCCGACAGGGATTCCAAAGTCCGCCCGCCATCGGGACCAATCAACGGAGGGGCGCGAATCTTCGTTGCCACGGAATGAGATCGAGGGCAGGCTTGCACGGACTTGATGAAGTCGCCAGAGCGACCTCTCTAAGGGTGGTGCGGCAGCCTCATTGTCCACTCTTTCAGCATACCCACAGGGTCATAGGATTGAACACTGGTCACGGGTAAAAGACTGGCCACAAGGTGCTGTCGAATAATGACGGGTGTGTGGTGGCCAGAAGCCCCGAGGCGAAAGCCCTGGGCATTCCGATGGGCTATCCCTGGTTCAAACTCGAAGCCACCGCCGCCCAGCACAACTTGGTGGCCCGGTCGAGCAACTATGAACTCTATGGTGAAATGTCTTCCCGCGTCATGAACCGTCGACTGTTGCACGAAATGCAACTCGCAATCATTCTTTGACTCGACAATAAGCGATCATTCTCGTCCACTGCTGTAACTTTACCCAACATAGTCCACGTTTTC
>Ga0209487_1002677_pt1 | contig 14388 bp, 12 predicted proteins | sample Poulit2012_FD_187524 | JGI IMG/M metagenome (GOLD analysis project Ga0209487, IMG submission 187524) | Agricultural soil microbial communities from Georgia to study Nitrogen management - Poultry litter 2012 (SPAdes) (version 2) | ecosystem: Environmental > Terrestrial > Soil > Agricultural land... | reverse complement strand
CGATCAAATAATCTCATAAATAATATATAAATTTTAAATATAAAAAACCGTTGAAGATAGTGACTTCAGCGGTTTTTTTATGGACTTTATACACAAGTTTTACTGGTCATATTAATAAAATAGCAAATCATTAGTTGAAATAATCAGAAACTTATTATAACATAAGTGATAAGGACTTAAGACCCATTACTAATTAAGTTAATATTATTATGCATCATTTAAACAGTAAATATAGTAGGTATAAAGATCTAAAAGAGGCTTGTTATTAAAAATAATATACCGAATTTTGAAAGCCCTTTACAAATTTTTAAGAAGAAATATGTAATAAGATATCTATTTCTATAAGGAATTTAGATAATTTTGTTATCAAAGGAGGTTTTTAATTTATGTAAGTGTTAAAAAAACAAGATAGGATTTTGTGAATTTTTAGAAGATAGACAAACAAGGAGTGAGATAAAACGATATATGAAATTTTTAAAAATATTTCATTCGATTAAAACAAAATTGTTATTGATAGCTTTTTTAATTTTAACTATTCCATTAATTGTTTTAGGTGTTTTTAGTTACAAAAAATCACAAGGATTTTTAGATGATTCTGGAAATAAACGTTTAGAAACTAGTGTAGAAATGACATTAGAAATGATTTCTACCTTACACGACGAAGTAGAGAAAGGGAATTTACTTTTAGAAGAAGCTCAAGAAAAAGTTAAAGAAGCTATCTTGGGAGAAAAAGATCCTAGTGGCATTCGACCAACTAATCCTAATATCGATCTTGGAGAAAATGGGTATATTTTCATTTTAGGTCAAGATGGTGAAATGATTGCGCATCCAGACATAGAAGGAACTAATGTTTGGGAAGAAGAAGATGAATTCGGTGTAAAGTTTGCACAGGAAATGATTTCTACTGGTAATGAGGGTGGTGGCTTCACTTATTATGATTGGCCATTACCTAATGATGAGACCCAAATAGAACCGAAAGTTACTTATGCAAAAACAGCTCCAGAATGGGATTGGGTCATAAATGCAAGTACATATATGATTGATTTTAATGCTTCTGCAAATGAGATTTTACGAACAATATTCTTAGTTACAGGGATAACGCTAGTCGTAGGTATAGGGGGAGTCTGGATATTTGTCAATCGTATTTCTAGACCAATTAATGAGGTAGCTGAGCATATGACAAGTGTTGCGCAAGCTGATTTAAGTCAGGAAAAATTAGAAATTCATTCAAAAGACGAAACAGGACAATTAGCTAGGGCGTTAAACCATATGCAAGATGGTCTAAGAAATATCATTGGAAATGTTTTAGATGCTTCAAGTACGATAGCTAGCCAAAGTGAAGAGTTGACTCAAGCAGCTAATGAGGTAAGTGAGGGTACCGAACAAGTAGCTTCAACGATGGAGGAATTAGCTGCTGGTTCAGAGACACAAGCAAATCGCTCTGGTGAAATTGCATCAATGATGAATACTTTTATCACTAGATTAGAGGAAGCTAATACAAATGGTGAAAATGTTAATAAAGCTTCAAATGAAGTCTTAAGAATGACTGAAGAAGGTAGTCAGTTGATGGAAGACTCAACTAAACAAATGAATGCAATTGATCAAATTGTTCAGGATGCTGTAGACAAAGTCGAAGGTTTAGATGAACATTCCCAGCAAATATCTGAACTCGTGGCTGTTATCCAAGATATTGCCGAACAGACAAACTTACTTGCACTTAATGCAGCTATTGAGGCTGCTAGAGCAGGTGAACATGGGCAAGGCTTTGCCGTTGTCGCTGACGAAGTGCGAAAGCTTGCAGAAGAATCTGCTAATTCGGTAACACACATTACTCAAATCGTTGATCAAATTCAATCTGAATCTAGCATAGTTGCTGATTCACTACGAACAGGGTATGAAGAAGTAGAACAAGGAACAGAGCAAATTTCAGCAACAGGTAAAACCTTTGCAGAAATTAATATGGCTGTTATTGATATGGTTGAACGGATTCAAAATATTTCAGAAAATCTTGGAGACATCGTTTCAAATAGCCAAGAAGTTAACGCAGCCATTGAAGATATTGCAGCAGTATCTGAAGAATCTGCAGCCGGAGTTGAAGAAACAACAGCAACAACAGAACAGGCCAATGCAACCATGCAAGAAGTTGCTGCAAGCTCAGATGATTTAGCTACCTTAGCTGAAGAACTGCATGAGCTCGTAAATGAGTTTGAGTTATAACTATATGAAATAGAGGGCTTTGTTATGAAGATTATCTCTATTTATAACAAAGTCCTCCCTTAAAAATATAAAAACTTATATATATGATAGGAGCGTTTCATTAAGCTTTTTACTGGAAGGTGATAATTTGAAAAAGTTAGTTGTTTTCCAATTAGGTCATGAACAATATGCTTTAGATGTTAACCAAATTCAGTCTATCGAACGTGTCATGGAAATTACACCCGTCCCACAGGTAGAAAATGATTATATCAAGGGAATCATTAATTTAAGGGGAGAGGTAATTCCCATCATCGATTTAAAAGAAAATTTAAATATGGGAGCAACAGAGATAAACAAAGAAACAAGAATTATTGTGACTCACTTTCATGAGATGTCTCTTGGATTATTAGTAGATTCCGCATCCGATGTTATCGATGTAGACAAAACGACAATTGAAGCATCTGAACAAATTATTCAAGATTCAAAGCATCATGTTATTCAGGGCATCGTCAAACAAAATGAGGATTTAATCATATTATTAGATGTAAGAGGTGTCGTGGGAAATAGAAATATAAGTAAACTGAAAGATATTGCTCAAAATAAACACTCTAACGTAGTTCGAGATGTAGAATATGAGGGATGATACTCGTTTGTTTTCCAAGTTTTTTAACTAATCATCAAATGATATCATTGAGTAAGAATGAAAGATGGTGCTTATGATCACGAATAAGGAATTTCAAAATATTCATTTTAAAATTGTCCAATTGATTAATAAAGGCTCTAATTTACAAGAAGTTATTCAATTTCTTGTCGATAACTTAGAAGAGATTTTCCAATCACCTTTCACACATATTTCGCTGTTAGAAGTAGATGAAATGAAGCAATGTTTAATAAAAGTAGTGGGGACATCAACACGAGGAAATAAAAGGAATTATACATATAATTACTCAAATCAATCGAAGGATTTTTTAACAAATAACATTTTTATAAAAGACATTCAAAGTGATAAGCGATGGAGCGACTATATACATATTGCAAACGAACTTAACCTACATGCTTCATGGACTTTTCCGCTAATAAATATGGATAAAAAGGTATTTGCAATTCTTAATTTAGGCTTTAAGGATGGATATATACCAAAGGAAGAAAAAATACCAATTGTTGAAGAATATGTTCACTTACTAACGATTAGTTTTGAGTTGCTGCGGAATAGGGTGAGGGGATGTAATAAAAACAATAAATCTGATGTAGAACAAGACTTTATGCTCTTCTCCTTGAAAAATGCTTTACATAATAATGAATTTGTCGTTTATTATCAACCATATTACAGTTTGAAATCTGAAGGAATAGGTGTTGAAGCACTTATCCGATGGAAACATCCGAAATTAGGCTTACTTGCCCCAGCTTCTTTTTTACCAGAAGCAGAGAAAACAGGGTTTATTCACAAAATCGAAAAATGGGTTTTAAATCAAGCGATTTCGGATATTATAAAGTTGGAAAAGAAGGTACATAAAGATATCCTATTATCTGTCAACATCTCGGCAAAACACTTAGAAAAGGAAGATTTTGTTGAATATGTTCAACAGGTTATTGAACAGTATGATTTTCAACCCAAACAGTTAACACTTGAAATTACAGAAAGGTTTAATATCTACGAAGAACATATAACTGTTCTGAATGCTTTACAAAATTATGGAGTAAGAATTTCAATTGATGACTTCGGAAAGTCCTTCTCTTCCCTTCATTATTTAAAACAATTACCATTAAATGAATTGAAAATTGATCGTGATTTTATTTCAGATATACAATCAAATGATAGAAATCGAAGAATTGTTGAAATGATTATTAGGTTAGCTCAAGACTTAAATTTAGAAATTGTCGGTGAAGGTGTAGAAAAAACAAGTCAACTAACATTATTAAAAGAAATGGGATGTGATTATGTGCAAGGTTTTTTATTTTCGAAACCTGTCCCTTTTGAAAAGTTAACTAATTACCTAAACATGAATGCATAAAAATAACAAGTGAAACATTTAGTTAAAAAATGTTTATTATTTACTATATAATGTAAGATAGTATTTATCTATGAAAGCTTTATGGATATCCTAATTTTATGAGAGGGGAGGTTTATCTATAAAGCTATTATTTTTAATATGTACGGTAAAATTTAGCCTTATAAATGAGTAAGCAATGCTTATTTTAAAAAATCTGGGAAGTGACATCATGATTGACTTGCTCCACCGAAAATTACACTTAAATAAACTTGCAAGTAGATTTTTATTTTGGACATTTCTCCTCGTGTTTTTCACAGGAGTGTTGTTTATTACTTGTTTCATCACTATTGATAGACATCAATTATTTAAAGATGCAAAGGAACAATTAGATATTAGTTTACAAAACCAACAGTTACTTATTGAACATTGGGCGACGGATCGTCTCGATGAAGTTCGACTATTAGCCCATCATACAACATCACACACAGATCCTACAGAGGATATTTATCAACGAATCCTCCAGGATGAAGAGTTTTACGAGCAAGTTCATTCCTTTGTTTTTATTGATAAGGATGGGTATGTAAAGGTTGATACTGCAGCAAGTGAGACTGTAAAAACATTACAAGAGATTAATTTATCGGATAGGGACTATTTTATCGATGGTAAACAAGGAAATGAGCATGTATTCAATATCGTGTTACATAATAACAAGACACCGTCTATAATTTTTTCGACGCCCGTTTTTTCTAAAAATAAGGAATTTCAAGGTGTCATTTTCAGTGCAGTTCTTTTATCAAAGTTAAATAACATGTTAAAAAACTCTCTTACAGGCGATAGTAATCAAATGAAACTTATCAGTAAAGATGGTTTAATTATATCCGATATTTCTCAAAGCAGAACAGAAATAAAAGAAGGCCCGACAGATAGGTATATAGACAAACAAAAACTGGAAGAAATGATTGATACCAAACAAGGATATTTACAATATAAAAATGAAAACAATAAACAAATGATTAGTTCCTACACCCCCTTATTTGATGGTAATTACCTTTTGATAAATGAACGGAGTAAGGAAGAAGTTTTACAATCACATTACCAAGTAGTCAAAGCTTTATTAATGATTATGGTTTTTATCGTTATACTCGTTTTCATTATTGCTTATTTATTCTCTAGACGAATTTTGCAATCCTTTTCAAGTTTAGTCAAGACAATTAATGAAATAGAAAAAGGAAATTATCAAACACGGTTACAGCCAGATTTATTTACAAAAGCTCCTAATGAAATAAGAGAATTTGTAGAAGTTTTCAATCAAATGACTGCTTCATTAGAAAGTCATGAAAGAGCACTACAGAATGCATCTATGACGGACCAATTAACAAATATTGCTAATCGGCGTGCCTTTGAGTTTTATTTGGGTGAAAAATGGAATAAGGCTATTAATAATAATAAGGAAATTTCTCTTCTTTTTATAGATGTTGATCATTTTAAGGAACATAATGATAGTTTTGGACACCAAAAGGGAGATGAATGTCTTGTAAAGATAACAGATGTTATTTCACAAACGATTAAATTTGACGATCATTTATTTGCTAGATATGGTGGGGAAGAATTTGTGATTGTTTTACCAATGGTCGATAATGATGAAGCTAGGCTTCTTGCTAAAGCGATAAGGAAAAAGGTAAAGGGTTTAAAAATTAAACAATCGATTATGAGTGATCGCTACATATCTGTTAGTATTGGTGTTGGAACCATGAAGCCTATCGTTGGAACAGGAGAAGAAACGCTTATACGTCTTGCCGATGATGCATTATATGAAGCAAAATCTAAGGGAAGAGATCAAGTCGTATCAAAAAATGAAACAACGAAAATAAATTAGGGGAGGCTATATTTGTGCAAATTATCGCATCACATATAAATACAGATTTTGATGCACTTGCTTCAATGCTCGCTGCAAAAAAGCTATATCCAAACGCTCGGATTGTCATATCAAGTCGTCAACATACAAATGTAAAACATTTTTTAAATATTTATCGAGATACTTTTGATTATGTGTATGCTCATGATATTGACTGGTCAAAGGTGAAAGAACTTATTTTAGTTGACACATCATCACTCTCCCGAGTAAGTCCGCGAACAAGGGATTTACCAGATGATGTAGCGATAACCATTTATGATCATCATGACCCGGAAAATAGGCATCATTTTGAAAACGGCAGTCAAATTGAGAAAGTCGGGGCTACAGTAACCCTTTTAATCGAACAAATTATAAAACTTGAAATTCCAATCACATCTTTTGAAGCAACGTTGTTCGGTTTAGGAATATATACAGATACGGGTTTTTTTACGTATAATCATACGACAGCACGCGATTTAAAGGCAGCTAGCTACTTAATGGAACAAGGAATGAATGTAGAAATTGTTGAAAAATTCTCTGAACAACGGTTGGAGGTCGAACAGCAGAAGATATTAGATATATTAGCGAACGATGCAATGACCTACGAGCAAGATGGGGTTCAAATAACCCTTGCCACAGCGTCCTTTGCTGAAATACATAGTGGTTTAGCATTAGTTACGGAAAAACTGCTCGATATGAAAGGAACAGATGCTGCAGTGGTTGTCGTCGGTATGAAAAATCACGTGTTAATCGTCGGACGAGCAAGTTCCGAGCGAATTACGTTACTTCCATTACTTAAAAAGTTCGGTGGTGGTGGACATAAACATGCAGCATCGGCAACAATAAAGAACATAACTCAAGAAAAAGTTTGGGATCAAGTAAAGAAACAAATTTTTGTCATGATCAAGCCAGCAACAACAGCTAAGGAAATTATGAAGTCTCCGGTAAAAACGATTACTCCGGAAACATCTATCGAAAAAGCAGCTGAATCGATGTATCGCTATGAACATTCGGGATATCCGGTCGTTGAAAATGAAACTATCGTCGGTGTCATTACACGCCGTGACTTGGATAAAGCAATTCACCACGGATTAGGACATGCACCGGTCAAAGCTTATATGAGTACAGATGTGATTACTTCTACGCCGTCGACACCGTTAGAAAAAATTCAAAACTTAATCATCGAACATAATATTGGTCGATTACCGATTGTTGAAAAGGGTGAAATCGTCGGTATTATCACACGAACTGACATGATCCAAGCCATGCATGAGGAAGAAATATTAGATGATTTAGGAGAGTTGCCGAATAATAATTATCGCAATAATATTCGAGTGGAAATGAAACAACAATTACATGAGGACATCTTCCCGATTTTAGAAGATATTGGTCGCCTAGCGGATCAAATGAATATGAATATCTATTTAATTGGCGGAATTGTTCGCGATATTTTATTACAAGTAGCCAATGATGATATTGATATTGTTGTTGAAGGAGATGGCATTTCCTTTGCGAAAAAACTGCAAAAAACCTTTGGGGGAGAGTTAGTTATTCATGAAAATTTTGGCACAGCGACATGGACACATCCGTCAGAGTTTGAAATTGATCTTGCATCTTCCCGATTAGAATTTTACGATCGTCCAGCATCTTTACCAAATGTTGAGTTTTCTACATTACGAGAAGATTTATACCGGAGAGATTTTACGATAAATGCGATGGCTGTTTGCTTAAATGAGCGAGATTTTGGCTCTCTCGTGGATCCCTTTGCCGGCAGGTTGGATATCTTTAATCGACGGGTGCGCGTTTTACATAACTTAAGTTTTGTTGAAGACCCAACGCGTATTTTTCGGGCCATTCGTTTTGAGTTACGTTACGATTTTAAAATGAATGAACATACAGAACAACTCGTTAAACATTCCATTGATCAAGTTGTTGACTTATCAATAGATCGAATTATCGCGGAAATGAAGCGGCTTTTTAAAGAGCATTATCCGACACAAGTTATTCGCAGGTTGTTTGAACTTTCCTTTTGGCAGCAATATGGTATTCAAATCGATATTATTCAACAAAGCAATAATCATGCCAAGCGGTTGGATAACTTATACAAGAAAGGTACAGAATTTGGTTTACCGGGAGACAAGCCGAATTGGTTTATGAATTTTATGATTCCGTTTTATTATGAAGAAGATGAAGAGGGTATTCATCAATTTGCGGTGACAAGACGAGATAAACGATTCGCAAAAGAAGTATTCCAGTTGCGAGAAAAAATAGATGTTACGGAAAAAGACATCGGCAAATTACATGAACTACTATCTACCTTTTCTCAAGAAGCGATTTTATTTGTTATCGCTGAGCAAGATAATAATCACAAAAAAATACAAGAATATGTAAAAAGGAGAAAAAACTTATCTCCGCTTATCAAAGGAAGTGACTTACAAGCGCTAGGGTTAAAACCGGGACCACGATTTTCAGAAATCATGTTTCAATTAGAAATTGCAATATTAAAAGAAGAGGTTTCAAGTAAAAAAGAAGCCATTGCGTGGATCAAGGAGCATTACCCCAAGTAAGACAATCCCTCCAAAATAGGAGGGATTTTTTTAAAAGCATTGGAAAGATTCAATGTTTTTCAAATCGAGTCCCGTGTATACCCAGCGAAATCTTTGCCAACGATATCCGGAAATGGAGCGTCTTCCGACAAATACTGGAAAAAACCAAAATCCACCACGGCGTAACCAAATATAAGTGAAGCGGTAAAGACAAGCTTGAATCGCTCCAGGATCAATTGCAAAGGTTTGAATTTGCTGCTTTTCAGGTGTGAAAGGTGGCGGAGGGGCCATCGGTTGATTAGCAGGGCCTCCTTGACCAGCTGGTGGGTAGGTGGGACTTTGTCCGAAAAAACTATTATTTCCACTCCAAAGTTGCTGCCACTGAAAAAAGGGCTGTTGTCTATCCATGTTATTTCTCCTTTCATCCATTAGCTTATGTGACTTCGTCTTTTTTAGTGCGATTATGTTATAATAATGGAGCAATTAAATAATAGGCTTTATGGTGACGTCATAAGTTACGTTTAAAAGGGAAGTTTGGTGAAATTCCAACGCGGTCCCGCCACTGTATTGACAAGTCTTCTTTGACCACTGTTCATCGAACGGGAAGGGAGGATAAGAAGAGCAGTCTTAGCCAGGAAACCTGCCATAAAGAAGAACATTGCTAACCTACGGGAGATAGGAGGGTGTTACGGAAGAAGCTCAAGATTGTTTGAGTATTATTTTGTATGGACACATCTTCTCTGTAGAAGGTGTTTTTTTATTGAGCATGGAGGAGATAAAATGAAGGCACAAGCAATGAAGGATTCACGTATTATTCAAACAAGGCTCGTTTTACCACCGGATACAAATCATTTAGACACAATTTTTGGTGGAAAAGTTTTAGCATATATTGATGAAGTTGCGGCACTCTCGGCGATGAAACATGCGGGGTGTATCGTTGTAACAGCTTCGATTGATTCTGTTAATTTTTTATCTGCAGCAAAAGTAGGTGATGCTCTTACGATTGAAGCTTTTGTTACGAGTACAGGAAGAACGTCGATGGAAGTATACGTAAAAGTAACAGCTCGGGGAGTTATGGAAAAAGAAGAGCAATTAACAACGGAATCCTTTGTGACGATGGTTGCTGTAGATGAAAAGGGTCGACCAACGCCTGTCCCAGAGGTATTTCCTGAAAGCGATGAAGAGAAAAGGTTATTTGAAACAGCTCCTGACCGGAAGTTAAGGCGGGAGCAGCGGCAAAAACGAAAGGCATAATATGGTACTCGAAGAAGGCATTCTTTTGTGAATGTCTTCTTTTTTAAAATTAGTGTATAGTCAACTTGACAAAATGTAAAGTAGACCATACAATGAAAATAATGAAGTTAAAAGAGGTGTTCGTCATGTCGTTAGGTAATCGAGTGAGAGAACTTCGAGCAAAACGTCAGTTAACTCAACAGGATTTAGCAGAAGCCGTTGATGTCACTAGGCAGACGATTGTTGCCTTAGAAAAAGGGAGTTATATACCTTCCTTATTATTAGCGATGAATATTGCTCGTGTGTTTTCAAAACCCATTGAAGAAATTTTCTATTTGGAGGAGGATCATAAATGAAGAAAAGATATATAAGTTCTATTCTTTTACTTATATTCTTTGGTTGGGCGATGGTTAACTTCTATGATTTTCAATTACAGTTTGCTGAGATTGTAAGGGATCCTGAGCCACCTTGGGAATTAACGATAAACATACTTCCAATGGTGTTAACTTTTATCTTAGGTCTGTATATAATGATTTCCATTTTTAGACGGAAAAGGAATAAAAAAGGTGCACTTAAAAAAGCCTTGTTCCTTCCACAAACCTTTGAGGAGGAAGATGAACGGGAAAAGGAAATTACCGCAAAGGCTACGAGAACAGCTTATTTAAGCATGTGGGTAGCTGCTCCGATGTTAGCAGCTTTATTATTAATTTATCCACATATTATCGATAAGTTCCCTTATTATCCAATGATTATTTTATTGTTATTACCCCTCGTGCAATTAATTACGTATATTATTTCCTGGCATAAAAATTATCACATATAAAGAAAATGGAGAGTAAGAGATCTTTTTGATAAAAGGTAGTTGGGAAATTATACACATCAAGTTTTCATATGTATAATGGAGGGAGTTACATTTATAAATAGATTTTAAAGGGGATATTGAATGTTTCAGGGGATTATACAGTTTTTTGAAGACTTCGGTCAAATTGGAATGTTCATTCACTCCTTTATTGATGCGATATTTTTCCCAATACCTGCATTTTTCTTACAAGTATCCTTAAGTGTACTCAACCCAAAAAATGCACTAATGTTAGCGACGATAGGTTATCTAGCTAGTTTATTAGGAACGCCGGTAGGTTATTATATTGGAAAATTAGTTGGAAACAACTTTTTGCAAAAAATCGTTAAAGAAAAATGGATTACACAAGCCTCTGGGTTATTTAAAAAGAACGGTGAAATTGCTATTTTTATCGGGGCTTTTACACCCATTCCTTTTAAAGTATTTACAATTTTGGCGGGGATGTTTCATTTCTCACTATGGAAATTACTCGGTTATGCAGCTTTAGGTCGTGGGGTTAAGTTTTATATCGTTGGAGTGATTTTTCATTATTTTGGCCGTTCATCAGAAGATTTCGTAATGAGTTATTTATCATTGATTATGAGTGGTTTAGCGGTTCTTATTTTAATCGTTTATTTTTTTTATCGAAGAAATAAGCGAAAGAAAGAAAAGGAGTCACCAAATTCATGAAACCTTTTTGATAAGCATTCGTATGAGTAAGTAAGGTGGTGTTTTGTTGTGAGAAGAATGCTTGCAGTTCTCACGGTTTTATTCATCGTTTTTGGATTTCCGAGTTTTGCTTTTGCAGTTGATTATTCGATTGAAGAAATGCTTATCGAGGTTCAATTAGAGGAAAATGGTGATGCTAAGGTTATTGAAACTCAAACCTATACCTTCGATAGCGACTTTAATGGAATTACTCGGACTTTATATGTAAAAGAAGGATCTAGTATCCAAGACTTTCGGGCGGAGGAAAATGGAAGCACTCTTGAGGTTGAAAGAGAAGATGCTACATTTAAAATTCATCGAAAGGGTAATGTTTCAGAAACGGTGACAATTGAAAATCATTATAGAATCGAAAATGCTGTTGAATTGTATGATGATGCAGGACAATTTTATTGGTCCTTTTTCGATGAGGATAATCCGTCCGATTATGAAAATCTTGAGATTGTAATTCACCCACCAGCAGCTGATGCGGATGCAGCAGCTATTGGTTATGGTGAAGCAGAAGATAAGGAAAACATTTCAGGAGACGGAAGTGTTCATTTTGTGCTAGGCTATGTTTCCAGTGGCAGTTCGGCAGATGTTCGAGCAGCCTTTGATGAGAGTGGGTTTACCCAGGTAGAAAAAAGAAAAGACGGTAGGGTTAAACAAGAGATAGTAGCCGAGCATGAGAAGCGGGAGGAAAAACAGCAAGTCTTTGAAGAGCGAAAGGATCTGTTGGCAACTATCGGTCCTTATGTATTCGGTGGTTTATTCATACTTCTTCTCGCCTTAGCTATTTATGCCTGGCAGAGAAAACAGGCGACGATTTTGGAAATGGAACGAAAGTTTACAGAACCCTTTTTCATTCCTGATGAAATTATGAGTTTGCCTGCGACAATTAGTTATACGCAGGGTCAAGGCCATTTACATCCAGAAGTATTATCAGTTGCCTTGCTTGATTTAGTTCGGAAAGGTTTTGTTCGACAAATCGATGAAAAGAGCTTTGAAGTTATTCGCAGAGATGCCGATTATAGGCATGAACGACACTTAATTCATTGGTTATTTTATAAAATCGGTGAAGATGGAAGATTTTCCATGGATGACTTAAAAGCCTACTCAGAAGATGAAAAACAGGCTGAGAACTATCAAGAGGACTTTTCCAAATGGATGAATTTTGTAAAGGCAGAAGTGGACAGTTATGATTTATATGAAAACACAGTTAAACTAAGGATTTTATTAGCTGCTTTTACCCTTGTAAGTCTTTGGCTGACGATCATATTTGGTCTTCATGATTTACTTGGCTATATGTGGTTAATGATGCCTTTAGTGTTTGCTTTTGGTTTATTTGCAGTTTTTTATAAGCAGCGAACCGTTGAAGGTAAAAGAATTAAGCGAGATTGGGAAGAGTTTATGAAAAAGTATGTTCAATTTGAAGATAAGGACTGGGAAGACTTAACCACTGATGATCAGCGACGGGCCTACTTGTACAGTGCAGGAATTGTTGATGATCAAGTTCGGAAGAAAAATGAGGAGTTTAAAGAAAAATTTGATGACTTTACCTCTGAGGATACATCGGATGCTATGTATTATCTATTATTTGCGACAGCCTTCCATACAAATTTTAATACGGCCCACCAAGAATCAGTTTCAGCGACGACAACATCGAACTCTACTTCTACCTTTACCGGTGGCGGTGGTGTTGGTGGAAGCGGTGGTGGTTCAGGAGCCTTTTAAACAATATTATTTATACCATCTGTAGAGTTCCCCCTTTTTCTCATCTCTACAGGTGGTTTTTTTATGTCTATATAACATGCAAAGCATCAGAAAAGTTTCATATCCACAGATAATAATTAGAAAATTCCCATTTGAAAAAAAGTTCCTCTTTGATATAATTGCGCTAGAATTAATAAAGTTTTTAGCTTATGTGAAAGGGGTTAAACCTATAGATGTTCCGTCTGGCCTTTAAGCGAATGATGAATCAAAAAGTACGTGTTATCGTTACCGTTTTAGCCATGGTTGCGATTTTTACGCTTCTTCCTTTGGGGATTCATTTTGCGCAAGAGACAAAATTAGCCGCCACAGAGACGATCGAAGAACATGGGAGAGGGGCTTACGATATTCTTGTTCGCCCAGAAGGATCCCGTTCACCTATTGAAGAGGAACTAGGTGTTGTTGAAGAAAATTATATAGGAGATGGCGAAGGTGGCATCTCACTTCAAGAATGGAAAGATATTCAATCGATGGATGGGGTAGATATAGCAGCGCCAGTTGCTTCGATAGGTTATTTTGCAGGAGAGCAAACAAATATCAAACTACCCTTATTAGAGCATCCGGCGAGATTTATTTGGCAGTATTCTACGTCAGATGGCCTTCATAAATACGCCCTCGATGATCCCGTTATTTTTACATATTTTGAACATTTTTGGGACCAAGATGCTGGACAGTGGCCAGAGTTTCTTTACCCAGATGATACGTCTATTGGCTATATGGGCTTTAAAATGCCGAAGAATTACTATTTAGTAATTGCTATAGATCATGAAAGGGAATCTGAGTTAACCGGAATTGATTATAGTTTGTTAGAAAAGGATCCAGCTGATCCCTTAGATAATAGTAGATACGGATATTTAGAAATGTACCTTATGAATAGAGATTATCCGGAAGTATTTCCTATTATCCAGCGGGAAGATTTAAGTATTCCTCTACACTTATCTTTAACTGTTGAAGAATTAGATGTAGATTTAGCGGAATATAAGGAAAATGTCGAGTAGAAGATGATAAGCCGCTTTACTACTGTGATCCGGATGTAGAGGATGATATTTTAGCAGAACTAAACGAAAAGCAGGCCTTGTCTTCAGAGGAATATGAATTTGATTTAAGCCCCTTTCAAAGTCCCTTTGATGGAGTCCCGTTAGAGGTTACGGAAGAGTTTGAAATCGATTATACAATTGGAGGATCTGGTGCGAATGACTCCGGTGTGTATTATGT
>Ga0209487_1002676_pt1 | contig 14390 bp, 9 predicted proteins | sample Poulit2012_FD_187524 | JGI IMG/M metagenome (GOLD analysis project Ga0209487, IMG submission 187524) | Agricultural soil microbial communities from Georgia to study Nitrogen management - Poultry litter 2012 (SPAdes) (version 2) | ecosystem: Environmental > Terrestrial > Soil > Agricultural land... | reverse complement strand
GGCTCTAGAGGATATGGGCAGGTGGAAATTGTGATCGGAAAAATCGAGGAAAGAACGGTGGATTCCTACGTGGAGATGGCGTCAAAATTAATTGTGGATCATGAAGAAAACATTTAGGGTTGTAAAGTTGTTGTTTCAATCTCCTCTCCACATTCACAAAAATAAAGGGGATTATGATACCTCTGAAGAAATGCTTCATTCAGACACCATTAGCTCGGCGATGGCTGCAAAGGGATATAGTCTTTATGATTCGTTTGATGGAAAGGATTTCATGAATCATATTACAGTAAGCAGTGCTTTCCCTTTTTATGGAGATCAATATTTTTTTCCAAAACCTATGATCCGTCTTCCCGTAACCATCGAAGAGTTTTCGGCTGATGAGTCGTCTGCTGAATCCAAAAAACTTAAAAAAATCCAATTTATTGAGCAAGGTCTTTTCGAGGAAATTATCAACGGCAAGGAGGACATCGTTTTGTCGGAAGACATGATACAGGCCGAAGGGAAATATCTAAGTCGTGAACCTTTGAAAAAGTTTATAAAAACCCAAATTCAGCAGCGTGTGACAATTCCATCTGAAGGTGGTGACGCACGACCTTATTATGTGGAAAGAATTTATTTCGATCAAAGGAAAAAAAAGTCTGGATTGTATTTTTTGATCGATGCCAAACCGGAATATTTTCAGAAGGCCATAGAGTTACTTTCTTTTTTAGGGGAGGAAGGAATCGGAACCGACAGAGCTGTAGGAAATGGCCAATTTGAGATTGAATTGGATGATATTCAGCTTCAGATGGCTGATAGCTCGTATCGGCTCAACTTGTCTCTGTATTGGCCAGAGCAAGATGAGATTGAGGCAGGAATTTTGGAAAATAGTTCATACGATCTGATAAAACGGGGAGGGTTTTTAGCAGGTTATTATTTGAACGAGTTTCGGCATCTACGGAAAAATTCAGTTTTTATGTTCACAGAAGGGAGTGTGTTCAGAGCCGATCAATTGATCGGTAAAGTAGGAAATCTGCGCCCTGAATGGAATGATCCAAGGCTTGAAAATGTTTATCGGAGTGGTAGGTCTTTTTCTATACCGGTTCATGTAAAAGAAGAATAATTATGGGGTATCAAATAAGAAATTTTTCGTTAGAGTGTCTTACGCCCGTTCATATCGGGTCGGGGGTAAATATGAAGCGCGATGTTGAATTTCTGGTGTCAGATAAAGATAAAAAAATCGGAATCCTGGATCATAGAAAAGTAATGGACGCTTTTGGGGAAGAGGAAGTCAGTCGCGAGACTATCAATAAATGGGTCAATGCAATCGATCAGCAAAAAAGTATTCTTTCTTTGTTGCCATCTGATATTAAAATTGATCAAATATGCAAACGGGTTAGAAAGTATAACACTATCAGCTTTAGAGGAGGTCTAAGAGAGCAAATGCACGATACGCGAAACAATCCCATCATCCCGGGGAGTTCCATTAAGGGATCTGTAAGAACAGCAATCTGGGATCGGTATGTAAAGGATGATTCGGTTACGCATGATGATGTGTTCTCAGGTATGAAACGAGGTCAGAAACAGTATAAAGATGATAAATTAATTAAAAAAGTATTCTCTCCTTACTCTAGAAGAAGAGGAGGTGATCCCAATAAAGATATTCTTCGCTTCTTACAAATCACAGATGTTGTTTTTGACCCGGATCAGGCATCTTGCGAGGTTTTTAAAATATTGTCGGAAAGAAATGAGGGGTGGAAATTGAAACGCTTTGATGAAAACGGGGAGTGTATTGTAAAGGGAGCAGTAGCCTTAGGTAGAATTAGAATCGATGAAAGAAGTCTACAGAATAATATTGATAAAGGTTATGTAAAAATGCGGTCGCCGGTAAGGAGTGTAGAAGACTTATTTGATGCATGTAATCGATATACAGCCAAAATGCTGGATTTGGAGCTAGATTTTTTCAGGGAGGATAGGGAATTGAATAATGATCCTGCTCTGGATAAATATTTGAACATTATCCTTTCGATTGTTAACGAGGTCGAAAATGCTCCAAGGAATACATGTATCCTCCGGATGGGGCATGGGACAGGATATCGGTTTATGACTGGAAATAAAATAAATTCCAAGAAGATCAAAACTTGTGAATTTAATGAACTTTTAAAAGTTATACGAAAGGATGGACGTGGGAGATATGAATATTACCCATACATAAAGTCAAGGAAGATAGCCTCAGCCGGCTCTCCACTTGGTTTTGTGAAGCTAAAACTACTTTCAGAGTGATGGCCATTTAAGAATGGTGGCTTTAGTCAAATGGAACCAGGCGAAGAATGAGTGCGTTTTGATATCAAAATTCATACATTATGCATACATTACAAATACGAAATATTCCGGAAGAGCTTTTTGAAAAAATAAAAAAATCCGCAGAAAAATCCAGACGATCATTAACTCAGCAAGCAATTGTATTGTTGGATCAGGCTTTGTCTACAGAGTTCGATGAAGAAAAATCACCTGGGAGAATAGGGATAGTAGATGAGATATCCAGAAATCGAAAACTTACAAAAGAGGAGGCAAACCTGGCTATACAATGGATCAGAGAAGATCGGAATCGATGAAATTGGTAGCCGATGTGAGTGCTATAATTCCTTATCTCTTATACCAGGATAAAGAAACCACGGAATTGTTTTCTGGAGAAGATAAATTGTTCGCTCCGATGTTGTACCTGTCTGAAAGTGGGAATACGCTTTTGAAATATTTGAATAAGAATCTGATTACTTTTCAAGAGGTAAATAGATTGCTGAACCAAAGTAAGGTGATCATATCTCAATTTATTTATTTGAATGATTATTCTGAGGATATTATACGTTTGGCTTCTCAATACAATCTGACATTCTATGATTCGGAATACTTGTTCTTGACTATAGCTATAGAGGGTAAATTAATTTCCAGAGATAAAAAATTAAATGAAGTGGCTCAAAAGCTTGGGGTTAAATTTTGAAGGATGAAGAAAATTCTACTTATCACCATTGGTTCCCAATCTTTTGTTTTACCGGAAGCATTGGCTTTACCCTCTATTGCATTTGATGAAGTACATGTTTTAACTACCGATCATGCGCTTCTATTCAAAGACCGGGACATCATTGGTGAATGGGGCGAAATAATAGAATATGTTCGACAGAAGTGGGATATAGTGATTACCTGGTCGATCATAAAAGATTTGCCGATTATTCAGTCGGGGAAAGATCACAGAATTTGGACAGAAGTTCTTTATCGGTGGGCGGCGAACAAATACGAGACGAATTGTGACATATATTACTGCTTATCTGGTGGTACTAAAACGATGCCGGCCAGCTTCCAACAAGCTGCTAAACTGTTTGGGGCTAAGGAGGTTTTTCATGTATTAGTTTATCCACCTCCCCAAACGATCGAAATGGTCGAAGACGCTATCTGTAATAATCTTATAGAATATGTCTATCTGGGTGAAGAGTCTGGGTGGGATTATCTGACAGAATATGCCGGTAAATTTGCAAATATTGAGGACCGCCAAAAAGATTTTATTTATATTAAGCCGCCTCAAGAAAAAAAGGTTTTACACTATATCAAGGATTCGCAATTGGCCTTCCAGAAATATATATCTGGTGAGCAGGATGAAGTTCTTCCTTTTACTTCACTGCTTATGCTTTCGCGAATACAAATGGATTGGCTAAAAATGCCGCTTCAATCTTCCGATAAAAAATGGATTGAATCACTCCCAAAAGCTGATCTCCACACCCATCTCGGAGGATTTGCTACGCAGGGAAAACTGTTGGAGCGCGTAAGAAAGGCTGCAGAGCATCCTGAAAAATTGGATCCTGTCAATTATTCTATTTATCCAGAAGACGAACACTGGCCTTTGCCATCGGATAATATTTTACTCACTGATTATATGAAGGCGGGTGACAACACCGGAAGTACCCTGCTTAAGGATTTAGGATGTTTACGTGAACATATAAAGTTGATGTACGCCCATTTCATTCAACAAAATGTACGATATGCAGAGGTAAGATGTTCTCCATATAATTATGCCAAAGATACTCTTCATTCGGCGCAGGAGGTTCTGGAATTAATATTGCAAACTTTTAATTCCGAAATGGAAAAACATGATTTTCAATGTATAGTAAAAATTTTAATCATCGCTACGCGGAAAGACAAGGGAGATCTTTCAGATATCAGCAAGCATCTATCTTTAGCTATTACATCCTATTTTAACAATGAAGCAGATCAAGATTCTAAAGAATGTTCGGTGGTAGGAGTTGATTTGGCCGGATATGAATTTGAAAAAACACGGGCTGAGTATTTTCAACATGATTTTAATTCGGTTCATCGATGTGGATTGGCTGTTACGGCTCATGCGGGTGAGAATGATGATGCTGAGGGGATATGGCAGGCAGTGTACAAACTTCATTCGCGAAGAATAGGTCATGGATTGCGATTGTTGGATGCGCCTGACTTGTTGCGATCCATTGTTGAAAGAGGTATTGGAATTGAAATGTGCCCTTATGCCAATTATCAGATAGTAGGATTTTCTCCGATGCCCGGGAAAGATACAATTTATCCTTTGCGGGAATACCTCAGAAGAAATGTAAAAGTATGTGTCAATACGGACAATATAGGAATATCACAAGCCTCAATTTCTGATAATTTCATGCTTTTAATAAAACTATGTCCGGGGATTACGAGAATGGAAATCCTCCAGTTGATTAAAAATTCTATTGAGATGAGTTTTGCTGGGAAAGCATTGCATCAAAATTTATTGGAATCTTTTAATAGGGAAGTGATAAATACAATTCTTTGAAATTTATAAAATTTTATATGTGAAATGCAGCGGCTTCTAATCACAAATATCGGGAATAGAAACATCTTATATAATGGAAAGAGTTTTGCTGAATTGTCCAGAACGGATCTGAAGGATTCGAAAATAACTTTTAGAGAATGGACAGAAAAAATTCTAAATAATTTTGATGAGGAGAAGACCCATCTTCAACTGAATATTCTTCCTCCTTTACTCGAAAAACTTTGGAAGCAATTTGATGTATTAATACTATTCTATTCAGATCAAGAAGCACATAACCATCAGGATACAATCTACATGGCGAGATTGATCAAAAAATTGCTGCTGTTGAAAGATGTGCCCTATGAAGTGATTTTACAAAAAATTCATGGAAGCGTAGTTGATAATAATTCACTATTAAAGTATTATAGAAATCAGATTAATTTTATGAATTTTAAGTTCGATAATCCATTTTACTTCCTATGTGATGCCGGAGGCACTCCGCAATGTAAATCAGCTCTAAAAATAAGTGCCGAATTTATTCTTGATCAGGAAAGATTTAAAGTTTATTATGTCAATCCTGATGGTTCTATAAATGAGGTAGATACGGATGAATATCGATCTATAATCAATATGGAGCAGGCAATCATATTGATCCGGCAAAATGAATATTTGAGTGCTCTTAATTTATTGGGAATGAATCTGGAAGAAGCAATTAATTCGAGATTTTTAATCGGGAAATTATTAGCTCATCTTCATCTAAGAAAAAATGGTTATTATAAAAAAGCACTTTCTCATTTAGATAAATTCAGAAAAAAAGATCTTGAAAAATTTGATATTCTCCGAAAGACTCAAAAAGGAGCGATATTAGGTTCCAGTGAACTGCTGAAGGATTTTCTGGGAGAAGATTTTTACAATGATTTAGTGGAAAAGCTATATATAATAATTCTCTATAGAGATCAAAAGAATTATACTGAATTGATATTAAAAACCAGTATTTTTTATGAGTCTTTGCTAACAAAAATAATTGAAGTGAAATATGGATATGACTTAAATTCAGACTTTTATAATGCTTCCAAATCCTTTATCGATGATTGCAACAGCGGGAAATTCGAGATAGAATGGGAGAAGACTTCTTTAGTGGGAGAGAAAGAGGTAAAAGGAGCAAGCGTTCCTGTAATGCTGGAGTTTTTAAAAAGAGATAATGATGAGATCGTACGACCAATTATTGAAACCTTGATTAGATTTTTTCCTGTCAAAAGAAATAGGCGAATTAATATTTTGCGGAATAATATTGCACATCGAGGTGATTTTGTGGATGAAAATTTGATGAAGACACGTGCTCCAGTAGATTTTTTTAAAACCTTAAATGAACTAATAGATTTATTTCAATTACAGTATAAGAATATTTATTCTGAATTGGGTGAATCAGCGATATCTATTTTAAGAAGTACCTGAAAATAATATAAGTTATGGAAATCATCCTCGACTCCTATGGCACCTTCGTGCAGATGAAAAATAAGATGCTTTTCATCTCTCCGAAAGATAAAGAAAACGTCTATGTTCCGTTAGACAAGATCGTGACTTTGATTGTATCTCCCGGGGTAAGACTGACTTCGGATGTATTGTTTTCTCTCATGGATCATCAGATCGATGTGGTTTTTCAGACGAGGAGGGGGCATGTAAAAGGTCGGGTGTGGAATCATCAGTTCGGAAGTATAGCGGATATACGGAAGAACCAATTGAAGCTTTCCAGAGGAGAAGTGGCCTGTCAGTGGATCATAGGTATCATTGTCCGAAAAATATATAATCAGAAAAGTCTCATTTCTCATTTGTATCAAAAATACATTGATTATGCCGAACATCCGGGTGAGACTCTTGAAAAAATTGAGAATTGTCTCAACAGGATAGATCTTTTACCTACTCATTCTATTTCCGTTATTGAGGCAGAATTAAGAAACCTGGAAGCAAGAGCAGCGCGATATTATTGGACCTGGATACAGACCCTTATTCCGGAAGTGTATCAATTTCCGGGAAGAGTGACTCGCGGATCAAAGGATCCTGTCAATAGTATGTTGAGTTATGGATATGGAATGTTGTATCATAAAATTGAGTCTGCTTTGATCAAGGTGGGCTTGGATCCCCAGATTGGATGGTTCCATACAAATCAATACAATAAGCCGGTTTTGACTTACGATCTGATCGAACCTTTTCGAATATGGGTCGATAACAAAGTGATCGAACTATGTCGCGGGCTGACAATTCCTAAGGCTTTATTCAAATTTGACGGGGGAAGATGTGAAATGACACGACCGGCACGCAAAATATTAGCGGTGAGCATCAACAAACTGTTGGATCAACGGATCCAATACGAAGGGAAACAGCAAAAAAGAAATTATATAATTTTTTTGGAAGCACAGACTCTTGCTTCTACCATCAAGAAAAGGTGATAATAGATATGCATTGGTTTATATCATTTCCTAACGAGCCCGATCATTTTTTACACGAACAGATCATTGATTTTCATTCTTTGATTCGTATCATAAAAGGGGAAATCCACAGTCAGCTGGCGCAAATGTCTCGTATTCATCGGATGATGCTAAGGTATAGTGAAAGAAAAGCTCAACAATTTTTGCTCAGATTTCCCAAGATATACTGGGCTCCGGAAGAAGAGGTTCAAACCTTGTTTTATGCGGTGAGATCTGAAAGCAAAAAGGATTTTTTAGCTTCATCCGTTGTTGTGGCACGATGGAAGGTCAATTCCAGGAAGCAGCTCGTAATTATAAGGGAGAAGGAACTTGGGAATAATGATTCTGACTTTAGACTTTTGAATACGGGATCAGAGTTTTATTTATATTCCGATCCGAAGGCTTTTTATACATATGTGGAAAATCGGCCATCTACCGGAGGAGATGATAATAATGTAAATAGAGGGGAATCAGATGCAGTAGAGGAAGAATATTCGAAAAATGTCTGGCTCCGTCAGAAATTGGATATGAAATATTCTTGGAAACATGATGCGCTGGATCACCACGTTCAATGGGTGAAAAGGGAATTGTCAACATATTGTCGCTCGGGAATATATCTCCATTCAATTTCCAATACTTCCTACGAGATTATGGAAGATGAAAAAATGGTCGGGATGGTCTATATAATGGAATATAAGGTATACGTCACACTTTGGCATTATAAGAAAGGGGTATATGGAGTTTTTGGAAGGAGTGCAAAGGAGCTAAAGCAATCTGCAGCCGGTGAAAATATAGAATTGATTTATACAAATAGTTTGTGATGTGGAAAAAGTATCAGCGGATTTTTTCTGATGGAATATTGATTGAAGAAGAAAAGCAATTGATGATTCCGGATGAATTGGATCAACTGGAAGATCGGGTTCAGGATTTTGTAAGAGTGATCGAAGAATTAAGTAAAAGTGATATTGCTATGACGCCATTTTTTGTAAGTTATGATATTTCAAACAATAGGGTGAGGACGAAAATTATGAATTACCTTTTGCAAAAAGGAATGACACGATTACAACGGTCGGTTTATTTTGGGCAAACGAATACCCGGATCTTTAACCAAATAAAAAAGACACTCCAGGAAATTAATTCAGTTTTGGATCCTCAAGATAGTATTTTTCTTTTACCTGTGAACCGGGAGATTTGTAATCGCATGAATTTTATAGGAATGGATATGGCACTGGAGGTAACCCGTCCCGAACAGCATACTTTATTTATTTGACTGCATCCAATGCTTTGAATATGAAAAAAATATATATTTTTGATGACAGAACCCAGTACCAGCAAGAATAGGATTGAGACTTGTTTCTGTTTTCCTTGAAACCTGTTTAGGCTCCTTGACAGAACCCAGTACCAGCAAGAATAGGATTGAGACACCTATTTTCAGCTATTTTTAAAGCTGCGAAACGATGACAGAACCCAGTACCAGCAAGAATAGGATTGAGACGTTGCGTACAATATACGCAACGTTTCGATTGCTGAAACGACAGAACCCAGTACCAGCAAGAATAGGATTGAGACTCCTTCTTTATCTTGTATTTCAAACTCTAAACAATTGACAGAACCCAGTACCAGCAAGAATAGGATTGAGACTTGTTCTGTGGTCCTGTAAAAGATTTCTTTTGCCATGACAGAACCCAGTACCAGCAAGAATAGGATTGAGACATACTTTTAGCTATATATTAAGTCTTAATGTATGACAGAACCCAGTACCAGCAAGAATAGGATTGAGACCCTTCCATAGGTGACTTAAAAAGACCCCGTAATGTAGACAGAACCCAGTACCAGCAAGAATAGGATTGAGACCCTTTCCTGAAATCCCCTGGAGTGTGATCTGAAAATGACAGAACCCAGTACCAGCAAGAATAGGATTGAGACCGTTTACTACTACAATTAATTTAACGTCCATAATGACAGAACCCAGTACCAGCAAGAATAGGATTGAGACACACCCGATTTCACCAGCTCCGTAACTCTCCCAGGAGACAGAACCCAGTACCAGCAAGAATAGGATTGAGACCACTATCGGTAGTTTCAAACGAAAGATTTGAAATTTCAGACAGAACCCAGTACCAGCAAGAATAGGATTGAGACTTTGCCATATTCCGGCGTTTCGGGTTTTGTTGATTAAGACAGAACCCAGTACCAGCAAGAATAGGATTGAGACGTCCAGGACAATGATGGTACCATCTTTATCCTGATAAGACAGAACCCAGTACCAGCAAGAATAGGATTGAGACTCAATTCCCGACTCTCTAATATAGTTTCTTACTTCTGACAGAACCCAGTACCAGCAAGAATAGGATTGAGACTTGAACTAATTTTTCCATAATTCAAATGGTAGTATGACAGAACCCAGTACCAGCAAGAATAGGATTGAGACCCCAATGGGAGGAGGTTTAGTGATTCAGCAAAATTAGACAGAACCCAGTACCAGCAAGAATAGGATTGAGACAAAAGGAAGAAAGATGAATGTCAAAACCTCGATGTGACAGAACCCAGTACCAGCAAGAATAGGATTGAGACTAATCCTTCCGGTGTTCGGACCCTGCTCAATGCAACAGACAGAACCCAGTACCAGCAAGAATAGGATTGAGACAGTTACACATTGGATCCATCAATGTGGCGATGTTCTGACAGAACCCAGTACCAGCAAGAATAGGATTGAGACTGATGCGAATGGGGCGCTCTCCTTTTATTTGAAATTTGACAGAACCCAGTACCAGCAAGAATAGGATTGAGACTATTGAAACCGGAAATGAAACTTATTTTTTGGGCTGGACAGAACCCAGTACCAGCAAGAATAGGATTGAGACTGATGCGAATGGGGCGCTCTCCTTTTATTTGAAATTTGACAGAACCCAGTACCAGCAAGAATAGGATTGAGACTATTGAAACCGGAAATGAAACTTATTTTTTGGGCTGGACAGAACCCAGTACCAGCAAGAATAGGATTGAGACCTTATCTTTGTCTCTTGATCCTGATCTTATATCCTTGACAGAACCCAGTACCAGCAAGAATAGGATTGAGACCGCGCGTTATATTGCGCGCTAAATTGCTGCAACGTCCGACAGAACCCAGTACCAGCAAGAATAGGATTGAGACGCATTTAATTTTCATGCTCCTCTCTTTTCCAAATGACAGAACCCAGTACCAGCAAGAATAGGATTGAGACTTTTTGAATTTTTCATACTTGAAATATTTTTGGTTAGACAGAACCCAGTACCAGCAAGAATAGGATTGAGACCTTCCAAACATTGGAAGGAGTGACAAAAATAATGATAGACAGAACCCAGTACCAGCAAGAATAGGATTGAGACTTGCGTCCTTAACAGGCATCTCTAACAGATGCCTGTTGACAGAACCCAGTACCAGCAAGAATAGGATTGAGACTCCTCTGTGTACGTTACAATAACGTACACCATACCCGGACAGAACCCAGTACCAGCAAGAATAGGATTGAGACCCAATCGGCTGAATTTAATGACTGTCTTCATTAGGGACAGAACCCAGTACCAGCAAGAATAGGATTGAGACTACCTTTACTTTCATTTTTTAAATTGTTTTGGTTGACAGAACCCAGTACCAGCAAGAATAGGATTGAGACTATATTGTATTTTTAAAATCTGAAAATATATATGACAGAACCCAGTACCAGCAAGAATAGGATTGAGACAAGCTAAAACGTTCACGCTTGGTTTTACGTTCGCTTGACAGAACCCAGTACCAGCAAGAATAGGATTGAGACTTGTCTCCTCGATGAAGAGACGAATTTTGTTCCGTGGACAGAACCCAGTACCAGCAAGAATAGGATTGAGACAAATTAATTTTCTCTTCTTTGCCATTAACAGAGACGACAGAACCCAGTACCAGCAAGAATAGGATTGAGACCCTGTTTATAGGATTCACAAAAATAATGATAAGTCTGACAGAACCCAGTACCAGCAAGAATAGGATTGAGACCTTATATAGTGGATTCATAAGCAAACCTTGAAACAAGACAGAACCCAGTACCAGCAAGAATAGGATTGAGACTCGTTATCATAGTCAATAATCCATTCGTCACTCCACTGACAGAACCCAGTACCAGCAAGAATAGGATTGAGACGCCACCTTTATAGGTTCTAACATTTTCTGATTCAGACAGAACCCAGTACCAGCAAGAATAGGATTGAGACCCAGATAAACTTACAGCATCACGTTCTTTAAGAGAAGACAGAACCCAGTACCAGCAAGAATAGGATTGAGACCAGAGTCTGCAGATGTGTAATCGTCGGGCCACCTTCTGACAGAACCCAGTACCAGCAAGAATAGGATTGAGACTCTATGGAAGAAGGATCGTAGCATATGTCAACGTTCGGGACAGAACCCAGTACCAGCAAGAATAGGATTGAGACCCGCTGCACTTCTGTCATTGCGTGGCGTGAAAGCCGACAGAACCCAGTACCAGCAAGAATAGGATTGAGACCTATTAATGTTATATTTGTCTTAAAAAAAGGTATTTTGACAGAACCCAGTACCAGCAAGAATAGGATTGAGACAAAAATAAACTGTCCGTCACTATCGTAAAACTCGATAGACAGAACCCAGTACCAGCAAGAATAGGATTGAGACGTTTTTATTGTCAGATTGATTGTTTTTAGGTATCCAGACAGAACCCAGTACCAGCAAGAATAGGATTGAGACGCTCTAACATATGCCTGTTTACATATAAGTACTTTGACAGAACCCAGTACCAGCAAGAATAGGATTGAGACCTTAACAGGCAACTCTAACAAGTGCCTGTTTACATAGACAGAACCCAGTACCAGCAAGAATAGGATTGAGACACTATCACGCCGGGAGGTTTAATAGCACCTGCCATGAGACAGAACCCAGTACCAGCAAGAATAGGATTGAGACATAAGCTTCAAAACGATCTTGAGCGCTTATTACAGGACAGAACCCAGTACCAGCAAGAATAGGATTGAGACATTCGGCGCTTCATTCATAAGCTTCATGACCTCCAGGACAGAACCCAGTACCAGCAAGAATAGGATTGAGACCGAGGCTCCGCCCGAAATTATCGGGATTTTCGATCCGACAGAACCCAGTACCAGCAAGAATAGGATTGAGACTATAGAGACGTTAATACCTACGTCTCTATAAAAGAACGACAGAACCCAGTACCAGCAAGAATAGGATTGAGACTCCTTGCAGGATAATACGTTATTTTTTCCGTATCGTGACAGAACCCAGTACCAGCAAGAATAGGATTGAGACCCTTTCCTCTTTGCCGTTAACTGAAATAATTAATTGAAGACAGAACCCAGTACCAGCAAGAATAGGATTGAGACAGTCTTATTTTGTTCCGTTTTGTCAATTCGGCACAAAAGACAGAACCCAGTACCAGCAAGAATAGGATTGAGACCTGAAATTTGCTTTGTCTCTGTTTTCTTTGTCTCTGGACAGAACCCAGTACCAGCAAGAATAGGATTGAGACCGATTCCAGAGACTTCTTTTGTCTCTGTCTTTTTGACAGAACCCAGTACCAGCAAGAATAGGATTGAGACAAATTAGCAGTATCATGACAATAGGTTTTTATTTTTGACAGAACCCAGTACCAGCAAGAATAGGATTGAGACAGCCCTTTCGTTGCCTCAGCGATATCATTATAATAGACAGAACCCAGTACCAGCAAGAATAGGATTGAGACTGCGAAATATTCTGCTACTCTTTCAGCGATCCATGACAGAACCCAGTACCAGCAAGAATAGGATTGAGACTAGAAGCTTCCAGCTGCAACCTCAATCCTTCCTTCAGACAGAACCCAGTACCAGCAAGAATAGGATTGAGACACCAAGAAAAGATCTTCTGCTATATGCTTCTCTCCGGGACAGAACCCAGTACCAGCAAGAATAGGATTGAGACATAAGAAATCTCGACACCCCACTTGGTGTGGCTCGACAGAACCCAGTACCAGCAAGAATAGGATTGAGACTGTTTTCATTACCTGTCTTTTGTTGTAGTTTGAATTGACAGAACCCAGTACCAGCAAGAATAGGATTGAGACTATTCGCAGCTATTTTTAAAGCTGCGAACCGATCTGGACAGAACCCAGTACCAGCAAGAATAGGATTGAGACGCTCGACCGTAAACCCGTCGTTTAAAATTCTGTAAGACAGAACCCAGTACCAGCAAGAATAGGATTGAGACTGTCCATACTCCGTCTTTTCTGCCAGAGTACTTTGCGACAGAACCGAGTACCAGCAAGAATAGGATTGAGACTTGTTTCGATTGGGTCTGTTTCTGAAATGATTTTAAAGACAGAACCGAGTACCAGCAAGAATAGGATTGAGACTCCTTTCCGTTGACAACAATGATTAATTGTACTTTCAGACAGAACCCAGTACCAGCAAGAATAGGATTGAGACGAGCTCCATTTCGTAGTTTCTTGCTACTAATTGAACTACGACAGAACCCAGTACCAGCAAGAATAGGATTGAGACGGAAGTTCCACAGGCTGCTCGCCATCCCGGAACTTCAGACAGAACCCAGTACCAGCAAGAATAGGATTGAGACTTCTTAGAGAGATCTTTAGCCCTCCTTTCCTCCTCTTGACAGAACCGAGTACCAGCAAGAATAGGATTGAGACTATTCCTTTCACTTCGGAGTAATAACGGGCGGGCGCAGACAGAACCGCGTACCACGAAGATGACTGAATGGAGTCTCCCGTAAGGAGTGACCGAAGCAATTAAGTATTGCTTCGATGAAGGAACCGGGATGTCCCTATCCCGGGTGGGCGGGCTTTTAAATTGAAATGTACCCTCAGCCCGGAGGTCTTCGGTTCCCTCGTCAAAGGTAGATTTACTACCTTTGGTCTCGCTGTGCTCGACTTCACTCGGTCATCACGAAGAATAGGATTGAAACTTATAAGCTCAAGGAGCTTTTATTGGTGGATCCTCTACATGGATGAATTTTCCATATATTTACCCCGACCAAAAATGAACTTATGAGCAAGTCGGAAGAGTTCCTCAATTACTACAATGAAATCGACGCTTTCCTCAAAAAGGATGGTAATTATATCTACTACGAATCCTATACC
>Ga0209487_1002675_pt1 | contig 14393 bp, 16 predicted proteins | sample Poulit2012_FD_187524 | JGI IMG/M metagenome (GOLD analysis project Ga0209487, IMG submission 187524) | Agricultural soil microbial communities from Georgia to study Nitrogen management - Poultry litter 2012 (SPAdes) (version 2) | ecosystem: Environmental > Terrestrial > Soil > Agricultural land... | reverse complement strand
GATGTTGCCCAGCGCCGACCCGAGGCCGGCGTCGGTGCGGCGGGTGATCTCCCGACCGAACGGCCAGAGCACGTACCCGGCGATCCGGAACGAGGCGATGCCCCACGGGATGGTGACGATCAGGATGCAGCAGATCAGGCCGGCGAGGGCGTAGGCGATCGCCAGCTCCAGCCCGGCCAGCAGGAGCCAGATGATGTTCAAGATCGTGCGCACCGGCTCAGTCTACGAACACCGCGCCGGGCTGCTGCTCGGGCGTCGCTACGCTGGGCGCTGATGTCGAGCGAACGCGTACCGCTGCACCGCCACCCCCGCGCCGCCGAGCTGCACGAGGCCGGTGCCAGCGGCTTCGTGCTGGTGCTCGCCGGCGGCGGGTACGCCCACCGGTCCGACCACGAGGGGCCCGGGGTGGTGGACTTCCTCGCCGGTCATGGCATCCCCGCGGCCAGCCTGGACTACCCGGTCGCCCCGGCCCGCTACCCCGACGCCCTGGAGCAGGTGCTGCTCGCACTGGCCGACCTGCGTGCCGGGGTGCACGGAGTGGTGACCGGGCCGCTCGCGGTCGTCGGGTTCTCCGCCGGCGGCCACCTGGCTGGTACTGCCGCCACTGCCACCGACGCCGAGCGCGCCCTGGTGGCTGCCCGCGCAGGCCTGGATCCTGCGGCGGTGCGCCGTCCGGACCTGCTCACCCTGGCCTACCCGGTGGCCTCGCTGGTGCACCGCACGCACGTCGGCTCCCGGCTGAACCTGCTCGGCGAGGACGCCCCGGAGGAGCTGGCCGCGACGCTCAGCCTGGAGCGGCGCGCCGAAGCCGGCATACCGCCGCTGCTGTGCTGGCACACCGCTGACGACGATGCGGTACCGGTGCAGAACTCGCTGCTTGCCGCCGGAGCCTGGCGGGACGCCGGGGTGGAGGTGGAGCTGCACGTGTACCCGACCGGTCGGCACGGCCTCGGTCTGGCCACCGGCGAGCCGGCGCCTGTGTCGACCTGGCCGGCAACCTGGCTGACGTGGCTGGCGCGCCACGGGGTCCGCCCGGCCGCATAGTGGCATCTGGCCGGTCGGGCGGCACGCGGGCGGTGCAGCGGCGTAGGTTGGTGCTATGCACGTGATCGAAGCAGCCCAGGCTGGTGGCCCAGATGTCCTGCAGTACGTTCAGCGGCCCGCACCGGAGCCCGGCCCCGGCCAGGTGCTGGTGCGCACCGAGGCCATCGGGGTGAACTTCATCGACACCTATCACCGCAGCGGTGTCTACCCGATGGACTTCCCCCTGGTGCCTGGTCAGGAGGGCGCCGGCGTGGTCAGCGCCGTGGGCGAGGGAGTCACCCAGGTGGCCGAGGGTGACCGGGTGGCCTGGGCGACCAGCCTGACCGGCTCCTATGCCGAGCAGGTGCTGGTGGACGCCGCTGTGGCGCTACCGGTCCCGGACGCTCTGGACACCCCGACCGCCGCGGCCCTGGCCCTGCAGGGGATGACCGCCCAGATGCTCGTCGACGGTGTGGTCGCCCTGGAACCGGGCCAGACCGTGCTGGTCACCGCAGGCGCCGGCGGGGTGGGGCTGCTGCTCACCCAGCTCGCCGTCGCGGCCGGGGCGCGAGTGATCACCACCGTCTCCACGGCGGAGAAGGAGGAGCTCTCCCGCGGGGCCGGTGCCTGGGCGGTGATCCGGTACACGGAGCTGGACGACCTGACCACCGAGCTACCAGCGCGAGTGCGCGAGCTCACCCATGGGGTGGGTGTGGATGTCGCGTACGACGGCGTAGGGAAGGACACGTTCGACGCGTCCCTGGCCAGTGTGCGCACCCGGGGCATGCTGGTGCTCTTCGGCGGGGCGAGCGGTCAGGTGCCGCCGTTCGACCTGCAACGGCTGAACCGCGCCGGGTCGCTGTTCGTCACCCGGCCGACGCTCGCGCACTACATCGAGGATCCGGACGAGCGCCGGTTCCGGGCCGGAGCGGTGTTCGCTGCCGCCCGGACCGGCTCGCTGCAGGTGCGCATCGGCGCCCGCTACCCGCTGGTCGACGCCGCCGAGGCGCACCGGGCGCTGGAGGGCCGGGAGACCACCGGCAAGGTGCTGCTCATCCCCTGAGCCACCCTGACGGCCCTGACGGCCCCGCCCGCCCCCGCGAGGGTGCGGTTGTGGTTGCGAAACTCACCAATCGCAACCACAACCGCACCCTCGCCGCAGGGCGGTGGTGGCACCGGCCTCAGCTGCGCAGCTCGGCGCCGAACCGCTGGGCTGCCAGCGCCACCACTGCTTCGCGCACCCCCGCCGTGTCGGCAGCGGTCAGGGTCCGGTCCGGGGCGCGCATCCGTAGCGAGAACGCCAACGACTTGCGGCCCTCGCCGAGCGTGTCCGAGGAGTAGGCGTCGAACAGCCGCACCTCTTCGGCCAGCTCCCCGCCGGCCTCCTGCACGGTGGCGAGCAGCTCGGCGGCGGGCACCTCGGCGGGCACCACCAGGGCGATGTCCTCCTTGGCTGCCGGGTAGGTGGATACCGGCCGGTACTGTGTCGGCTCGGTCGGCGCTGCCGCCAGCAGCACGTCCAGGTCCACCTCGAAGGCCACCGTCCGGGCGGGCAGCCCGAGGGCCTGGGTGACCTTCGGCGCCAGCTCACCGGCGTAGCCGGCCACTGTGCCGTCGGCAGCTGTCAGCCGGGCGCACCGGCCCGGGTGCCACGGTGCCCGGTCGGTCTCCGCGGTCACCTGCACCTGCGCCCCCGCCCGCTGGGCGACCAGCTGGGCCAGCTCGATCCCGTCGGCGTAGTCAGCGGCGCGGGCGGTGCTGAGCACCCCGGGCGGGACCCGGTTGCCGGCCAGGATGCCGGCCACCAGCACCGGCTGGTCCGGGACCGCCTCGCGCACCTGCGCGAGCACCTCGTCGCTGGGCCGCTCACCCAGGGGCGGTAGCGGGGAGAGGTGGGCTACGCCGTCGGGACGGGTGACGGACCCGATCTCGTAGATGCCCAGGTCGGTCATTCCCCGCCCGATGTTCCGTACCGCCGCATCCACCAGGGAGTCCAGCACGCTGGTGCGCATCGCCGGCTGGGCGTCGGACAGCGGGTTCGCCAGGTGCACGGCGCGCCGGCGGTCGTCGCCCTCCGGCAGGCCGAGCTCGTCGTGCCGGGACGGGGCGATGAACGGGTAGGTCAGCACCTGCACCAGCCCCGCCTCGGCCAACGTCTGCGCCACCGCACGGCGCCGACGCTGCGACAGCGTCAGCCCGCGCCCACCGGCCGGGGCGGTCGGCAGCACCGAGGGCACCTGGTCGTACCCGCGCAGCCGCACCACCTCCTCCACCAGGTCCGCCGGCACCCTCAGGTCCGGGCGCCAGCTCGGCGGCACCACACGCAGGTGCGGGGCACGCAACGCACGCCGGCCGCCCTCCCCCTCCGGGGCCTCGGCCTGCTCCACAGTGGCACCCAAGGAGCGCAGCGTCTCGGCGACCTCCTCGGCGGTGTAGTCCACGCCGACCAGCCGGCCCGGCAGGTCCGCGTCCAGCTCGATCGGGGCCGGGGCCTTCGTGCGGTCCAGGTCGGTGGCGGACTCCTCGGCCACCCCGCCGGCGAGCTCGGTCAGCAGGTCCACGACCCGCTGCGCGGCGACCGGCGGCAGGGCAGGGTCCACACCACGCTCGAACCGTTTGGCCGCCTCGCTGGGCAGCTTGTGCCGCCGGGCGGTACGGGCCACCGTGATCGGGTCGAAGTGCGCGGCCTCCACCAGCACGGCGGTGGTCGAGGCGCTCACTTCGGTCTCCGCGCCGCCCATCACCCCGGCCAGACCGAGCACGCGTGCCCCGGGGCCGCCGGCGGAGTCGGTGATCAGCAGGTCCTCGGTGTCCAGGGTGCGCCTGACGTCGTCCAAGGTGGTCAGCTGTTCGCCGGCGCGGGCGCGGCGCACCACGATCGGGGTGGCCAGCGTGTCCAGGTCGTAGGCGTGGATCGGCTGGCCGAGGTCGAGCATCACGTAGTTGGTGATGTCCACCACCAGGGAGATCGGCCGCATCCCGGCCTGCCGCAGCCTGGTGGCCATCCATCCGGGGGTCTGCGCGGTCGGGTCGATGTCGCGCACGATCCGGGTCACGAACCGGTCGCAGCCGCCCACCCCGTGGATCGGTCGCTCGTCGTGCACGGTGACCGCGAACGCGTCCACCATGAACTCCGGCACGTCGGTGCTCAGCACCGGGTCGGTGAAGGTGGCCCCGGTGGAGTGGGCGTACTCCCGGGCGATGCCGCGCATGGCGAAGCAGTAGCCGCGGTCCGGGGTGACGTTGATCTCCAGCACCTCCTCCCCCAGGCCGAGCAGCTCGATCGCGTCCGTGCCCGGCGCCGGCGGGTCGGACAGCACGATGATGCCTTCGTGGTCCTCGCCGAGGCCGAGCTCGCGGGCAGAGCAGATCATCCCGTCGGAGAGGTGCCCGTAGGTCTTGCGCGCGGAGATGGTGAAGTCACCGGGTAGCACGGCACCCGGCAGGGCGACCACCACGGAGTCCCCCACGGAGAAGTTGTGCGCCCCGCAGACGATCCCGCGCGGTGCGCCGCCCTCAGCACCGTGCTCGGCGCCGACGTCCACCTGGCACCAGTTGATCGTCTTGCCGTTCTTCTGTGGTTCGGGCACCACCTCCAGCACCCGGCCGACGACCAGCGGGCCGGTGATGCCGGCGCGGTGGATGGTCTCCTCCTCCAGGCCCACGCGCACCAGGTCGGCGGCCAGCTGGTCCGGGGTGGTGCCGGCCGGGACGTCGACGTGCTCGCGCAGCCAGGTGATCGGTACCAGCGGCATCAGCGCGCTCCTTCCATGGAGAAGCGGATATCCCCTTCGATGATGTCGTGCATGTCCTCGATCCCGTGCCGCAGCATCAGGGTGCGCTCGATGCCCATGCCGAACGCGAACCCGGAGTACTCCTCCGGGTCGATGCCGCAGGCGCGCAGCACGTTCGGGTTGACCATGCCGCAGCCGCCCCACTCGATCCAGCCCGGGCCGCCCTTCTTCGCGGGGAACCACAGGTCCATCTCCGCGCTCGGCTCGGTGAACGGGAAGAACGAGGGCCGCAGCCGGGTCTTGGCCTCCGGCCCGAACATGGTGCGGGCGAAGTGGTCCAGCACGCCGCGCAGGTGCGCCATGGTCAGCCCGCGGTCCACGGCCAGACCCTCCACCTGGTGGAACACCGGGGTGTGCGTGGCGTCCAGCTCGTCGGTGCGGAACACCTTGCCCGGGCAGGCGATGTAGACCGGCAGGTCCCGTTCCAGGAGGGCGCGGGCCTGCACCGGGGAGGTGTGCGTGCGCAGCACGAGATGCTCGGGCGAGGCAGCCGGGCCGCCGGGCGCCACGAAGAACGTGTCCTGCATCTGCCGGGCGGGGTGGTCCGTGCCGAAGTTGAGGGCGTCGAAGTTGAACCACTCGTGCTCCACCTCGGGCCCCTCGGCGATCTCCCAGCCCATCCCGGTGAAGAAGTCGGCGACCTCCTCCATCAGAGTGTCCAGCGGGTGCCGGGCCCCGGGTCGACGGCGGTCGGCCGGGATGGTCACGTCCACCGCCTCGGTCTGCAGCACCTGGGCGTCCCGTTCGGCCTCCAGCTCGGTCTGCCGGGCGGCGAGCGCCTGGTTCATCCTTCCCCGGGACTGGCCGACCAGCTTGCCGGCAGTGGCCTTCTGGCTTGGCTCCAGTGCGCCGATGGCGCGGTTCGCCAGCGCCAGGGGGCTCTTGTCGCCGGTGTGGGCGATGCGGACCGCCTTCAGCTCGTCCAGGCTGCTCGCGGCGGCCACGGCCTGCAGGCCGGCCTCCAGGGCAGCCCCGACGGCGTCGGCGTCAGTGGGCGAGGGGACATCGGGCTGGTCAGGGTGATCGGGCTGATCAGGGGTGCTCATGCGAACCTTCCGGGCGAACAGTGGACCAGTGGGAGTCTAGGGTGCCCGCCCGGGGCGCTGTGAGATCGGCGGCGAGCCATCGCCGCACACGCGCCGGCCCTCAGGCGGGCCGGGTAAATCGCGTGGCGTGCATGGGCCCATCCTGCCACAGCCGATCCGGACACCGTTCCCGGGGTGCGCCCACAGCTCCTCCCGCGCCCGGTCACCGCACCTGCACAGAATCGCCGCACAGATCTCGGGGGCCGGCTCGGCGTGCATGAGAGCCTTGGATCTGGTCGACCAGAGGAGCTTCATCTTCCATGTTGCCTGCCATCGCGCGCGGTGTCGTCGCGCCCGCCGCCGAGTACGACGGGTTCATCGGTTGGGTGCTGTCGCTGATGACCACCATCGGTGAGGTCGGTGTGGGTCTGGCGGTGCTGATCGAGACGTTCTTCCCGCCGATCCCCTCCGAGGCGGTGCTGCCCGGTGCCGGGTTCCTCGCCTGGGACGGGCGGATGAACGTGTGGTGGGCGATCGTGGCCGCCACGCTGGGCGGCCTGGTCGGCGCGTGGGTCTGGTACGGGCTCGGTGCGCTCCTCGGCCGGGACCGCACCCGGTGGATCTTCGAGAAGACGCCGTTGCTGGAGACCGCCGACTTCGACAAGGCTGAGACGTTCTTCGCTCGCTGGGGCGGCGCGGCGGTGTTCTTCGGCCGGTGCGTGCCGCTGGTGCGCTCGTTCATCTCCATCCCGGCGGGGATCGAGCGGATGCGGCTGTGGCCGTTCACGGTGTACACCCTGGTCGGCTCGCTGATCTGGAACGGCCTGTGGATCGGGCTGGGATTCGCCTTCGGCCCAGCGATCGACCCGGTGCTGGAGCGGTGGAGCGGGGTGCTGTCCAAGCTCGTGGTGGCGGTGATCGCACTGGCGATCCTGTGGTTCGTCGTGGTCCGGGTGCGCAAGCTGCTGCGGGCCCGCCGGGAGGAGACCCCCAGCGGGAGCTGACCCCTCCTCCGTCCACTCTCGTTCCAGGGCTCCGCCGCCGACCGCTACGCTGGAACGCATGGCTGAAGAACCCGCTCCGATCTCCTTCGCCCGTGGCGCCCCCTCGCTGGACATCATCGATGTCGAGGGGCTCAAGGCCGCCGCCGACCGCGCCTTCACCAACGACCCCGCCGGCAGCTTCGCCTACGGCACGTCCGTGGGGTACAAGCCGCTGCGCTCCTGGATCGCCGAACGGCACGGGGTGGCCGAGGACCAGGTGCTGGTCACCAACGGGTCCATGCAGGCAGACGCGTTCCTGTTCGACACTCTCGTCCAGCCGGGCGACACCGTGGTGGTGGAGCGGCCCAGCTACGACCGCACCCTGGGGTCTCTCAAGGGCCGGGAGGCAGACCTGCGGGCGGTGCCGCTGGCTGAGGACGGCGTCGACGTCCAGGCGATCGCGGACCTGGCCGCCGGCACGAAGCTGTCCCTGGCGCACCTGATCCCGAACTTCCAGAACCCGGCCGGCTACTCGCTGTCCGGGCAGAAGCGGCGCGCGATGGTGGCCCTGGCCCGGGAGCGTGAGTTCACCATCTTCGAGGACGACCCGTACGTGGAGCTGCGGTTCTCCGGGGAGCGCGAGCCGACGATGCTGTCGCTGTCCACCGCCGGTGAGGTGGTCTATGCCTCCTCGTTCTCCAAGACGGTGTGCCCGGGGATCCGAGTGGGCTACCTGGTCGGCCCGGCCGAGGTGATCGCGAAGATCGCCAAGCTGGCCACCGGCACCTACATCTCCCCGAACATGGTCGCCCAGTCGATCGTGAACGAGTTCGTCCGCGGCGGGTCGTTCGACACCTCGATCGCCACAGTGAAGACTGCGCTGGCCGAGCGTGCCGAGCGGCTCTGCGCAGGCCTGCGCGAGCACATCCCGGAGGCGCAGTTCGTGGAGCCCGAGGGCGGTTACTTCCTCTGGGTCACCCTCCCGGAGAACGTGGACGGCGACGCGCTGTTCACCGCCGCGGCCGAACGTGGCGTGCAGATCGTCAGGGGCAGCGACTTCCTCCTCGATGACGCGAAGAACGCCATCCGGCTGGCCTACTCCGGGGTCACCCCGGAGGAGATCGACGAGGGTGTGCGACGCCTCGCGGAGGCCTACCGCTCCCTGTGAGGTGCGGCTCGCGGCGTCTCAGCTGGTGAGCCGTTCGGTGCTGGGCCACCGCCTGCCCAGGCGGGTGCCTAGTCTGTGCTCATGGACCTGCTCGCCGCCCTCGCCGCGACGCTCGCGCTGGTCGCCCTGTCGCTCGGGGCGGGCGCGCTGTGCCGGTCTCGGACCAGAGGTGTACGGCGATCGCAACCCGCAGCCGTCCACCTGCACCGGCTGCTGGCCTGTGCCGAACCGGGCGCCCAGTCCGGCGACGCAGCCCAGCTCCAGCCGGCTCCCGGTGACCGGGCCACCCTGGTGCAGTTCTCCTCGGACCTGTGCAGCAGCTGCGGACCCGCCCGTCGGGTGCTCAGCCAGCTCGCGCAGACCCACCCGGGGGTGGTGCATGTCGAGATCAACCTGACCGCGCACCCGGAGCTGGCCGGCGAGCTCAGGCTGCTGGCCACCCCGACCACGATCGTCTTCGCCCCGGACGGCACCGAGCGGGGCCGGATCACCGGTGCGCCCCGGAAGACAGCTCTGCGCGAGACCCTGTCCGACCTCCTGGAGCCCGCCGGTGCCGTCACCGCCTGAGCACACCACCCCAGCGCCGTCGCCCGCAGGAGGCATCGACCCCCGCGGCCCGAGGTTCACCGCGACGATCGTGTCTGTGCTGCTGCTGGCCGTGGTGTTCCTGGGTGTGGCCGGGGCGCGGTCGGCGGCCGCCGTCCTGCTCGCAGTGGCCGTGGCCACGTTCGCTTGGGGCGCTGCCGCCGGAGTCCGCCGGCACCCGCTGGGCTGGCTGTTCCGGGTGGTGGTGCGCCCGCGACTCCGCCCGCCCGCCGACCTGGAGGATCCGGCAGCGCCACGGTTCGCGCAGCTGGTCGGGTTTCTGGTCACCGGCGCCGGTCTGGTGCTGGGACTGGCCGGGGTGGCGCCGGCGGTGCCGGTCGCCGCGGGTGCCGCCTTTGTCGCGGCCTTCCTGAACGCAGCATCCGGCTACTGCATCGGGTGCCAGCTGTACGTGCTGCTGCTGCGGGTACGGGCGGGTGGTTCGACCGCCTGAGTGCCGAGGGCTCTCTCGCCTGCCGGCGGAGGTCGCGGTCGTCGACGGCGGAGGGTCGCTCGGGCGTGCGGCGCACCTTCCCGCGGTCCCGCCGAGCGCATAGGGTGTCCGCCATGGCATCCCCCGCGAGAATGCTGGACGTACCCGGCCCCGACGGAGACCGGCAGGTGCGGATCTCCTCCCCGGACCGCCAGCTGTGGCCGGGGATCAGCAAGTGGGACCTGGCCAGCTACACCGCAGCGGTCGGGCCGGCGCTGCTGCGCGCGCTCGGCGACCGGCCGGTCACCCTGCAACGGTTCCCCGGCGGGGTGGGCGGGGAAGAGTTCTTCTCCAAGAACCCGCCGCGCGGGGCACCGGAGTGGTCCCGCACCGTGATGTGCACCTACCCCTCCGGGCGCAGGCACCCGCAGCTGGTGATCGACGAGGCGGCCACCGCGGTGTGGACGGTGCAGATGAACACGATCACCTTCCACCCGTGGCCGGTGCGCACGGCGAACACCGACAACCCGGACGAGCTGCGTATCGATCTCGACCCCCAGCCGGGGCGCACGTTCGCCGACATCGTCGAAGCGGCCCGAGCCCTGGGCGACCTGCTGCGCGAGCTGGACCTGACCCCGTGGGTGAAGACCAGCGGCAGCCGCGGTCTGCACGTGTACGTCCGGATCGCACCGGACTTCGAGTTCCTGGACGTGCGGCACGGGGTGATCGCGATCGCCCGGGAGCTCGAGCGGCGGCTGCCGGAGCTGGTGACCACCGCCTGGTGGAAGGAGGAACGCGGGGAGAAGATCTTCGTCGACTTCAACCAGGCGAACCGGGACCGCACGATCGCCTCCGCCTACTCCCCCAGACCGCTGGACGGGGCACCGGTGTCGATGCCGGTGCGCTGGGCGGACCTGGACGAGGTGACGATGAGCGACTTCACTGTGCGCACCGTGCCGGACCTGCTCGCCTCCAGCGGTGATGCCTGGGCCGGGATCGACGAGGCGGTCGGGCGCCTGGAACCGGCGCTGGCGATGTGGCAGGCGGACGTCGACCGCGGCCTGGGCGAGATGCCGTTTCCCCCGGAGTACCCGAAGATGCCCGGTGAACCACCGCGGGTGCAGCCGAGCAAGAAGGTCGCCGAGCACTGGGACGCCGCAGGCGGGCGAGTCACCGACTGAGGTACCGATCGAGGCGGCGGATACCAAACGGTAGCCCCGCAGGTATGAGCGCATCATGGCGACGACGATCAAGGTGAGTCCGGAGCTGCGCGACCGGATCAACCGCGACGCGCGGGCACGAGGTGTGGACGACGGCCCGCCTGGTGAGTGAGCTGCACCGCGGAGACGTCGTGTGGTCTGAGCTCGACCCGGTGCGCGGCCGCGAGCAGTCCGAACGCCGTCCGGCGCTCGTGGTCGCCAGCGACCTCTACCTCGAGCAGGCTCGTCGGCATCCTCGGAAGGGTCGACTCCACGACGATGCGGGAGGTGGACGGCTGGTTGCGGGACCTCCTCGGCCTGCCGTAGCGAGAGTCGCGCTCGTTGGGACCTTCTCTCACCGGCTGAGCACGTCCGCCAGGTCGTAGGCCACAGCCCGGTCCACCTGGTCCAGGGTGCACGAGCGCGGGTCGCGGTCCGGGCGCCAGCGCAGGAACGTCACCGCGTGCCGGAACCGCATCCCCTCCAGCTGGTCGAACGCCACCTCGACCACCCGTTCGGGCCGCAGCGGTACGTAGGAGACGTCCTTGCTGGCGGAGAACCGGGACCGCTCGGTCTCCGCCGCCTCCACGTTGCCCTCGGCGTCCCGGCGCACCAGCGGTTCCAGCTCGGCGACCAGCTCCAAGCGGCGGGTGTTCGTGAACGCCGCGATGCCGCCGACGTTCACCAGCTCACCGGCCTCGGTGTACATGCCCAGCAGCAACGAGCCCACGCCCTGCCCGGACTTGTGCACCCGGTAGCCGACCAGCACGGCCTCGGCGGTCCGGCGGTGCTTGACCTTGATCATCGCGCGCTTGTTCGGCTGGTAGGTGCCCTCGCGCGCCTTGGCCACCACCCCGTCCAGCCCGGCGCCCTCGAACTGGGAGAACCACTGCTCGGCCAGCGCGGCGTCGTCGGTGACCCGGGTCAGATGGATCGGCGCCGCGGGGTCGATACCGGCGAACAGCTCCTCCAGCGCGGCTCGGCGCACGTGCAGCGGCTCCACGGTGTAGTCGGTCTCGCCCAGGGCGAGCAGGTCGAAGGCGACCAGCTCCGCCGGGGTCTCCTCAGCGAGCCGGGTGATCCGGGAGGCGGCCGGGTGGATGCGCTGCGAGAGCGCCTCCCAGTCCAGCCGCTGGGCACCGGGCTCTCCGCTGCGCACCACGATCTCACCGTCGATGGCGCACCGGGTGGGCAGGTGCTCGCTGAGCGCAGCCACCAGCTCCGGGAAGTACCGGGTGAGCGGTTTAGCGCCACGGGAGGCGAGCTCGATCTCGTTCCCGTCGCGCAGCACGATGCCGCGGAAGCCGTCCCACTTCGGTTCGTAGAGGTAGCCGCCCTCGACGGCGCCCGCCGCCGGGATCGTCTTCGCCGCCTTGGCGAGCATGGGCTGGATCGGCAGGTCCAGGGGGAGGTCCATCCAGTCACGGTAGCCTGCCGGGGCGACGGCGTCGCGCACCTGCCGTAGGCTCGTTCTCGTGGATGCAGACGCCCGCGGGATCGCCAAGAAGATCCTCGCCGAGGAAGGCAATCGGGGCCTCGGCGGTGTGCAGCTGGTCTCCGGTAGGACGCTGGAGCCGTTCAGCCGGGCTGGTCAGGACGGCGCGCATAACCTCGTGGACAAGGCCCTCGCCGCCCTCGCTGATGGCGACCAGGACCGAGCCCGCCGCTACCTGCGCACTGGTGCCCGGCTGCCGAACGATGACCGGGAAGAAGGCCATCCGCTCCCCTGGATCGTGCACATGGAGCTGTTCAACCTGGTCACGGACGCCCTGGAGGCCGCCGAGGAGGGGGACATGCGATGGCTGGACGCCGCCCTCGAGGTGCTGGAGCACGCCGATCAGACCGAGAGCACCGAGCTGCGCGACGTGCTCGCCACCCTTGCCACCGACCATGAGTTGAGCCCAGTGGAGCATCGCGGCCTCCAGGCCGCGATCGCGGCGATGCCCGAGCGGCCGATCCTTGCTGACCGCCAGGTCGAGGAGACCGAGCTGGTCGAGGGCACGCTGGCCCTGCTGCAGCTGTGTCACACCTACGACGCCGCCCTCGCCAGCCGCGGCGGCTGACCTCCCGCCCGTGGCGCGGCTAGAGGTCGACGGCGCCGATCACCTCGTGCGCGACCGTTCCCCCTGGCCCCTCCCCCAGCCTGGAGCGGACCAGCTCGACCTGGTCCGCAGTCCACTCCGGTCCCGCGTAGACAGCGAGCGCCCGGGCAAGCGGACGCAGGTCCAGCTCGCGGGCACGGCGGCCGGTCCGGGCGACGGTCAGGTGGGGTCGCGGCGCCCGCTCCTCCTCCGCCTCGGCCAGCGGCGCCCGGGCACAGTCGACCATCAGGTCGCGCAGCCGCGCCACCTCACCGGCGAGGCCGACCCACAGGTTCCTGGAGGAGAACGAGCCAGCCCCGCGCAGCGACAGCTGCATGCTGCCCCACCCGGCCACAGCGGCAGCCAGCGCCGCCTGCACATCGCGCGCTGCGCCGTCGGGCACCTCCCCGTAGAAGGCGACGGTCAGGTGCAGCTGGTCCGGCGGAACCCAGCGCAACCGCTGGCCGGCACCGGAGCGCAACGGCGCGAGCGCGCCGTCCAGGTGCTCCAGCACAGGACCGGTCGGGCGGATCGCGGCGAACAGCCTCATCCATCGCAGCCTAGGCGAGCGTGCGCCGGAGCACCTCGGGCACGGCCTCGCGTGGCACCTGCCCGAGGATCACCAGCGTCGCCAGACCATGGACCACCGCCCACAACCACTGCCCCGTCACCTCGACCGGGCCGGTGAGCACACCGGCCTGGATCGCCGCCGCCACCAGGTGCTGCAGCAGCTGCTCGTGCCGCGCCGCCTGGGTGGCCAGCTGCCCCGCCCCGGTGCCGCGGTTCAGCGCCGGATCGAAGACGAGCGCGAACCGGGACGGGTGCTCGGCCGCCCAGTCGACGTAGGCCAGGCCAGCGGCCAGCAGGTCAGCTCCCGCGTCGGTGCCGGTGACCGCATGCTCCTGGGCGTCGATGAAGTCCACCATCCATCGGCGGGCGAGCTCGGTGCGCAGCTCGTCCTGGCTGGCGAAGTGCTTGTACGGGGCGGCGTGGCTGACCCCGACCTCGCGGGCCAGCGCCCGCAGGCTGATGGTGCTGGCGACGTCGGCGTCCAGGATCCGTTCGGCGGCACCGAGCAGCGCATTGCGCAGGTCGCCGTGATGATAGCTCGATGTTGACACTGACTACTTTGCCTCATACGCTGACGAATGTTGACAGCGCCTACTTTATCGGATCGGACGAGAGATGACACCGAGCAGGCTGATGAACGCCGTACCGGCCGCCGTGCTGCGTACTCCCCTGCTGCACCGGCTGCTCAGTGGGCGGTACCTGCTGCTCACCTTCACCGGGCGCAGCACCGGGCGGCGCTACCGCACCCCGGTGGCCTACTGGACCACCCCCGAGGGCATCACGTTCTCCACCGACTCGCGATGGTGGCGCAACCTTCTCACCGAGCCGACGGTGGAGCTGCTCCTGAGGGGCCGGCGCGCACGGGGCGTCGCGCGACCGGTGGACGAGGTGGCCGAGGCCGCCGAGCTGCTCGGCCACCTGGTGCACGGTGTGCCCGGCTACCGGCGTGCGGCCGGCGTTCGGGCCGAGCGGGGTGGCCGGGTGAGCGCGGCGGAGCTGGTCCGCGCGGTCACCGACGAGCGTCGCGTGTTCGCGGTGCAGGTGCTGGCGTGACGGCGCACGAGCTGGTCGTCCTGGCCGCGCTGGTGCTGCCGGGCTTCACTGCGTGCGCCGAGTTCGGCTCGTACGCGTTCGTGCATCCGGTGATCCGCCGGCTGCCGACCGAGCACCACGTGAGCGTCGAGCAGGGACTGGTGCGCACGTTCGGGCGGGTCATGCCGGTGGCCATGCCGCTCTGCCTGGGCGTGCTGATCCTGTGGGCGAGCCTGGTGGGCGTCGGGGTGCTGCCGTGGCTGGCGGTCGGCCTGTGGGGGCACGGGCTGGTGACCACGGTGGCGGTCAACGTGGGGATCAACCTGCGCACCGCCCGCACCAGGGTCGCCGAGGTGGCCGAACCTGCCTGGGCGAGGATGCGCAGGCGGTGGGAGGTGTTCCAGGCGGTGCGTTCCTGGGCGTTCCTGGTGGCATTCGTGATCACCTGCGTGGCAGTCGTGCAGAGCTGATCGCTCCCGCGAGCATCACGGCCGTCGCAC
>Ga0209487_1002673_pt1 | contig 14395 bp, 12 predicted proteins | sample Poulit2012_FD_187524 | JGI IMG/M metagenome (GOLD analysis project Ga0209487, IMG submission 187524) | Agricultural soil microbial communities from Georgia to study Nitrogen management - Poultry litter 2012 (SPAdes) (version 2) | ecosystem: Environmental > Terrestrial > Soil > Agricultural land... | reverse complement strand
CGCCGGGTTGCTCCAGTGCACCACCAGGAACCGTTCCGGGCCGGCGACGGCGCCGGCCATCCGGCGCACCGGGATCGTGGAGGTGTTCGAGCCGATGATCGCCTCCGGCCGTGCGGCCGCGGAGATACGTGCGAGCACGTCGTGCTTGATCTCGAGGTCCTCGGGCACGACCTCCTCGATGAAGTCGGCGTCCCGGGCCGCCTCCTCCAGCGTGGGTGCCGCAGAGAGGTTCGCCTGGACCGCCTCAGTGGTGCCTGCAGGCAGCAGGCCTGCCTCGACGTCGCGCCCCACGTCCCGCAGCGCCCTCTCCCGGCCGGCCTCGGCCAGCTCGGGCGTCGCGTCGGTCACTGTGACCGTGACCCCTGCCGCTGCGAGCCGTTGTGCGATGCCGGTGCCCATGTACCCGGCGCCGACGATGGCGACCCGCTCGATCCGCTCAATCATGCGTTGCGTTCTCCTCAAGCTTCGATGCTTACTCATCTGATGAGTCTGCCTCTACCGTACTCACGTTATTGGACGCTGACCAGACCGTCTCTGCACTCTCCGGGTGAATGTGGCCGAAACTGATCAGCACAGTTCCCGTACAGAGCCGCGAACCTCTGGCAGCATGGACCTATGCCGACCACACCTGTGAAGTCCACGCGCGGTGCCACGCGCACTGCTTCGGACGGCGTGGTGGAGCATCTTGAGCACCTGATCTTCGACGGCGAGTACCACCCGGGCGACTCACTGCCCTCGGAGAGCGAGCTCGCGGCATCGCTGCAGGTGAGCCGGCTGACGGTGCGGGAAGGGGTGCGCTCGCTGGCCGCGCGCGGGCTGGTGGAGGTGAGCCACGGCCGCCGACCGGTGGTCACCGCGCCGAACGCCAGCCAGCTGCGGGACTTCTTCTCCTCCACCGTGCGCCGCGACGCCAGCGGGCTGCTCGAGCTGCTGGAGGTGCGGCTCGCGATCGAGGTGCACGCCGCCGAGCTGGCTGCCCGGAACGCCACCGGACCGCAGGTCGACACGCTGTATGCCGCGTTGCAGGCGATGGCCTCCTCCGACGATGATGCCGCGTTCACGGCCGCCGACCTGCGGTTCCACCATGCGATCACCGAAGCCAGCGGGAACCGCATGATCAGCCTGCTGGTCGAGGGCATGGTGGACCCGCTGAAGACCGGTCGGCTGCTCAGCCTGCGCGGCTACCTGCAAGAGGCTCCCGACCTGGACGACCTGATCGCCGAGCACCGGGCCATCGTCGACCGGATCGCCGCCCACGACCCCAAAGGAGCGGCGCGGGCGATGCGGGCGCACCTGGCCACCACTCGTCGCGACCTGCTGCGCGGACTTTCGCACTGAGCAACAGCTCACTTCACGGCACCGAAGGTCAGGCCCTGCACCAGCCGGTCCTGCGCGGCGACCCCCACTGCGATCACTGGCAGGGAGACTGCCAGCGCCCCGGCCGAGACAGTCGCCAGGAACAGGCCCTGGCTCGAGACGAAACCGGTCAGGAACACCGGGGCTGTCGTTGCTGCTGTGCCCGTGAGCACGCGGGCGAACAACAGGTCGTTCCAGCTGAAGATGAAGCAGATGAGCGCTGTCGCCGCGATCCCTGGGGTGGCGACTGGGAGGATCACCTTCCGCAGGATGGTGAAGAGGTTCGCGCCGTCCAGCTGCGCCGCCTCCATGAGCTCGACCGGGATCTCGGACAGGAAGGACTGCAGCATCCAGACAGCGATCGGCACGTTCATCACGGTGTAGAACACGGAGAGCAGGAAGATGTTGTCCAGACCGTCGATGGCCTTCGCGAACAGGTACAGCGGGAGCAGCGCGGCCACGATCGGCAGCATCTTCGTGGTGAGGAAGAAGAACATGACATCTCGCCATCGCTGCACCGGGCGGATCGAGAGCGCGAAGGCTGCCGGGAACGCCAGCACGAGGACGAAGATGACCGACAGCAGCGACGCCGTCAGCGAGTTCAGCAGCGGGGGCCACGGGCTGATCCCGGCTCCCCCGAAGAACGCTCGGAACCCGTCCAAGGTCAGTGGCGCAAACAGCGACGGCGGGTTGGTGGCAGCGTCGGTCTCCGAATGAAGAGACGTCAGCACCATCCACAGGATCGGCGCGACAAAGATCAGCGCCACCAGCCAGGCGGAGATACCAGTGAGCATCCGGCGTCGTCTGGTCCTGGCCTGGCGCGGCTGCGCAGATGCCTGCAGCGGCACACTCAACGTAGTCATATCGGCTCCACCGGTCCTAACGAACGTTTTCCTTGAAGAGCGAGAGCAACACCCGGAGCGTGAACATCGCGATGATGAAGGTCCCGATGACCACGACCACACCGAGTGCGGAGGCAGTGCCGTAGTCGTTCGCCAGGTAGAACGTCTTGTAGACGGCGTAGGGCAGGTTCGTGGTGCCAAGGCCACCGGCCGTCAGCATGAAGATGGCGTCAAACTCCTGGACCAGGTAGATGCTCCCGAACAGGCCGCCCAGCTCCAGGTAGCGGCGCATGTGCGGGAGCGTCATGTACCGGAACGCATTCCATGGGCCGGCCCCGTCCACTGCTGCTGCTTCCATCATCTCTTGGTTCCGGGACTGCAGACCCGCCAACAGGATCAGCATCATGAAGGGCGTCCAGCGCCAGATCAGGGAGAGCGCGATCCCGAGCAGCGGCGCCGAGGAGAGCAGGTCGGGCTGTGGCGGCGTGCTGCTACCGAACAGCCGCCAGACTGCGGTGAGCGTCCCGTTGATCAGACCGTAGGACGGATTGAGGATCGCGTGCTTCCAGAAGAGCGCACCGGCCACTGGGACGACCAGGAATGGCAGTACGAGCAGACTGCGCACCACGCCGCGCCCGAAGAACCTCTCGTTCACCAGCAGCGCGACCGCGAAGCCGATGATCATGCTGCAGATGACGACGATGGCCGTCAGCTTCACGGTGAAGATGATGGTGTTCCGCAGCTCCGGATCGGTCAGTACATGGGCATAGTTGGACAGCCCGGTGAAACCGATGTCGTTGGGGAAGAGGCTGTTCCACTGCATCAAGGAGACGATGAGCGTGCCGAGGAACGGGAGCTGGGTGAGCGCGATCGTGAAGATCAGCGCTGGCAGCAGCGGAGCACGCAGGCCCCACTTGCGCGCCGCACTCCCCGACCGCCGCTTGCCGGTGACGTGCCGGGACTGTTCTTGCGCTGAGCGTACGTCCTGCCCAGCGCGTTGAGTGGTGGTCAAGATCGATCCTTCGCGGGCCGTTGATCTCCACTCTCGGTGACCTGCTGACCTGCACAGGTCACCGAGAGTCGGACTGAACGTGGGCTACTTGTACTTGTCGCCCACCTCTTGTGCTGCGGTCTGGGATCGCTCGAGCGCTTCCTGGACGGTCATGTTTCCGGCGATGGCTGCCGCGATGTCTTCCGAAACGCTGGTCCCGAGCGAGATGAACTCCGGGATGCCGACGAACTGGACACCGGTGTAGGGCCTCGGTTGCACGCCCGGGTCGTCGGGGTCTGCGCTCATGATCGCTTCCATCGCTGCGGCGTAGAACGGAGCGCTCTCCTGGAACTCTGAGTTGTCGAACGTCGACTGCCGCTTGCCGTACGGCACACGCGACCAGTCATACTTCTCAGCGACCAGCTCCTCGTACTCCTGAGAGCTCGCCCAGGACACGAACTGCCATGCGGCGTCCTGGTTGTCGGAGGCCGCTTGGATACCCCACGCCCAGGTCCACAGCCAACCGGAGGCGTCGGTGAGCTCCACTGGCGACTGCGCATAGCCCACGTCACCGGCGATCGGAGAGTCCTCGGCCTCGACCGGGCCGCCAGAGTTCGTGGCGTCGACCCACATGGCGGAGTCGCCCTGGAGGAAGCGGTTCAGGCACTCGGCATATCCGGCCTGAGCCGCACCAGGCTCACCGTGCTCCTGGATCAGCTCCACGTAGAACTCGACTGCCTCCACAGTCTCAGGAGAGGTCAGCTGCGCATCCCAGTTCTCGTCGTACCAGGTACCACCGAAGGTGTTGATCACCGTGTTCAGCGGTGCCAGCTGCTGCCCCCAGCCGGGCAGACCGCGCAGGCAGATCCCATCCATGTCCGTCTGTTCGTCGATGGTCTCGGCCAGCTCCGCCACCTCGTCCCAGGTCGGGTTGTCAGGCATCGTGAGGCCAAGGTCGTCGAAGACGCTCTGTCGGTACATCGTGAACGAGGACTGGCCCTCGAACGGAATGCCGTAGGTAGCACCGTCGGAACCGGTCATCGAAGCCATCATCGACGGGAGCATGTCGTCCAGGTCGAAGTCGGCGTCATCGGCCAGGTAGTCGTCGATCTGTGCCACCCAACCGTTGTCGGCGTAGAACGGAATCTCGTAGTTGGAGAGGCTGGCGACGTCGTAGACGCCGGCCTGGGAGGAGAACTCCTGGGTGATCTTGGCGCGGACGTCGTTCTCGGGCAGGAGCGTGAAGTTGACGGTGATACCCGTCTCCGGCGTGAAGTGCTCCGCCGTCATCTCGACGAGGTCCTCCTGTGCCGGCAGGTTGACGGCGATCACATCGATCGTGGCACCGTCGGTGCTGTCGCTGTCCTCGGTTCCGGCTCCGAAACCGCCAGAGCCGCAGGCGGTGGCGAACATCGCCACGGCCACGCCGCTGCTGGCGAGCGCGATACGCCTTCTGGTCACCTTCATGGTGACTCTCCTTCCTCTGATGCAGGCATCAGATCTGTGCTGGTGCGATTGAGCACCTCGTCCTTGGCTCGGCTGCGGGTGGTGGAGCGAGCCGTGCTGTCGGGCGAGATGTGTTCGTGCTGCGACCACGCCCAGGGATCGGATGGGCTGGGCGGGTAGCAGAGCGGGGCGCGGAAGCGCCCATGGTCATACGTGGTCGGCGGGGTGGCGGCTGTGGTGGTCGGTGGCGCCTTGGAAGACCTCGCCCAGGTGCAGCAGCAGGCCTTCCTCGTGGTGGCGGCCCACCAGCTGGGCGCCCAGGGGGGTTCCGCGTTCGCCGAAGCCGGTGGGCAGCGCCAGTGCGGGGTGCCCGGAGTAGTTCACCGGACAGGTCAGACGCATGATCTCGGTGTTCCACACGTCATAGCTGCTCCGCATCCGGGTGATGTCCGTGAGCGTCGGCGAGGGTGTGCCGATAGTGGGCAGGAGGATTGCGTCCACCTGGCGGAGGATTCGGTCAAGGTCATGCCGGTAGGCGCGTGCGCGGTCACTGATCGCCTCGACGTCTGCAGCAGTGGTGTGCTTGCCCTGGTCGAGCACGTACTGCACTTCTGGACCGAACTGGTCCGCCTGCTCAGGTGGGTAGAGCTCGGCGAGGTCGGTGAGTGCCTCGTGGCCGACGAACCGGACCCAGTCCGTCGCCAGTGGCGCACCGTCGGGCAGCGTGACCTCGAAGATCTCGACGTCGAGACTGCCGAAGATCCGGGCCGTTTCCTCGATCATGGCTCGGGTCGCGGCGGAGACTGTCTCCAGGAGCTGGGGGGCGACGCCGACACGCAGCGGCCGACCTGTGCCGTTCATCAGCTCACCGTTGCCGCTCGATCGTCCGACGACCGCCTCGAAGAGCAGTCGGCAGTCGCGCGCCGATCTCGCGAACGGCCCCAGTGTGTCCAGCGACCGGGACAACGGCAGTGTCCCGTCAGCCGGAACCGCCCCTCGTGTGGTCTTCAGACCCGTGAGACCTGCGGCCGTCGCTGGCCCCCGGATAGATCCCCCAGTGTCCGACCCGAGCGACCCGAAGCAGAGCCCTGCCGCAGTAGCGGAGGCACAACCGCTCGAGGACGTCCCCACCCAGGTCCCGCCGTCCCAGGGGTTCACCGGAACCGGGAGATCGATCCCGTGATCGGTGAGTGCCGCTTCGGACATCCGCAGCTTGCCGATGATCACAGCACCGGACCTGCGCAGCCGCGTCACGGCCTCTGCGTCGGGAAGCTGCAGGCTGGAGAGGTGCTTCGAGCCGAAGGTGGTCGGTGCCGCGCCGGTGCCGTAGAGGTCCTTCACGGCTATCGGCACGCCGTGCAGCGGCCCGCGCCAGTGGCCGTCGCGGATCTCCTCCGTTGCCGCCTGGGCCTCTGCACGTGCGGTCTGGGCCATCACCGTGGCGTAGCTGCACAGCACCGGGTCGATGCGGTCGATCCGCTCGAGGATCTCCTCGAGCACCTCCACCGGTGAGACCTCTCCGGAACGGATGGAATGCGAGATCTCATCGATGCTCGCGAAGTGCATGCTCATCTTCCGCGTCCATGCCTGGGGAAGTTGGCGCAGTCGTCTCTGATCACGTCGTATCTCCTCTTCGAAACCTGAGGAGCACGATCCTATAGGTTTTCAGACCTGTCAAGCCGGCAGTGCCAGCTCATCGCGCCCATGATCGCCACTATCGTGCGCTTTATGTCGATGTCGCTAGACTTGCTAGGACCCAAATCCAATAGGATTCATCGGAAGTGAGGGGGATGACGTCCTGCCCACCTGTGCGACTGCATCGAACTCCTGTCGTGGAGCACGTGCTGCTGCGATCCTGTCGGGGCACCACCACAGGTCTAGGTGGTGGACGAACCAGCCTGCAGGTGCACGATCTTGTGATGAGAACAGCAAAGGCCACCAGGGCATGACTCAGGACGAACAATTGCGGCGCGAGCGCCAGGCGATGCGCACGGAGATCCACCAGATCGTCTTCGACCGGTTGACGACGAACATGTGGGCGCCGGGCGAACGCCTCAGTATCGACGGCCTGGCTCGCGAGCTGAACGTCTCTCCGACTCCGGTCCGTGAAGCGCTGGTCTCCTTGGAGCTCTCAGGCTTGATCACCTACCGAGCGCAGCGAGGCTACGTTGTCGCTCAGCCGCTCGATCAAGTTCAGATCGACGACCTGATCGACGCGCGCCTCGTCGTCGAGCGTGCTGCGCTGAGTCGGGCCTTCCGCAAGAACTGGCAGGAGCTCGCCGATCAGCTGGCCTCAGCTCATGATGCCCATGTGCAGACCGCAGAACGCATCCAGCGGTCGGACCGCCTCGACTACGGCCTCGTGCGCGACTATTTCGAGGCGGACACTGAGTTCCACCGGCAGTTCCTGACGCTGGCTGCCAACGAGTTCCTCAGCTCGATGCACTTGTCGTTGGCCGCACACGCACACCGGATGCGGCACATCTGGGCGAACGGACGGGACCGCCTCGATCTCGAGGAGACGCTCGAGGAGCACAATCAGATCGCGACACGGGTCAATGAGCGGAACCACGACGGTGCTCTGGAGGCGCTCCAGGCGCACCTGCTCGGTGTCCGACAACGATTCACTGGGTGAGCTTCGAGGCAGACGGCTCGTTTTGACCGCCTGCCGCCATCACCATTCGGCGAGGCTGCCGTCCGCGCGGCTCCAGGTGGGCGTGCGCCACCGGTGCGGGGCCTGTGCTGCCCGGCGCACCTCCGCCTCGTCGATCTGCACGCCGAGCCCCGGCCCGGTGGGGCGCTGGATGTAGCCGTCGGCGAAGGTGAACACGCTGACATCCAGCAGGTAGTCAGTCAGCTCGGCGGAGCCGGCGTTGTAGTGGATGCCCAGGGACTGTTCCTGGATGAGGAAGTTGGGGCTGGCGAAGTCCACCTGCAGGGCGGCGGCCAGAGCGAGCGGCCCCAGCGGGCAGTGCGGGGCGATCGCCACCCCGAACGTCTCGGCGAGGGTGGCGATCCGGCGGGTCTCGGAGATGCCGCCGGCGTGCGCCAGGTCGGGCTGGATCACGCTGATCCCGGCGCGCAGCACCGGCATGGAGTCCCAGCGGGAGTAGAGCCGCTCGCCGGTGGCGATCGGCACCGAGGTGCTGGCCACCAGCTGCTGCCACACCTCGCCGCCCATCTCCGGCACCACCGGTTCCTCTACGAACAGCGGGTGGAACTCTTCCAGCAGCGGCAGCAGGCGGTGGGCGTAGCCGGGTGAGATGCGGCCGTGGAAGTCGATGGCAAAGTCACCGCCGGCGCCGAGCGCCTCGCGGGCGGCGCGCGCCCGGTCCATGATCGCCGTCGTCTCCGCCAGCGAGCCGAGGTGCTCGGTCGCGCCGGAGGCGTTCATCTTCACCGCGGTCAGCCCGGTGGCCAGCTGGCTCTCGATCGCGGCGGCCACGTCGCTCGGGTCGTCCCCGCCGATCCAGCCGTACACGCGGACCTTGTCCCGGACCGGGCCGCCGAGCAGCTCGTGCACCGGTGCGTCGAGCGCCTTGCCCTTCAGGTCCCACAAGGCGTGGTCGATACCGGAGACGGCGGAGCCGAACACCGGTCCGCCACGGTAGAAGCCGGCGCGGGTCATCTGCTGCCAGAGGTGCTCGATCCTGCTGGCGTCCTGCCCGAGCAGCAGGTCGGTATAGCCGTCGATCGCGCCCTGCACGGCCTCGGCGTGGCCCTCCAGGCTCGCCTCGCCCCAACCGACGGCCCCGTCGTCGGTCTCGATCCGGACAAGCAGCCAGCGCGGGGCGACCTGGAAGGTCTCGATACGGTCGATGATCACGATCCCACCGTACCCAGGACGGTTCTCGGCCCGAGGACTCTTGCGTGCTACGCCAGCGCTACAGCTGGTCCATGAAGACCATCAGCCAACGCGAGCTCCGGAACGACTCTGGACAGGTGATGCGTGAGGTCCAGCGTGGCGCCTCGTTCCGGGTCACCAGTCGCGGCGTTCCCGTCGCGAGGCTGACGCCGCTGGTGGATGACCCGCTCGCGGAGCTGACACTTCGGGAAGGCACCGGAGTAATGGAGTTCCCTCTGGGGTGCATCGGACGGAGGCCACCGGCGAGGTGTTGGCCGACCTTCGCGGCGAGCGATGATCCTCCTTGACACCTCCGCTCTGGCCCAGCTGCTGGTGGAGGAGAAGGAGTCCGCCGCGCTTCGCTGCGCACTCTCCACCAGGGCTGCGCACGGCAAGTCCTTCGCGATCTCCAGGGCCGGGTCGTCGAGCTCCAGCGTCTGTGCATCCGGCTTGATGTCGCACCCGAGCATGCACAGCCCGTGCTCCGCCCCTTCACTCTGCTCCGCCTCACCGAGGCGATGATGCAGCTGGCTGCTCGTCTTCCCTATCGTCACCTCGGCACGCTGGATGTGCTGCACATCGCCACCGCACTGGCAGCCGAGGCCCACGAGCTGATGACCTACGATGCGAGGCAGCACGAGGCAGCCGAAGCCGAGGGCTTGTCGGTGAGTCACCCCGGGCAGTGAGGAGCGCGCCTCCGTCGCCACCGAAACTGCTCGTCGATCGGGCTACGGATCGTCACCAATTGGACGAGCAATTTCACCTCGGGCACCTAGACTCACCAGCGTGAAGATCCTGAGCGTGGTGGGGGCTCGCCCACAGTTCGTCAAGCTGGCGCCGGTGGCCGCCGCCTGCCGGGCGCGGCAGGTGGAGCACGTGATCGTGCACACCGGGCAGCACTATGACGCAGCAATGTCGGACGTGTTCTTCGACGAGCTGCACATCCCCGCCCCGGACGCGCACCTGGGCATCGGCTCCGGCTCGCACGGGGAGCAGACCGGGCGGATGCTCATCGGCCTGGAGGCGGCCCTGTCCGACGCCGCTCCGGACTGGGTGCTCGTCTACGGGGACACCAACTCCACGCTCGCCGCCGCCCTGGCCGCGGTGAAGCTGCACCTGCCGCTGGCGCACCTGGAGGCCGGGCTGCGCTCGTTCAACCGGCGCATGCCTGAGGAGCACAACCGGGTGCTCACCGACCATGCCGCGGACGTGCTGCTCGCCCCCACCCAGGTGGCCGCCGACCACCTCGCCGACGAGGGCCTGGCGGCACGCACCCAGGTGGTCGGCGACGTGATGACCGACGTGCTGCATCAGGTGGCCGCCGCGGTGGACGACCGGGTGCCGGAGGCGATCACCGCCGCCGGCCTGGTCCCGGGTGAGTACTCGGTGGCGACCATCCACCGGGCGGAGAACACTGACGACCCAGCACGGCTGGAGGCCGTCCTGGACGGCCTGGGGGCGGTGGACCACCCGGTGCTGCTGCTCGCCCACCCGCGGCTGCGGGCCACCGGCGCAGAGCTGGAACGCGGCAACGTCCGCGTGGCCGACCCGCTCGGCTACCCCGACCTGATCGCTGCTGCCGCGCAGGCTCGCGGGGTGATCACCGACTCCGGCGGGCTGCAGAAGGAGGCGTTCGAGCTGCGCACCCCGTGCACCACGGTGCGCACCGAGACGGAGTGGGTGGAGACCGTGCAGCTGGGCTGGAACGCGCTCGCCGAGCCTGCCGACATCCCGACCGCAGCCAGCCGGCCCGCTCCCCCGGCGACCACCGCGACACCGTACGGCGACGGGCACGCCGCCCAACGGGTGCTGGACGTGCTGCTGGCCGAGCACGTCCAGGCACTGCTCTGAGATCAGGCACTCATCTGAGACACGGAGGCACTCCCACGAGGTACGACTGGCGGCAGATCGACCGGGCCGAGCTCCTGCAGCTCGCCGGGGACGACGCCTACCTGCGCACCGCCACCGATGAGCGGGTGCTGGCGGTGGCGAGCCCGGCTGGCTGGGCGTGCCTGCACCCGTTCCGGCCCGGTGGGAAGCACTGGGGTGGTGCGTTCATCGGTACAGATCACGACGGCGGAGCCGTGGCGGGATCTGCGCTGCGCACCTTGATCTCGCTCGCCCAGGCACGCGGCATCACTCCGGAGTGGTTCTCCACCCAGGCGGGGGCTGCATTGCCGCTCCCCCAGGGGTGGCGCAGCACCGGTGTAGGCGAGTGGCACTACATGTGGACCGAGGAGGCACCACCGCAGGCACCGGGCGGACCGGGTACCGGCCGTGCCCCCGCCGGTCTGGAGCTGGTGGAGCTGGACGATACGGCCGACGCTGCGGAGATCGAGGCCTTCGGCCGGCAGCACAACACCGGTTTCGAGGGGTTCCCCGGCCACGGGTACGCCCGCCTCTGGCTCGGGGTGCGCGGCCCGGAGCTGGTGGCCGTGGGTGCAGTGCACATCCTCGGCTCGGGGGCGCCGCACCTGGCCGGGATCCTCACCCACCCGTCCCGACGCGGCCAAGGCCTGGGCGCTGTCCTGGTGAGCGAGCTGACCAGGCGAGCGATCGCCGTCGACGGGGTGTGCACCCTGGGCGTGGACCACGACAACACTGCGGCGATCCGGCTGTACGAGCGGTTGGGCTACCGGACTGCGCACGTGTTCCGCACTGCCGACCTGTCCCCAGAACCGCGCTAGCGGCCGGCGGCGAGCTTCGCGATCGGCTCCACCCAGCCGGTGACCTGCTCCTCGGCGCAGAGCACGGCCGACGCGCGGTCGCTGGCTGCCTTCGCCGCGGCGACCGACTCTGCGGTGAGCTGGTCGATGGTCTCGGCCACCTTGGCCGCCGTGTGGTCCTCGGTCACCCAGCCCAGGTCGTGCTCGGTGACGGTCGCCGCCATCTCCGGGTTCGGCCCGACGAGCACCCCGAGCCGGGCCTGGATGAAGTCGAAGAGCTTGTTCGGCATCGCGTACTGGTGGTTGAAGGAGACCGGCGGGAGGATGTGGATGCCTACGTCGTAGCCGTTCAGGGTGGACACGAGCTGGTCGGTGGGTACCCCGTCGTGCACGCGGACCCGCGGATGGTCAGCGAAGCGTTGGGCCACCTGGGCGGCGTACCCGCTGCCGACGTCGACCAGGTAGAGGTCCAGGGTGGCACCGGAGGTGACCAGGTCCATCGCCTCCAGGATCGTCTCCAGCCGGACCGGGGTGGCACCGCCGGCGTGCACCAGTCGCACCGGCTGGCCGACCTCCCCCACCGGCAGGTCGACCCGCGAGGGCGCGTTGAAGACCACACCGCAGTCCAGGCCGAACTCCCGCTGGTACTCCTTGGCCAGCGCCACCCCGACGGTGGTGACCGAGTCCGCCTGACGCACCCAACGGCGGATCAGGTACCCGTAGTAGGGGGCGAGGAAGGTGCGGTAGCGCCACATCTCCTCCTGCTGGCGGGTGGTGTACTCGTGCAGGTCGGCGTGCACCCCGAGCCTCGGCTTCAGCGTGATCGCCACCGGGACGGCGTGCACGTCGTTGGCCAGGATCAGGTCGAACTGGCCGGGGCGCAGCTTCTCCCGTACGTACCGGGTGATCACTGCCCGGTCGTAGGCGGTCTGGAAGAACCGGGCCATCACCAGCGGCCGGTTCACCTTCCAGTAGATGATGTCGCCGGGGATCTCCACGTGCGCCTGCACACCCTCCGGGCGCGGTCCGTACCCCATGGTGGTGATGTCGTAGACGTCGGAGAACGTGGCGATCTGGCGCAGGATCCGAGCATCCCGGTACAGGTGGGAGTAGGACAGAATGAGCAGGCTCGGCCGGGTGCCAGGCGTCTCGGTCATACCGGGAATCCTCGCACGGCACCGTGGTGAACCTGGACAAGCGCGTCCGCCTCGTGCCGCCAGTCCAGCTCCTGGGCCGCCCGCCGGGCAGCCTCGCGGTAGCCGGCCGGATCGCGGACCACAGTGCGGACGGCGGCGGCCAGGGCGGCGGGGTCCTGGACGTCGAACAGCTCGCCCACCCCGGTGCTGCGGACCACGGCGGCGATGTCCGGCAGGTCACCGGCCACGACCGGCAGGCCCGCGTGGATGGACTCGAACAGCTTGTTCGGCAGCGCGTACCGGTAGGACAGGCACACCGGGCGGACGAACACCACGGCCACGTCGGCGTCCGCCAGCGTGCTCGGGACCTCTGTGCTGGGCACCGGGGGAAGGACGTGCACCCGGTCGCTGACCTGCCGCTCGTTGGCGTGGTGCCGCAGTGAGTTCACGTAGGTTGCACTCCCCCAGCCGAGCAGCACCAGGTGCATCTGCTCCGGCAGCAGCGCGAGCGCGTCGATGCTCTCTTCCAGACCGCGGCCCGGGGCCAGACCGCCGCAGTAGGCGATCACCTGCTGCTCGTCCTCGAGCCCGGCCAGCTCGCGCAGCCGGCCCTGGGCGGGTGTGGGCAGCGGGCCCTGCCGGAGGGGGATGTTGCGGACGACGACCGGTCGCCGGGGCAGCCTGAGGTGCGCCTGCATCCAGTCCGCGATCGAGTCCGAGACGGTGATCACACCGTGCGCTCGGCGCGCTCCGGTGCGCTCGATCAGCGCTTCCACGTGCGGGGCCAGCCAGCGGTAGCGGAGCACGTTGCGCCGGGTCCACAGCTCGTGGGAGTCGTACACGATCCGGCAGCGGGTCAGCCTCCGCAGCACCAGGGCAGGGGGCAGGGTGTTTCCGTCGTTGGCGTGCACCACGTCCGGGCGGAACCGGCGCGCAGCCTGGATGGCCTCGGCCCAGTAGCGCACGATCCGGGCGACGTCGTAGCCGCGCATGTAGAGATCGGCGAGGCGGGCACGCAGGCCGGCCGGGCGGGGTGACGGGGCGTTGGTCGGGCGGGGCGGCGCTGGCGGGGCGGCCGGGGTAGCCGGTGCCGGTGCAGCGGTGGTTGGTGTGGCTGCGGGCTTGCCGCGGAGCCGGCGCCACCAGCGGGTCAGGCCGGGCAGCGTGCGGGTCAGGTCGAGGTCCTGGGTCCGGTACACCGGCAGGTCGGCACCGATCAGCGAGTGCCCTTCTACGGCACCGGTGTGGATGATCGACCGGCCGATGATCAGCACCTCGGCACCCGCGTCCCGCAGTGCCGCCGCGCTCTTCAGCACCCGGGAGTCGTGGTCCGGGCTGCCGTACAGCAGCAGCGCGATGCGGGCCGGGCGGCCCTCCGGGTGCTGCAGGCGCTCGGTGGGCTCGCCCATCACTCCTCCGCCCGCAGGCCGGCCAGAGTTGCCTGCTCGGCGAAGTCGGGTTCGGAGGCGACCACCTCGGCGAACGTGCCGTGCGTGACCAGGGCGCCGTCCCGCATGAAGCAGACGGTGTCGCTGTGCCGGATGGTGGCCAGCCGGTGGGCGACCACCACGATCGTCACCTCACCGGCCAGGTCGGCGATCGCCTGGGTGACCGCAGCCTCGGTGGAGGTGTCCAGGGCGGAGGTGGCCTCGTCCATCACCAGCACCAGCGGGTCGGTGTACAGGGCGCGGGCGATGCCCAGTCGTTGCCGCTGCCCACCGGAGAGCGCCAGGCCGCGCTCCCCCACCCGGGCGTGGATGCCGCCGGGGCGGGCGTCGATCACGTCCAGCAGCTGGGCACGGGCCAGGGCACGGCGCACCTTCTCCTCGTCCACCGAGTCCGGGTCCCAGGTCAGCGCCACGTTCTGCGCCACGGTGGAGTCGAACAGGGACACCTCCTGGGGCACGTAGCCCACCCGGGACCGCCAGTCGGCGAGCACTCGCGGCATCGGCACGTCACCGACGAAGAGCTGCCCGCTGGTGGGTTCGAGCAGGCCGAGGAGCAGGTCCACCAGAGTGGACTTGCCGGAGCCGGAGGCACCGACCAGCGCCAGAGAGTGGCCGAACGGCAGGTCGAGGGTGACCTCGTGCACCGCATCGGTGTCGCTGCCGGGG
>Ga0209487_1002672_pt1 | contig 14396 bp, 10 predicted proteins | sample Poulit2012_FD_187524 | JGI IMG/M metagenome (GOLD analysis project Ga0209487, IMG submission 187524) | Agricultural soil microbial communities from Georgia to study Nitrogen management - Poultry litter 2012 (SPAdes) (version 2) | ecosystem: Environmental > Terrestrial > Soil > Agricultural land... | reverse complement strand
GAGGGACCACCCCCTGATTAAAACCACGAGCCAAGGTACCGCCCAACTCACGCCACAGCAATCTAAAAACAGCCTCGAAAAACTGGGGTTGACTCATAGTCAAACGGTATAAAGAAAACTCGCCACACGAGCCCGCTGCCTGCCCATTGAGCTGCACCACCAGCCCCCCACCTGGCTGCGATTGCACCGCTGATTGCACCGATGGGGCGCCTGGACACTGCTGATTGCTCCACTTGAGCTGGTTGTCCACGCGCACCCCAGGCAAGGGCGGGTCGATAAAAGCCAGCCATTTTTTATTGTGCGCATCGGGCTGTACCACGACACGTGCGGCCCCCAAACCCACCACCATGGCATCGGGGCTGGCATTATAGGGCCTGTCGCCGGCCCCATCAAAGGCGTAGGTATCAATGCTCACCGGGCCAAAAATAGAACGATCAACCACCACCTCAGAAAGATTTTTGACCCCACGTAGACGCAGATCGCGCAATAAAGACCACAAATCAGCAATAGAAAACACCGGGTCACCCGCGGCCTTTATATATAAAGGGCCCTTGAGGGTACCCTGAGCATCGACGCTAAAATTTTGTGCGTATAATGCAGTACGCCAACGGTGCTCGGGCCCAAGACCAAGCAAAGCCGCCCAAGTGGTGACCAGCTTCATAACCGAGGCGGGGTTACGCGGCGTATTGGGGTGGATACTAATCAGATCGGGCCCATCGATTTCCTTGACCACTAAAGATAGGGCCGACTCGGGCAACCCAGTACGCTGCCAAGCACTTTGTAGCTCGGGGGGCAGGCTTTGCGCTGATGCCTGTAAGGCCATCAATGCCGTGACTAAAAACAACAACAGATACCGCATGGGCACAAACCCCAGCCTATAAATAATGCTGTTTGCGTGCATTTTTACCCCTTTTAATTGATTGCCGCATAATGTACGTGTACTCAGTCGTAAAAAAGACTACATTGCCAAGTGGGTGCTTGCTAAAGAAAGCTGTTCAAGCCCCCAACATTGTGGAAGGTTATTTTGCCCTATAGATAAAATGGCTTAGAGAATTATATACAACCCGGCCAAAGGTTTTTTATGCCTGCTAATGAATTACTAAGAGAAGACTTTAATTACCACCTGCCCACCGAGCTTATTGCCCAGCAACCCGCCGCTGAGCGCAGTGCCAGCCGCCTTTTGTATTTGCCCCATGATGGCCCACCGGTGGACAAGTACTTTGTGGATTTCCCCCAACTACTGCGGCCTGGTGATTTACTCGTCTTTAATAATACCCGTGTCATTAAAGCCCGCCTATATGGGCGTAAAAGCACAGGAGGCCGCATTGAGTGCCTCATCGAGCGTGTACTAGATAATGATAACCGTGCCTTGGCACACCTGCGTGCAAGCAACCCCCCAAAAAAGGGCCAAGAGCTGTTTTTTGCCCAAGATAGCGTGCGCGCCCAAGTAGGCGACAAAAACGCCGAGGGCTTAACCGAACTCAAATTTAGCACGCCCTTGCTGCCTTTGCTTGAACGTCATGGGCAGTTGCCCTTGCCCCCTTATATTGGTCATAGTCCGAGTGACTTGGACGAAAAGCGTTACCAAACTGTTTTTGCCTCTGAGGATGGTGCGGTGGCCGCGCCCACAGCTGCCTTGCACTTTGATGAACAACTTTTACAACAGCTAGCAGACAGCCCCCTTGGCCTCGGCCAAGCTTTTGTCACCCTGCATGTAGGGGCGGGCACCTTTCAGCCCGTACGCAGCGAGCGTATTGCCGAGCACCGCATGCATGCCGAGCGCTTTTATGTGCCGCAGGCTACCATCACAGCTGTTGAGCGCACCAAAAAACTCGGTGGTCGTGTCATTGCCATTGGCACCACCAGCCTACGTGCCCTTGAGTCTGCTGCCTTATATTTAAGCAGCCCAACCCAGCACAATACGCTCGAGGCGCAACAGCTTGCCGACGGCAGCGTGGCCGGTGATAGCCGCCTATTTATTAGCCCAGGCTATCGTTTTCACTGGGTTGATGCCTTGTTGACCAATTTTCATTTGCCCGAGTCAACCTTGCTTATGCTCGTGTCAGCCTTGGCTGGCCGACAGCGCATACAACAGGCCTATGCGCATGCCATCAAAGAACACTATCGTTTTTTTAGTTATGGTGATGCCATGTTTATTGCCGCCTAAAGGTATTAACCTAGATTTTGAAAAAAACCTAAAACACTGACGATTCCCCTCATTATTATGTCTGCATTTTCTTTTCAGTTATTACAAACAGATGGTCACGCACGGCGTGGCACGCTTACCCTTAACCATGGCCAAGTGCAAACCCCCATATTTATGCCTGTGGGCACCTATGGCACCGTCAAAGGCATGCTGCCTGACGAACTCGATGCCCTCGGGGCCGAAATAGTACTGGGCAACACCTTTCACCTATGGTTGCGCCCAGGCACCACCGTTATCGATGCCCATCATGGGCTGCATGATTTTATGGGCTGGCAAAAACCCATTTTGACTGATTCAGGTGGTTTTCAGGTGTTTAGCCTGCAGGGCATGCGCAAAATCACCGAAGAGGGGGTGCATTTTGCCTCACCTATTGATGGGGCGCGCTTATTTTTAACGCCCGAGATTTCGATGGAAATACAGCGCCACCTGAATTCTGATATTGCCATGGTTTTCGATGAGTGCACCCCTTACCTCGTCAACGACGAGCCCATCAGCCACACTGATGCAGCCCAATCGATGCGCATGTCGTTACGTTGGGCGCAGCGCTCGCGTACAGCTTTTAAGGAATTACACAACCCCAACGCCCTATTTGGCATTGTCCAAGGCGGTATGTACGAAGACCTGCGCACTGAGTCTTTAGAGGGCTTGGTTGATATTGGTTTTGAGGGCTACGCCATTGGCGGTCTAAGTGTGGGCGAGCCCAAAGATGACATGCTGCGTATTTTGGCCCACACCACCCCGCAGCTGCCCGCCCAAGCCCCCCGTTACCTGATGGGGGTAGGCACACCTGAGGATTTGGTCGACGGTGTAAGTCATGGCATTGATATGTTTGACTGCGTATTGCCCACCCGCAATGCCCGCAATGGCTGGCTCTTTACTCGCTATGGCGACATCAAAATTCGCAATGCAAGATTTAGAGACGATTTGCGCCCCCTCGATGAGGACTGCACGTGCTATACTTGCAGCCATTTTAGCCGTGCCTACCTGCATCATCTGCAACGTGCAAAAGAGATCAGTGGCGCCCGGCTCAATACTATTCACAATTTGCATTATTACCTCTCGCTCATGAAAGAAATGCGCCAAGCCATCGAGGCCCAAAGCTTTGACCAATGGCGCAAACACTTTCACGCGCAACGCGCACGCGGGACTAAATAATTTACAATTGCAGAAAAACCATTTATTTACTACTGTAACGGCTACAATAACTTTTTATTTGCCTAAACATCCAACCACTTAGGAGCTCGCACATGTCTATCACCGACATCCTGCAAATCATCCCTGCTCAGGCCGAGAGCGCTAACCCCATCGTTAGCCTGTTGCCGCTGATCTTGATGTTTGTGATTTTGTACTTTTTGATGATTCGTCCACAGATGAAGCGCCAAAGAGAACACCGCAACCTGGTTGCCAACCTAACCAAGGGTGACGAGGTCGTCACCAACGGGGGCATCTTAGGCAAGATCACCAAGGTCCAAGACAACTACGTCACGGTCGAAATCTCGCAGCAAGGCGACAAGGCAGTCGAGGCTGTTTTTCAGCGTCAGTCGGTGGCCTCGGTATTGCCCAAAGGCACCATCAAGTCTTTATAATTCGCCCCTGCCCAGTCAACCCGCTTAAGTCTGTATCATGAATCGTTATCCCCTCTGGAAATATCTCATCGTCTTGGCAGCCCTACTCATCGGGCTGATCTACACCCTACCCAACCTATTTGGCGAGTCGCCAGCAGTACAAGTAGCAGGTGCCAAATCGGTGGTAAAAATTGATCTTGACACCCTTAAGCGGGTCGAGTCTTTATTAGGCGAGCACCAAATCCCGACTACCGGCGCGTATTTCGAGCAAAACGGCCCCGTTGGTATGGTACGTATTCGCTTTGACTCAACCGATACGCAAATCAAGGCCAAAGACCTCATCGAGCAAGAGCTCAACCCCGATGCCGATGACCCTGATTACACAGTGGCCTTAAACCTCATGTCAGCCTCACCCAATTGGCTCACACGTATTGGTGCATTGCCCATGCACTTAGGTTTAGACCTACGGGGTGGGGTGCACTTTTTACTTGCTGTTGATATGCAAGGGGCACTCAACACACGCTACGACTCGTTGGCGGCCGATATGCGCACCCAACTGCGTGATGCCAAAATACCTTTTCAGCAAATAGAGCGCGAGCGCCATAGCGTGCTGCTGCGTTTCGACACCGTAGCCGATCGCGATGCCGCCCAAACAATTATTCGTCGCAACGATCGCGACCTCGAGCTCCTGCCCGACCCGACTGGGCCCGAGCTCATTGCCCAGCTATCTGCGCTGGCCATTAACGAGGCCCAAACCAACGCGCTTAGCCAAAACATCAGCACCTTGCACAACCGTATCAACGAGCTTGGGGTGGCCGAGCCCATCATTCAACAACAAGGCAGTGACCGTATCGTTGTCCAACTGCCTGGCGTTCAAGACGTAGCCAAGGCCAAAGAGATCCTTGGCCGCACAGCCACCCTAGAGATTCGCATGGTTGATGACTCGCCGGCCGCTATGTCGGCTTTGTCAGCGGGTACTGTGCCCTTTGGCCTCGAGCGCTATACCGATCGCGAGGGCCACGCTTTGCTGTTGCGCCGTCAGGTCATTCTTACAGGTGAAAACCTCCAAGATGCGCAGCCCGGTCGCGACTCACAAACGCAGCTCCCCACCGTCAACCTGACGCTTGACCAAAAGGGATCGCGCATTTTCCGTGATGTCACACGCAACAACATCAACAAGCGCATGGCCATTGTTTTATTCGAGCAGGGCAAGGGCGAGGTGGTCACCGCACCGGTGATTCGTAGTGAAATCCCCAGCGGGCAGGTACAGATTTCGGGCAATATGACTGTCCAAGAGGCTGCTGATGTATCTTTGCTGTTGCGCGCGGGCTCACTTGCTGCGCCGATGGAGATCATCGAGGAACGCACAATTGGCCCCAGCCTCGGTGCGGCCAACATTCAACAGGGCTTTAACTCAACCCTTTATGGTTTCATTGCCCTGGCGATTTTCATCATTGTGTACTACAACCTTTTTGGTGTGTTTTCCACTCTGGGCCTGACCTTTAATATATTGCTACTGCTTGCAGTGCTATCGATGCTGCAGGCCACCCTGACCCTGCCCGGTATTGCTGCTATTGCACTCACCTTAGGTATGGCCATTGATGCCAACGTACTCATTAACGAGCGTATTCGCGAAGAGTTACGCAATGGGCTCAACCCCCAACAAGCCATACATTTGGGTTTCGAGCGCGCTTGGGCCACGATTTTTGACTCAAACCTCACCAGCCTGATTGTGGGTATCGTCTTATTGGCCTTTGGTTCCGGCCCTGTACGTGGCTTTGCCGTGGTGCACTGCATTGGTATTTTGACCTCGATGTTCTCCTCGGTTGTTGGGGTACGGGCCATCGTCAACCTTTGGTATGGTCGCCGACGCCGCTTGCAAACCATTGCTATTGGCCAAGCCTGGAAGCCAGAAAACGTTAAATAAGGGAATTAAGGGATACCACCATGGAGTTTTTTCGGATTAGCCGTACCATCCCGTTTATGCGCCATGTCAAGTTATTAAACTTGATTAGCTTGACGGCGTTTGTATTGGCCATTGTCTTTATTGTCGTACGCGGCTTTAACCTTTCTATTGAGTTTACTGGCGGTACCGTGATGGAGGTTCAGTACCCGCAGGCCGCCCAAGTAGACGAGATTCGCGAGGCCCTCACCGACATTGGTTATACCGACTTTCAGGTGCAAAACTTTGGTACCTCGCGCGATATTATGATTCGCCTACCAACTCTAGATGGCACCGACACCGCCCAACAAAGCGAGGAGGTCATGGGCGCTCTTAGCGCACAAACCGAGGGCGTGGTGCTGCAGCGGGTCGAGTTTGTGGGCCCACAGGTGGGCGAGGAGCTCGTCCAAAGTGGCTTGCTTGCTTTGGTATTTGTGGTGTTGGGCATTATGGTGTATTTGGCCTTTCGTTTTGAGTGGAAGCTTGCCATTGCTTGTGCCGTCGCCAACCTACACGACGTTGTTATCATATTGGGCTTTTTTGCCCTTTTTCAGTGGGAGTTTACCCTTGCGGTACTGGCTGGGGTGCTGGCCGTCTTGGGCTACTCGGTTAACGAGTCGGTTGTTATTATGGACCGTATTCGCGAGAACTTTCGCCTACAGCGCCGCCTACCCGTAGTGGAAACCATCGACCTGTCTATTACTCAAAACATCTCGCGCACCATCATCACCCATGGTTCCACGCAAATTATGGTGCTGTCTATGTTCTTTTTTGGCGGCCCCACCCTAAAGTATTTCTCACTCGCTCTAACCATTGGGATTTGGTTTGGTATTTACTCATCGGTTTTCGTCGCCTCGGGCGTATCGCTTATGCTCGGTTTACAGCGCGAAGATCTGATCAAAAAAGTGGTCTCCAAAGATGACGACCCGACTATTGTCGAGGTCGAAGAGGGCTAGACTATAAAGTATGAGACCGTGCCCAATAACGTACAAAGCAAGGCCCAATCTGAGCCAATAAGTTGAAAATTACCAAGGGCTTGGCGTTATAATGAGGTTTTATTTTGCCCTCGGGATCTACACCCGCACCGGCTATTTATTATGAAACGTATAGATATCATCTCAAAAGCAGACCTGTCACAGTCATTTAACCCACTCGAGTCTCAGCCCGCAACAGGCCCAAAAAAGGTAGGCACAGGCCCTACCCGCAGGCTATTTATCCGCACCTTTGGCTGCCAGATGAACGAGTACGACTCTGACAAAATGATCGATGTACTCAATGAGTACGGGCCTATCGAGCTCACCTCCGAGCCCGACGAGGCCGATATTATTTTATTTAACACCTGCTCGGTACGCGAGAAGGCCCAAGAAAAGGTCTTCTCTGATCTCGGCCGTGTACGCCACCTCAAAGAGGAAAACCCCGACCTGGTCATCGGCGTGGGGGGCTGTGTGGCCAGCCAAGAGGGGCAGGCCATCGTGCGTCGCGCCCCCTTTGTTGATGTGGTCTTTGGGCCCCAAACCCTACACCGCCTACCCGAGCTTATCGAGCAAAAACGCCGCTCGGGGCGTGCCCAGGTCGATATTAGCTTTCCCGAAATCGAAAAATTTGACAATCTACCGCCCGCCCGCGTCGAGGGCCCAACTGCCTTTGTCTCGATTATGGAGGGCTGTAGCAAATACTGCAGCTTTTGCGTGGTCCCCTATACCCGTGGGCCCGAGATCTCGCGCCCCTTCGAAGATGTGCTCATCGAGGTGGCTGACCTAGCTGATCAGGGGGTCAAAGAGGTCACCCTACTGGGGCAAAACGTCAATGCTTATCGGGGCCACATAGAGGGCAGCACCGGCATTGCCGACTTTGCCATGTTGCTTGAGTATGTGCATGACATCCCTGGTATCGAGCGCATTCGCTATACCACCTCGCACCCCAAAGAGATGACCACACGCCTCATCGAGGCCCATGGCAAACTTCCAAAGCTCGTACCCTTTTTACATCTACCCGTACAAGCTGGTAGCGACAAGGTGCTCATGGCCATGAAACGCGGTTACACGGTACTCGAGTTTAAATCTATCGCCCGCCGTCTCTATGCTGCTCGCCCAGGTCTCACCCTATCATCTGACTTTATTGTTGGCTTCCCTGGCGAGACCGAGGATGACTTCGAGCAAACCATGCAGCTCATACGCGATGTGGGCTTTGACCACTCGTTTTCTTTTGTGTATTCGCGTCGTCCCGGCACCCCAGCGGCTGATTTACACGATAACAGCAGCAAAGAGGAAAAGTTCAACCGCTTACATCGCCTACAGGCCCTAATCACCAAGCAGGCCCGTGCCATTAGCGAGGCTATGGTCGGTACCACCCAAAAGGTCTTGGTCGAGGGCCCCTCTAAACGCGATCCCAACGAGCTCATGGGGCGCACCGAAAACAACCGTGTGGTTAACTTCCCCGGTCAAGAGCGCCTCATTGGTACGATGATTGATGTTGAGATCACCAAAGCTTTCACCAACTCTCTAAGAGGTAAAGTTGTGACGACCGAAACCACCACCAAGGCCTAATTGCATGCAAAATCAGCGCACCACTGTACATTTAGAAGGCGATAACACCCACTTAGCTAATTTTTGTGGCCCCCTAGACGAAAACCTCGAGCAAATTGGCCAGGCCTACGATGTCCATATTAGGCGTCGAGGCAGCCATGTCATGATCGAGGGCCCACAGTATGACGATGCGTCCCAAGCCGTGCAGTGGTTTCACCAACGTGCTGTACACAAAGCGCTTAGCATTGATGACATACAACTTGGCTTGGTCGAGCTCAAAGCTAACCAAAACAACACTCAGCCCAAGCCAAGCAATCATCACCACCGCCCTGTGGCGGCTGGCGCTCAGGCACAATCGGGTCAAGCCCCTGCACAGGGGCCAACTGTGGCCCAGCCCGTAGCCCTGAGCGACGAGGCCTTTCAATTGCGTACACGCAAGCGCGGCCTACGCCCGCGCACCCCAAAACAACACGAGTACATGAGTCAGATCTTGGCCCATGACATCACCTTTGGGGTTGGCCCTGCCGGCACAGGCAAAACCTTTTTAGCGGTTGCCTGCGCCATTGATGCCCTAGAAAAAGAGTCGGTCGAGCGCATCGTGCTTACCCGACCGGCGGTCGAGGCAGGCGAGCGCTTGGGTTTTTTGCCCGGTGACCTCAGTCAAAAGGTTGACCCCTATTTGCGCCCCTTATACGATGCCCTTTATGACCTCATGGGTTTTGAGCGGGTACAACGCGCTTTTGAAAAGCAAATTATCGAGATTGCCCCACTCGCTTATATGCGCGGGCGTACGCTTAACCACAGCTTTATTATTCTTGACGAGGCGCAAAACACTACGCCCGAGCAGATGAAAATGTTTCTCACGCGTACAGGCTTTGGTAGCAAAGCGGTGATTACCGGTGACCCGTCACAAATCGACCTACCCAAAGCACAACGTAGTGGCCTCACACAGGCAGTCGATATCTTGCAGCACGTCAAGGGTATTGCCATCACGCACCTAAGCAGCCAAGATGTGGTCCGCCACCCCCTTGTGGCCCGCATCATCGATGCCTACGAAAGCCACGAGCCACAAGCGCATTAGCACAGACTTTAAAAAGGGCAGCTATCGTGACGGCCACCTCTTCCTATACCCCACCCGAGCTACAGCTACACATACAATACGCCACCCCCTGCGCGGCCGCACCGCGTGCACAGGTTGAGCAATGGGTACAGGCCTGCCTTGAGGTGCTCGCACAAAATTACGAGCTCGAGGCCCCAACCATTGAGTTGACCCTACGCTTTTGTAATGAGGCTGAGTCACAGCGCCTTAACCGTGATTATCGGCAACAAGATCAGCCCACAAATGTGCTAACCTTTGCCTATGGGCTTGACCCGAGCGTGGGCTCCCTCAGTGCCGATATTGTTATTTGTGTACCCGTACTACATAGCGAGGCCAAGGCGCAGGGCAAAAGCCACACCGATCATGCTGCACACCTATGTGTGCATGGGGTATTGCATGCACTCGGCTTTGATCATATTGATGACCAAGAGGCCCTCGAGATGGAGGCCCTCGAGGCGCAAATTTTGCAGGGCCTAGGCATTAGCAACCCCTACAACAACAATTAACCATCAGTATTTAAACTATTAGGTTTGCATAGTTATAGGTTATGCTAACCATTTATCCATGTGTCTATTTGGGCTATGTCAGCACACTCATCCGAACCCGACTCAGATAAACGCGGTTTATCATTTTTAAAACGTTTGTTTAACCTGCGCAGCGAGCCCGCTGACCGCGAGGACATCAAGGCCATTTTACAGGCCGCACTCGAGCGAGGCGTCATTGACCACGAGGCTTACTCGATGATCAACGGCGCCTTAGATGTATCGAGCAAAACTGTTAGCGATATTATGGTCCCACGCTCACGCATCGATCTGCTCGACGTTGGGCGCCCTTTGGCCGAGCTGCTGCCCACCATTATCGAGACGGGGCGCTCGCGCTTTCCAGTTTACGAAGACGACCGCGATAACATCATCGGTATTTTGCTGGCCAAAGATCTACTGCTTTCTATCGCCAACCCCAATATAGACATTCGTCCGCTGGTACGCCCCGCAGTATTTATACCCGAGACCAAAAAGCTCAATATCTTGCTGCGCGAGTTTCGTAGCAGCCGCAATCATATTGCCGTGGTTATCGATGAGCATGGCGGTACTGCCGGCCTAGTCACGATGGAAGACGTGCTCGAGCAAATAGTGGGCGATATCGAGGATGAGTTTGACGAGGAAGACGAGCAGACCATCTTTCAGGCCGGCCACAATAGCTGGCGTGTTATGGCGCTAACTAATATCTGCGATTTTAATGATGCCTTTGGCACCGACCTGACTGATGACGAGTATGACACCATTGGCGGCTGGTTGGCTGCCGAGCGCGGGCAAATACCCAAGCGTGGTGACATTTTTCAGCTCGATGGCGGCATCAGCATCACGGTGGTGCGCGCTGACCCCAAACGCGCCCTATGGCTACATGTGCAGCGTGATCAAAGCACAGCCACCTCCGCTGCGCCGACTGCCTCAGCCAATGAGGCCACACCCGCTGCCAACAACTAACACAAATGCCCAGCCTACCTAACGCTACCCAGCGTCCACCCATGTCAAGGCTGCGCCGCCTTAGCCCTTGGCTGCTTTTTATTTTACTTGGGGCGGCCCATAGCCTAAGCTTTGCCGCCCAGCCCCTACCCACTTTTGTGTTGCCCTATGTGCAGCTGCTCAGCCTAACGATTTTGCTTTATCTGCTTAATCAGCGGCCACAAGCACGAGCACGCATTGCCCCAGCTTTTTTCTTTGGCTTGGGTAACTTTGGTTTGGGCCTTTATTGGATCTACATCAGTCTTCATGTTTATGGCGAGTTACCGGCTGCCCTAGCGGTGATAGCCGTACTGTTATTTGCTGCCTTACTGAGCCTTTTTTATGTGCTCATCGCCGTCGTGCATGCCTGGCTTAGCCCCAAGCAGCCGATTAAACGTAGCGGTCAAGCCTTTATTAATGCCCTCTTGTGGGCCAGCCTCTGGGCCCTAGCTGAGTGGCTGCGCGGCACCCTCTTTACCGGCTTTCCTTGGTTAAATATTGGCTATGCCCACATAGATGGTACCTTGGCGGGCTGGGCCATTGTGCTGGGCACCTATGGCGTAAGCTGGATGGCTGCCTTTACCGCCGCGGCCTTAGCCTGCTTTTTTCAACTGCATAGACAACCCAGTGCGACCGAGCAGCGCGCAGCGCAGCGACACTCAGCGCTCGCCGCGACACAGGCCACGACACAGACTACTGCGCAGGCTACGCAGCAGACACAAAATATGGGGCCCGACAGACCCAGTCATCAAGCCGAACCCGACCAACAATCTACTCAAACAATTAGCAGCTGGCAGTCGAGCGCAATTCTTATTGCTGCCTTTTTCCTTAATCTAGGGGGGCTGATCTTGCACGGACACAGCTGGTCGCAACCGACTGCTGAGCCCTTTTTTGTCCGTCTTACCCAAGGCAATGTGCCCCAATCGATGAAATTTGACCCTCAGCGTTTTGAACAAGGGGTACAAACCTACTACGAGTTAGCTGCCCTAGGAGCCAAAGACCCCGATGCTCGGCCCGAAATCATTATTTTGCCCGAAACGGTCATACCCGTATTTCAAAATCGACTGCCCGCGCAATTTTGGCAGCAATGGATAGATTTGGCGGCCCAGCAAAACAGCACGCTAATCATGGGCGTCCCCCTGTACGAAGGGCCAGTAGCGCCTGGCAGTGACCAAACAGCTAAGCCCGCCCAATACACCAATAGCGCCATTGCCATTGACGGGCGGACCACAACCTTAGAAATCTTGCGCCTTAGCCTAAAGCAGCGCTACGACAAACAACACCTCGTGCCCTTTGGTGAATTTATCCCCACGGGCTTTCGTTGGTTTATTGACCTACTAAACATCCCGTTAGGTGATTTTCAGCGCGGTGGGAGTGCCCAAGCCCCCTTTAGTATTAGCGGCCAGCATATTGCCCCAGATATTTGTTATGAGGATGTATTTGGCGAGGAAATCATCCGCAGTGTACGCCCCCAAGACGGGCACCCTGGGGCCACAATGCTCGTCAATATTAGCAACCTAGGCTGGTTTGGTGATACCTGGGCGCTACGACAACACCTGCAGATATCGCGCATGCGGGCCTTAGAGACCGCCCGCCCAATGATACGCGCTACCAACACCGGCATTACCGCCGTCATTGACCCCAACGGCCTCGTACGCGCCATGCTGCCCCAACATACGGTTGGCGTACTCGATGTCGAGGTACAGGGCTACCAAGGGCAAACCCCCTACGTACGCTGGGGCAACCACAGCATCTTGATCAGCAGCCTCGTACTCATTGCCATCGCAGCAGTTTTGGGACGCCGACGCCACACCAGCTAAATGGCGGATAAAACTGCTTCCTTAGGCCTTATGTTGACGTCCTGCAACTTAGTGCTTCCTTAAGCTTTATGTTTTCGTCCTGCATCTTGGTTAACCGAGGCTGCATAGCAGCCCATGCTATCCATCACACCACCTAACACCGTTGAGTTCAGGTGGGGAATTTCGCGACTACTTAATAAGTGCTGCTTTTTAGCAACCTAAAAACCACATTTCGACAAAGGGCTTGCATGTTTTCTAAAAACAGGTCATAATAGTTTTTTTTGGTTGGCAAGGCATAGACCAAACCAACAAAAAAACCCGATAGTGGGGGTATAGCTCAGCTGGGAGAGCGCTTGCATGGCATGCAAGAGGTCAGCGGTTCGATCCCGCTTACCTCCACCAACAAAACTAAATTGCTTGACATTTTATTTTGGTTTTGTTATATTTAGGTATTGTCCTGTCCCCATCGTCTAGAGGCCTAGGACACCGCCCTTTCACGGCGGCAGCCGGGGTTCGAATCCCCGTGGGGACGCCACGGAGCGGTAGTTCAGTTGGTTAGAATACCGGCCTGTCACGCCGGGGGTCGCGGGTTCGAGTCCCGTCCGCTCCGCCAAGTTTTGCAGTTAAAGCCCTTGTTTATCAAGGGCTTTTTCTATTTGGGCCACCCGAGCACACAAAGCAACTGGCCACCATAATGCCTATCGGTCTAGGGCGCTAGCATGTAACCTGCCAAGCATAACAATCAGTCACCCCTTTCAGGTTGCCAACAGTACGCCTCAAGCAGGCCGCCTTGTTACTAGCGTACTGCCTATACCCAAGTGCTTGTAGCGGTGTTTAGCAATACCTCGTGGCCCTGCTCTTTTAGGCAACAAATTGCGTCAAATACAACGACAACACGGGGAACAGCACCAACACAAGCAGTCGCACCACATCAACCACGACAAAGGGCAATACGCCACCAAAGATCTCTTGGGTTTTAATGTCTTTGATAAGCCCACGAATAACAAATACATTCATGCCCAGTGGCGGGGTAATAAAGCTAATTTCGGTCACCACCACAACAATAATGCCAAACCAAATAAGATCCATGCCCAAGGCCTCAACCAATGGGTAAAAGATCGGCACGGTGAGCAATATCATCGACATGCTTTCTAATACACAGCCCAAGACAACATAGATCAAGCAAATAATCAAAATCAACACTAATGGGCTGATATCAAAGGCATCAATAGCAGCCAAAAGGTCATTAGGCATCGAGGTAAAATTAATAAAATTGGCCAACATCAGGGCGCCAATCATGATAAAAAATATCATCCCTGTGGTGACGGCAGATTCGACCACAATATTAAAAAACTTTTTCATCGTTAAGCTTTTGCGCAACAAAGAAAACACAAAAGCCAAAAATGCGCCCACCCCCGCTGCCTCGGCAGGGGTAAAAAAGCCAATATAAATACCCCCCATCAGGGCAATAATCAAAGTTAATACCGCCCAAACCTTGTTTAGGCTACGCAGCCTATCGGCCCAGCCTACCCGTGGTCCTGCAGGCGCAGCCTGCGGCTGGCGCAAAGTCACCCAGCGCACCGCAGCCATATAAAACAACACCGCCAAAACACCAGGTATCACCCCAGCAATGAACATCTTGCCAATGCTTTGTTCGGTCAAAATACTGTAAACCACCATAATAATAGATGGCGGTATCAAAATACCTAAGGTACCCCCCGCTGCAATTGAGCCCGCAGCAAGCGATTTGCTATAGCC
>Ga0209487_1002671_pt1 | contig 14398 bp, 13 predicted proteins | sample Poulit2012_FD_187524 | JGI IMG/M metagenome (GOLD analysis project Ga0209487, IMG submission 187524) | Agricultural soil microbial communities from Georgia to study Nitrogen management - Poultry litter 2012 (SPAdes) (version 2) | ecosystem: Environmental > Terrestrial > Soil > Agricultural land... | reverse complement strand
CGCACAAAAATATCATGGGGGTCAAACTCGAGCATGGTCGTTCGCGCAAAGTAGATGGCATCAGGCATCAACGAGCGGCTATACTGCCACAGGGCCCACTTGCTGCCATCTGGGCGGGGGTACACAGTGGTAGGTGGGCCACCCATTACGAGCAAGGCATCATCATAGGTGCTGACATTAGGCTCAAGCGCTTTGGCCCCATCACTGTCATAGCTGATGCCCGTACTATAGCAAGCGCTAAGCAGCCAAGCACAAAATACAAACACTGCTAAACGTAAAAACCGTGCCCGACTGCTAGAAAAGTTGTAAGCAAAATCCTGTATTGAGTATTTCATATGCTTGCGGTTTGGTTAGAACTCCTCCCAATCATCCTCGGCAGATTGACTGCTCTTGCCGCTGAGATCGGGCCGCAATAAGCGATGATCTTCGCTGCTATCAGCGTAGTCATCGCGAGCGGTGGCGGGCCGACTATCAGCTGCTGAGTCACGGCGTGCGGCGCCACGCGGCGCTGCGCTATCGCGCTTGTCAGTGGCTGAGGCCGCGGTGCGTCGGCTTGAGCGTGCCTCATCGCTAGGCTTTTCATAAGGTAGACCATTGCCCGCTCGTGCACCTTGTGCTGTACGGGCTTTGTGCTCGGCTGCGGCCTTGGTGCGGGCCGCACTATGAGCAGCCTGGGCCCCTTGGGGCTTTTTGGGCAATGTCGCCTCAGCAGAGCGGCGTCGGGTTTGCTCGCTACGCGGCTGGGCTTTTTTGGGGCTAGCCTGTCGGGCACGTAACTCTATTACCTCGGCCTCGGGTAATTTGTAAACAATAGCATTATCGTTAAGGCGACTAGCATGGTTTTTAAGCAGGTGGGCAGCCGATGTTGCGCGCTCGAGCATCTGTGCGTTTTGTGAGGTGCTGTGATCCATCTGGTTAACGGCGCGATTGACCTGATCAATACCAGTCGACTGCTCGATAGTTGCCGCGCTGATTTCCCCCATAATGTCGGTAACCCGACGCACAGAGTCGACAATCTCTTGCATAGTGCTACCGGCCCGTTCGACCTGATTAGAGCCCTCGCTGACCTTGGATACCGAGTCCTCGATGAGGTCGGTAATCTCGCGTGCGGCCTGGGCACTACGCTGGGCCAAGGCCCGCACCTCAGAGGCAACCACGGCAAAACCGCGCCCCTGCTCGCCCGCCCGTGCCGCCTCGACGGCAGCATTAAGGGCCAAAATATTAGTCTGAAAGGCAATGCTATCAATGACGCCAACAATGTCAGAGATTTTGCTTGAGCTATCTGAAATATCTTGCATCGTGCTCACCACCTCGCCCACTGCCACCCCACCACGCTGGGCAACATCTGAGGCAGTCACCGCCAATTGATTGGCCTGATGGGCATTATCAGCATTTTGACGCACGGTGCTGGCGAGTTGCTCCATACTGGCTGCAGTTTGTTGCAAGGCAGCAGCCTGACTGTCTACACGCGAGCTAAGACCGCTGTTGCGATCAATCATCTCGTTAGTTTCGGCAATCACCTCGTCAGATAGGTTGCGCATCAATGACATGGTTTGGATGAGCTTTTCTTGCATGCGGCGCACGCTAACATACAGCTGATTGAGCTCGTTATCACGTAAACTAGGCTGAATGCGCTGGCTGAGGTCACCGCCAGTGATGGCCTCTATATGCAAACGTAAGCGACGTAAAGGGGCAAAGAAACGATTTTGAAAAACACCCAAAGCGATACCTGCGACCAACAGGCTGATCACCACCAATACTATTAATTGCCAAAGCAAAGCATTGACAATGCCCTGAGCCTTTGCACCACTAGACAGCGCAGCAAGCTCGTTAATATGGTAGATACCCAAAATGGCAGCCAGTATTGTACAAATACTTAACAGCGCTATCGACAAAACAAAAAAAGTTTTTAGTCGCAATCTACTCATTGTTGTCCCTTAAAGATTGAAATACCGGATATTGCCTAATTATTGTCAGGGCGTTGGGCAGCCACCCAAAGATCATGCCCAAACCTCGAGCCGTAGAGCAATTTTAAATTATTTAGAGCATAACTCTGGGCCCTTTTTGCATGAGCCCCACCTGTACCAAGTTACTGATTAGCAAGATTAACATACTGCAACAAAATCAAAGACCCAAAATAGCTTGCTTTGCAGGGGTAATTAATACGGTAAAACAGAACAACAACCTGCAGTTTTAAACCTAATGTTACAGTATCTTGCACACACTGTTTTGCCCACAAAAAAGGCATAGTCAACTGACTATGCCTATTGTTTTGCCAAAGTTATTTGCCCATCGAAAACAAGCTGGTGCTTTGAATTTTAGTAAAGGCCAATGAGGCCGCCTCAAGAGCCATGCTGCGCAAAGACAGCTGCGTGGTGGCTGTGTAATAGTCGACATCCTCAAGGCGCGAAAGCTCTTTTGAAAGCTGCAATGACTGCAACGAGCCACTGTCGTTAAGGCTCTCGAGCTCGTTCATACGCGAGCCAATAGAGGCCTGTACGGTGAGGACATTGTCGTAGCTCACATCAACAACCTGCAAGGCATGGTTGAGGGCATTTTGCAGCTGCGCTTGGGCGGCCGGATCACCCTTGGTGGGGGTATTTAAGGCCTCGATAGCAGTACTAAGGGTATTGAGTATATTGAGCCTGCTGTCACCATTGAGCTGCTTGGCTTGGCTATAGGTAGCCTCATCGCCATCTTGGGGCTGCCCGCTAATAGTAAAAGATAGACCAAAGTCGTCTTTGAGGTTGATTTGCACCTTATCACTACCGGCCTGCGCAAACTCTAGCGGGTTTGGGGTCAGTGTATTGCCTTGGGTATCAAAAACCTCGACCTGCCAGTGCGGGCCATTGTCTACAAATTGCATCGCAATACGGCCAACCTGACTTGCCTTTGACGAGTCACTCACCTGCATGGTGCCTAATACTGCCTCGCCGTTATTGCCTTGGGTGCCCTCGTGAATAAAGGCCATAGTACCAGGTGCCGTACGCATAAAGATGTCTTGGCCATGGTTGCCTACATCTATCACGCGGGTATGCTCGACCTGAATATTGCGCGCCGCTTGGGTGCCCGCATCGCCCTGATAGACAAACTGATCACCCTGCAAGGCAAAGGGTTGGTTTTTGCCCTGCGAACCACTAAATAAATACTGGCCGGCGGCGTCAGTGGCGTTCATGGCGCCCAAAAGTGTCTCTTGCGACTCGGCCAACACCTGTGCCAAAGCGGCGCGATCTTGGTCTGATAAGGCCCCATTGCCGGCCTCAATTAGGCGGGTTTTAATGGCAGAAAGCTGCCCGACCACATTGCCCAACACGTTTTCGCTCTCGCCTAGGGCACGTAGGGCCACCTCGCGGTTATCGCCAAAACGCTTATTCATCGACTGCGATTGCGCCAAAGTAATAGACTGAGCAGCTGCCAGCGGGTCATCGGCAGCAGTTACCATGCGCCGCCCCGTGCCTATTTGCTGAAATAGATGCAACAGATCGCTTTCCTGCTTGTTGATGGTGTTGACACCAGTCTGAAAATATAAAGAGGAACTGATTCGCATTGCCGTACCTTTAATTAAATGCTGTAAAAGCCACTACACTGTGCTTGCTAATTACCCATAAAGCCTTGTCATGCTATTTAGGGGCGCAAGCTGAGCAATGTATCGAACATAGCGGTGCCTACATCAATCATTTTTGAGGCAGCACGGAATTGTTCGACGTACTGCTCGAGCATGAGGTACTCTTCGTTGAGGTTAACCCCCGACACACGCTGTTGGGCGGCATAATTTTGTTGGACAAGGTTTTCTTGGGCCTTGGATGCGGCGGTGTTCTCTTGTGTTTGTACCGCTACACGGTTAACCACCTGACCAAAGGCATCATTAAAGTTTAGGCTGCCCTGGTTGAGTACACCCTTATTTTGTAGGCCAGCTAAGGCCAAAGCATTATCGCCATTGGCAGTACCTGTACCGACCCCAGCAGCAGCAAATTTGGCTGGGTCGCTCAGGCTGAGCTCAAAACTGGCTGCCCCGCGGCGGGTGGGTTGTAATGACCACTCGGCCCCCTCGGGTGCATTGGCAGGTATATCGACCTTGAGCCCATCAACCAAATAGGCATCGCCATCATCATTGAGCTGAGCGGCTATAGGGGCACCGGTCTGGGCATCAAAAAACTCGAGGCCACTGAGCGCACCACTGCCATCATAAACACCTTTAATTAGATAATCTTTACCCGTTAGGCCTGCTGCATTGTCGAGCTCGACATTAAGTACTGGCACCCCATCGGGGGCACCCACTGCACTGCTGGGCAAACCCTGCCCAATGCTAAAGTCAAAGAATTGACCCCCTGCCTCACCGTTTAGGTCGACCCCTTGGGCGTGCAAGTCGTTAAAACTTTGGCCAATACCCACGGCCAAGCGGCCTAAAGCATTTTGCGCCTGATCGAGGGTTTGCGACCGATACTTGAGTAAGCCACCCATCTGCCCGCCTTTGACCGAGCTATCGCTCATCTCGACCCATTGGGGGCCGTCTTCGCCACTGACCCGATGCGCCAACACATGGCGTGAAGGGTCATCAGCTGAGGGCACAGCGCGTAACTCATGAATGGTCGGGCCGCTAAGTAATAGCTGCCCACTGCTTAGGGTCAGGTTGACACGACCGTCTTGCTCGAAAGTGCGCACCTCGACGAGCTCGTTAAGCTCTAGTATCAGTTGATCGCGTTGATCAAGTAGGTCATTGGGCTCGTGATCACCTGCTGCAGCGCGGGCTCTGGTGATTTGCTCGTTGAGCTCGTGTACCCGCTCGACATAGCTGTTGATCTGATGGGTAAGGGTACCAATCTGGGTATTTAAATTGCCCCGTTGGTTTTCAATAAATGTGTCTGTCTCGTTAAGCTGCGTGGCAAGGTTTTGCGCCCGACCAAGCAACTCTTGACGGGCTGCCGAGTCATCGGGCGTAGAGGCCACTGCCTGTAAGGCACCAAAAAACTCTTGTATAGCAGGGCTAATACCACTGCTGCGATCAGCAAAAAGATTATTAAGCTGCTCGATCTCGTTGCCATAAGCCACATACTCGGCATTTTTGCCTTTGGCTTTGGTCAACTGCTGATGTAAAAACTGGTCATAAGCACGCTGCACCGTTACTGTTTGGATACCACGGCCAACATAGCCTGCCCCCGTGGCATTAGCGCCTTGGGTTTTGCTTAATACTGATTGGCGGTTGTAGCCCTCGACGGCAGCGTTGTTGATATTGTGCCCCGTTGTTTGTAAATTTTGCTGCGCATTGAGTAGCGCTGACAAACCTAAACCATATAAATTCATGATTGCTCCTAATGGGGTCTTAACAATTTGGCCCTTTGGCCACAACATATTTTACGGCATACAAGGGTGTTTCTTTAATTGCGCCTAAACATTTGTTGTCATTTTTGTTGATAAATTATCTGCGTGGTGGATAATTATCTGCCGAGCGGCTGCGGACACTTGCCTATTACATTTGTATGCGTGGTGTCGTGTTATCAGAGGCTTTAAACCCTAACGGCCGGTATCAAAATAAGCCATGATAGATATCAGCTTTTGCGCGTAGCTCGGGTCAGTGGCGTAGCCCGCCTCTTGTATTTGTACTGCAGCCTCTTCGGCACTCTCGGCCGCTAAGACCTTGGCATAGCGCTCTTGGCTACTAATTAGGCGGGCATAATCTGCAAATGACTCTTCGTAAGATGAATAGGCACGAAAAGGTTGGGGCATTTTTACCTTGCGACCTTGCAAAAACTCGGTCGTGGTGATCTCGGCAACGGGCCCTTTCCAACTGCGCCCTGCTTTGATACCAAATAAATTATGGGTAGCACGGCCATCAGCATGCAGGATCTCGCGCTGCCCCCAACCGGACTCAAGTGCTGCTTGGCTTAGGATAAGCTTCATAGGCAGCCCTGTCTCGGCTGCAGCCACCTCGGCTGCCCCCCGCATATTGTCAACAAAACGATGTATATGGGCCGGCGCCCCTTTGATGGCCGAAACCACTGTATCGAGGCCCTTATGCCCAGTTAGCCTACGAATCAAAGAGGACAAGTTGGGGGCCTCGATAACCCGTGCCTCGCCCACATGCGAGCGCAGCCCAGGTTTGCGTGATGCAGCTTGCTCGGGGATAGCAAAATCAACGGCATCATCTTGACCGCTTTGAACACGCATTTGCTGCTCTAAGGCTTGGGCCAGCCCCAAACCGGGGTCAGACAAGGCCAAAGACAGCTGCTGATCGTTTAATGAGTAGGCCATTTGCTGGGCCGAGCTTTGATCACCGGCAAAAAACGCCGCCGACTGCCGTGCATATTTGAGTATTTGTTGGATAAAAACTGACTCAAACTGTTGCGCCACCTCGGCTTGTACCTGAGGGTTGCGCGGGTTAAGCGCTGCCTGACTTTGTAGTTGGGCGAGGCGTTGCGTATCAAAAATAGTATTGACTTGGCTTTGACCAGGGCGCGGGAAAAACTGAGCAGGCATAGCGTACCCCTAGATGATTTCGAGCTCGGCACGCAAAGCGCCAGCACTTTTGAGGTTTTGCAATATAGAGAGCAAGTCTTGTGGTGTTGCCCCCAAGGCATTGAGCGCACGCACGACATCGGCTAGGTTGGCACTGGTACGAATATGATGTAGGGCACCATCCTCAGAGCGCATCTCTATATCGGTCTCGTGGGTGACTACGGTCTCGCCATCGGTAAAGGGGGTATCAGGCTGATGCACATCAGTTTGACGACTGATCACCACCGACAAACTACCATAGGCAACGGCGGCCTCCTCGATGGTCACCGTACGATTCATCACCACCGAGCCGGTACGAGCATTGATCACCACCTTGGCCCTTGCGGGCGGCAACGACACCTGAATATTTTCTAATTGAGATAAAAAACCAGACTGCGCCTCGGCATGCATGGGAGCTTGCACCCGTACCACACGGGCGTTTTCGACCTGGGCAGTACCCGCCCCAAAATGCTTGTTGATGCTACGAGCAACACTCTCGGCAATACCAAAATCACTACTGTTAAGCTCTAAATGCACCAACCCATCTTGTACAAAGGTAGTGGGTACATCTTGCTCGACAATCGCCCCACTGGGTATGACCCCAGCGTTAAGCTGATTAACCTGCACACTAGCCCCACCCGCCTCGGCACCCGAACCCCCAATGAGCAAATTGCCCTGCGCTATGGCATAGACCTGGCCGTTGGCGCCCTTGAGAGGCGTCATGAGCAAAGTGCCACCGCGTAAGCTTTTGGCATTACCCATCGAGGACACCACCACATCAATATTTTGGCCAGGGCGCGCAAAAGCAGGCAAACGGGCGGTCACCATCACTGCAGCCACATTACGCAACTGCATGTTGCTGCCTTGGGGCATGGTAATACCCAGCTGCGACAACATATTGGTCAGACTTTGCTGGGTAAAAGGTGACTGCCGCACCTGATCGCCACTGCCATCTAAACCCACCACTAAGCCATAACCCACGAGGGGGTTTTCGCGCACACCCTGTATGGTCGCCAAGTCTTTGATGCGCTCGGCAGCACTAATGGTTGGCCAAGCCAGCCCCAACACGCTGACTAAAAGCAAGGCCAATACCGCGCGATAACGCGAGGGTTGGGGGGATAAGCGGATAAAGAAGCGACTCAACATAAACTCATCAATAAGGGGATATATTTAAGAAAAAGCGCTGTAGCCAACCCATCGTTTGGACCTCGTCCATCACCCCTTTGCTACGGTATTCGATACGCGCATCGGCCACATGGGTAGATGAGACCGTCCCCGAGCCCGAAATAGAGCGCGGGTCTACCACCCCAGAAAAACGTACATATTCACTACCGCGATTGATGGCGATTTGCTTTTCGCCAGCAACTTGCAAATTGCCATTGGGCAGAACCCCAATGACAGTAGTGGTTAAAGTGCCCGAAAACATGTTGTCGGCTCGACTACTGCCCGTGCCCTGCGCTTGGTTGCTACCACTAACAGCAAAGTTTTGACGATGGCCTAAATCACTAGGCAAGATTTTGGGATCGCGCTCGAAATCAAGGCCCGCACTACCGCTGCGGTCGGTGCTGGTCGAGACATTTTTGGCCGCGTTGGTCTTTTCCTCGATAAGAATGGTGACAATATCACCAATATTACGTGGACGATTATCCTCGAATAAGGGGTAGCTACCATAGGCTGTAGGCTGATAAATTGAGCCGTTGGCCACAGCCTGAGGGGGCTGCACCGGTGGTGGTGGCGCCGTAAGTGGGCCCGTCACTACAGGCTCGGGCGGCACCATGGCGCAAGCCCCTAATGCAGCGACAGCAAACACCACAACAAAACGTTGCAGCACACGGGCCGCAGCCGACTCTATCAAAGCCGAGGCCGTGCGCCTAATAGTCGGCCTATTATTGAACAAAACTGACAAAAAACGATGCATAAAACTGACTAGTTGAGCGAGCCTTAGAGTTGGGTGAGACGCGCCAGCATTTGATCAGAAGTCTGTACTGCCTTGCTGTTCATCTCGTAGGCACGTTGGGTGGTGATCATATTGACCAACTCCTCGGCCACATTAACATTAGAGGTCTCGGTATACTCTTGCAAAACCAAACCCGCCCCATCAAGCCCGGGCTGCAAAAAGTTAGCCGGGCCCGAGGCATCGGTCTCGACATAGAGGTTTTCGCCCATACTTTGCAAACCACTTGGGTTAACAAAGGTGGTGAGCTGCAGCTGCCCCACCTCGACGCTATTACCTACCGCCCCAGGCTGGGTAACCGACACCGTACCATCGCGCGAAATATCGATTTGTAAGGCATTGTCGGGAATCATAATGGGAGGCTGCACTGGGTAACCGCCTGCTGTAACGAGCTGGCCGTCTTGGTCAATCTGCAAACTGCCATCACGCGTATAGGCAAAGGTACCGTCTGGCATCTCGACCTGAAAATAGCCCCGCCCCTGTATGGCCACATCGAGTGCATGGCCCGTATTATTGAGCCCACCCTGCGAATGAATACGCTCGGTGGCAACTGTACGTACACCAGTACCCAGCTGTAAACCCGTAGGCAACTGATTTGCCGCCCCCACCTGGGCCCCAGGCTGACGGATAGTTTGGTACATCAGGTCTTCAAAGACTGCACGGGTACGCTTAAACCCTGCCGTATTAACGTTGGCAAGGTTATTAGATATGACATCCATATTGGTTTGTTGTGCTTCCAAACCGGTTTTAGCAATCCATAATGAACGTATCATTGAGTGTCCTTATTTACTCAGACCGCCGCTATTGTTTAGCCTGCCACGCAAACAAAACAATAGCGACTGTTTATTGGGTAAAGCGTAACGGTAACGCCCTACGCACCCATGCTCGATGCCTGTGCTGCTACGCACAGGCACAATTTAATTAAGTGAAAGTATAGAGTTAGCGCGCTCTTGGTTGGTGCTGCTATCGCTAATAACTTTCATTTGCATTTCAAACTGCCGTGCATTGTTAATCAATGCCACCATTGCCTCGGCTGGGCTGATATTACTTTTCTCTAAAAAACCAGGGGCCACACGAATATTTTCGTCAGCGGCAGCAATCTGCCCATCGGCCAATCTAAACCAGCCATCTTGGCCACGAATAAGCTCGTCGGCATCGGGGTTGACCAACTTGATTTGGCCCAGCACCTGTATATCGCGCGGGCTATCGCCTGCGCCCAAAACAGTGATCTGCCCATCAACCGAAAAATGCACACTACCGCGATCAGGGATCTCGATAACGTCGTTATCAGCAGAAAGCACTGGGTAACCCTGGGGGGTGACCAAAACGCTGTCCTCATTGACCATAAAATCACCAGCACGGGTATAGGCCTCACCCTCGGGGGTTTGCACAGCAAACCAACCCTCGCCCTTGATGGCTAAATCAAGGGCATGCCCCGTCTCGGCCATTGCGCCTTGGGCCATATGGGTGCCCACAGTTGTGCTGACCGTTGATACCCGTGTAGGGTGCAAGCCCCCCCCTTGTAGGGGGACAGCACGTTGAATATCGAGCTGCTGCTTAAAGCCTACGGTATTGACATTGGCCAAGCCGTTGGTGACATGCGCCTGCTGCTGCAGCAGACGCTGGGCCCCATTCATAGCGGTATATAGTATGCGACTCATTGTTGCCTAATTAGGTTTTAGCTTGAAACTTGCCCTAGCCTGCCCTAGCGCAGGGTGATCAAGGTTTGCATGATTTGGTCTTGGGTCTTGATCGTTTGGGCATTGGCCTGGTAGGTGCGCTGAGCGATGATCATATTGACCAACTCGGCACTGAGATCAACGTTAGACTCCTCGACAGACTGCCCTCTAAGGCTAGCCAAACCCTGTGAGCCTGGCGTACCCACTACGGGTTGGCCCGACTCGCCCGTCTCGCTAAAGGCATTATCACCAATAGGCTGCAAACCATTGACGTTATTAAAGTCGGCCAAGGCAACCGTACCCACCGAACGGGTCACACCATTGGTATAACGAGCGATCAGGCTACCGTCTTTGCTCACTGACATGCTGCTGTATTCGCCAGTTGGGTAACCGTTTTGGGTAAAGTTAGGGTTAAACTCACCGCCAAACTGGGTTGAGCCATCGTAATTAAATGCGATCTGTAGATCATCTGGCGGGGTTGAGCTGCTGATAGTATTGCTGGGTATGGTTAAATTAAAAGTAGGCGGGTTATTGAGTAACCTGCCCGAGGGGCTAAACGTGAGGGTTTCGGTATCATTCAAAACCGTATCTTCGAAAACAAAACGCACCTCCCACTGGCTGTCATCGGGGCTAGCGGCGTCGGGCTCACGTTTGATGTAATACTGCATCAAGGTATGCGAGTTGCCTAGCGAGTCATACACTGTGATCGGTAATGAATGCGTATAGCTGGCGGCATTAGCCGGGTCAAAATTAGTTGTGATGGGCACAGCTGTAGCATTGGCGTCTAGGTTGGCCTCGACCCCAATGGCATTGGTGGCGCGTGGGTCAATATTGCCCGAGGGTACGCGCAAAGGCACCAAGCGATCAGATAGGCTGCCATCAGAGCGCACCTGATAGCCCGTTAGCTGATAGCCTTGGGCATTGACGATATTAAAATCTTTGTCTTGATGAAACTGCCCGTTGCGCGAATACACCGGCATACCACTGGTATCGAGCAGGCGGAAAAACCCCTTTTCGCCATCAATGGCCATATCAAATTGATTACCGGTCAACTCAACGTTACCCGGAGTAAAACGCTGGTTGATCGCCGCTACCTGCACCCCCATCCCAACTCGAGACGTGGCGTAAACATCAGCAAATGCCATCTGCGATGCCTTGAACCCAACAGTTTTTGAGTTAGCAATATTGTTGCCGATAACATCTAGGTTTTGTGAAGCGGCATTTAAGCCTGAAAGACCTTGTCCAAAGCCCATGATTACCTCTTTAAAGTGATAACAACACGAAATAGCCCGTATCGTGTTGGGCCCTTGTGGGCCAGCCTAAATTTAATAATATTTCGTTAAAATCTTATTTAAACCCTTTTGCAGGGCATAACCTCTTGGATTGTTGCAAACCTATCTATTAATTGTTGCAAACCTGTCTATTGTTACCCCTTAGCTAATTTAACCAGCAACCAAAGTCTACTTGCATTAATGTTTACATGATTTGGCGAATATCAAAGAGCGAGTACTTGCCGGCCAAACCCAGATCGATTTCGAGCCCACCTGCTGTATAGGCCACATTTTTGACCTCGCCATAGGTGAGCGGCTCGGCCGACACCTGTGTGCCATCGGTTGTGGTGGCAACCACCTCGATGTGATAGGCCCCATCGGGCAGGGGCTGCCCGCCATCGTCGCGGCCATCCCAATGTACGTTATAAATGCCCACCCCGAGGTTATCCTCGAGCTGTAAAGCACGTACCAGCTGCCCAGACTTGTCATAAATATTGACGGTGGTCTTTTCGGCTGGCGAGATCAGATCAACCCCAAAAGGCGTAGCCGATTTGACATCTTTGTTGTCGGGGTCTGAGCCCAACAGTACCTTGTCGCCAGGCACAAGCACATCTTTGCCAATCAACATGGCGGCCTGCATCGATTGCGACACATCCATCTGCCCCGAAATAGCGAGCAGCGTTTCGTTTAGCTGATTAATGCCCTGCACCGTCGACAACTGCGCAAGCTGGGTAGTGATTTGCGAGTTGTCCATCGGGTCTAACGGGTCTTGATTACGCAATTGTGTGATCAAAAGCGTCAGGAAACGATCTTGGGTTTCCTCTATAAATTGGCGTTGTTGCTGGTTTTCGACCAGCCCTGTCATCATCCCGCCGGCTGCTGATACTGTATTGCTCATAGTTAACCTTTATTGGCCAAGTGTCAGAGTGCGCTGTAGCAGGCTCTTGGTAGTATTGATAACCTCGACATTGGCCTGATACGAGCGCGAAGCTGAGATCATATTGACTGTCTCGGCCACCACATCGACATTAGACTTAGTTATGTAGCCGGCCTCGTTGGCTAAGGGGTGCCCTGGGTCGTATTGCATTTGTAAGGGCTTGGCACTATGCACCACCCCTGCCACCTGCACCCCGCCCACCTGCTGCGCGCCGCCTTGGCCGCCCATCGGCTGCCACTGGAAAATCACCTCGCGCGCACGGTAGGGCTGACCGTTGGGGCCAACCACACTATCGGCATTGGCGATATTACTGGCGCTGACATTCATGCGCTGCGATTGTGCCTGCAGCGCCGAGCCTGCAATGTTGAAAATAGAAAGACCACTCATAATAAACCCGTCTGATTATAATCAACCCTAGGCCAAACTAGGGGTAAACCTGACAATACCTAACGATAAGCCAATACGATAAAACCTAGGGCTGCAATGCACTGCCCAAGGTTTTGATGCGCTGCGACAAGATCGACAAACTGCTTTGATAGCCCATGCTGTTATCGGCAAAAGCCACCCGCTCGACATCCATATCGACAGTATTACCATCTAAAGAGGGCTGCAAAGGCACACGATACTCAAGACCAGCGATGGGCGCACTGAGCCGGCCACCTGCTATGTGCCGCGCCGAGGTTAGGTGCAGCTGCGTGCCGCGAACCTTGTCTTGTTTGCCAACCGCCTGTCTAAGCTGATCATGAAAATTAAAGTCACGCGCCTTATAGTGTGGGGTATCAGCATTGGCAATATTACTCGCAAGCACCTCTTGGCGCTGATTGCGTAAAGCCAAGGCAGTCTGATGTAATGCAAACTCTGCAGATAAACGGCCAAACATATTACAATAGAAACCACAATCAATTGATATAAACGAACTGCCTATACGCCACTGCTGGCAGCCCCTAAAACCCAAGCAGACCCTCAGGTTAGACTCACTCACCCTTAATAATAAAGCAGCCACCTCAATAGTAATCAAACAAACAACCCATAAAAGACATCCTTATTCCCTTTTTGCTTAAACAGCGCCCAGCAACCATGCACCCTACCACTTTTACGCCACGCTCATCGCCCACCCGCAAACGCTACCCACGCCCGCATTGGGGTCGGTTGACCCACTTGTGGCGCGACCACAGCATGCGTAAAAACCGTAGGCTTTTGCTTTTTAACCTACATTGCAACCTTAATCGTAGTTTTTGTCGTAAATTGTTAGGCCTACTGCTTTTAGGGGTGCTGCTTTGGGGCCTGCTACCCGCTTTGACTTTGGCGGCACAAAACGACAACACAACCGCTCTAGAGCTTAAATCAGAGCAGCCTCCAATAGATGATAAAGAGGCTTTACAAGAGCGCATCAGCCAAGGCGTACACGATTTTTTGGCCCAACAAGCTAGCACCATGGGCATCAGTGCGGATATCAGTGTTAACCCAGTACGCACCAAAAACCTCGACCCCTGTGATGATTTTGAGGTCTATAGTCGTGGCTCGGCACAGCTGCGCGCGCGCATGACCGTCAGCGTGCGTTGCTTAGGGCCCGCAAAGTGGGTAACCCATGTACACGCCGAGCTTAGTGCCAGTGGTTTTTATTTTGTTGCGAACCGTACCATCGAGGCCGGCGAACCTGTTGAGCTTGATGACCTAATCGCCCATGAGACCGATATACTAAAGGTTTCGCCACATGTGCTCACCGACCCCAGCAAAATTATTGGCCACATCGCCACCCGCCGCATACCCAATGGCAGCACCTTGCGCGCCAACACTTTACGCAACCCACAATCAGTAGCGCGTGGCCAAACAGTACAAACTGTGGCCCGCGGTCAGGGTTTTGTCGTTAGCAGCGAGGGCCAAGCCATGCAATCAGGCAACCCCGGCTCCCGCATACAGGTGCGCACAAACAGCGGCCAAGTTATACAAGGCATTGTGCTCGATGCCCACACCGTTGAGGTCATCTTGTTTTGAGCATTTTGAACAAGCTTAAACAGACCTAAGCAGAGACCTAAACAGAGACCTAAACAGAGACCTAAACAGA
>Ga0209487_1002670_pt1 | contig 14398 bp, 12 predicted proteins | sample Poulit2012_FD_187524 | JGI IMG/M metagenome (GOLD analysis project Ga0209487, IMG submission 187524) | Agricultural soil microbial communities from Georgia to study Nitrogen management - Poultry litter 2012 (SPAdes) (version 2) | ecosystem: Environmental > Terrestrial > Soil > Agricultural land... | reverse complement strand
AAAAGCAGGATATTTCCTGAAAATGGAGAAGTATCTTGATGTAGGAGTAAACAAGGGGGATATGATGATGGACACGGTTTTATATGAGAGTAAAAATAGTATATCTTATATTTACTTTAATAGAGAAGACCAATATAATGCGCTGAATCAGGAAATGCTTGAGGAATTACTAGCTGTCGTGGAAAAGGCAGAAGAAAGTGACGACCAAATTGTCGTCCTGGGAGGCAAGGGAAAAGCTTTTTGCGCCGGTGGTGATATCACGATGATGACTGACTTTTCGAATCAGGAATTTTTTGATGAAATCATGCATACGATTGGAAAAATAGTAACGAAATTATATATGATGCCAAAAATCGTTATATCAGCGGTACAGGGGTCTGCTGCCGGACTGGGATTAAGTATCGCACTAACAGCAGATTATGTCATTGCCCAAAATGAATCTAAATTCGGGGTGCTGTTCATTGGAATAGGATTAGCACCTGATGGCGGCGGGCATTTCTGGTTAAAAGAAAGGCTTGGCACCAATCAGGCAAAACAGTTTATATGGAGTTTAAAACAAGCACAAGGCCCGGAAGCCAAGGCAATGGGACTTGTCGATATTATTACAGATGATCATGTTGTAGAACATGCAACGAAATTGGGACAGCAACTATTGCATTCCCCATTGGCAGCCATGCTCCAAACGAAACAGATCTATCATACAAAGCAGAATGAAGTCTTACAATACTATTTAAAACAAGAACACAAGACACAATTGGAACTCCGTGATACAGAGGATCATCGGGAAGGGGTACAAGCATTTTTAGAGAAACGAAAGCCTGTATTTCAAGGAAAGTAGGCCCACAGGAAAAGAAAATGACCTCCCGGAACTTATGTGGGAAAGTCATTTTCTTTCATAGTATATTATTATCTGTGAAACAAGATTAATTTTGCATCCGGTGATACACAGCGATGTGTGTATTCACTATAACCTTCATCTTCCAAACGGGTTTGCCCTATATTCTTTGCTTCTTCATTGTTTTCTGCTTCAAATGATTCATCGAGTAATTTTTCACCAGATTGACTAAACACAGTTAACGAATAGGTTTTCATAACGGCTCCTCCTTGAAAATATAAACCTGTCTATATTAGATATTCTTGATGAATTGTGAAAATCCTCTATTTTGATTATTTAAATTCGTGTATTATGAAAGTATAAACTGCAAAAGAGAAAGAAGGGGGAGAGTTACTTGGCGTTAGTATTGCAAAATGTTACAAAGCGATTTGGTAAAGACACGGCGGTTGATCATCTATCTTTGGAAATTCCCGAAAACGAAATGTTTGGATTTTTAGGTGGAAATGGTGCAGGAAAGACGACGACATTCCGAATGATTCTTGGATTGTTAGATCGTACAGAAGGAGAGATTACCTGGAATGGTGAATCTGTCGGTTATGATAAAAGTCATCTGATTGGTTACCTGCCCGAAGAAAGAGGACTTTATCCGAAATTAAAAGTAAGAGATCAGCTTATCTATTTAGCTAAGCTGCGTGGTATGGATAAAAAAGCAGCTTTAAAAGAACTAGAAGGCTGGCTGGAACGACTTGAAGTACCGGAATATATGGATAAAAAGGTAGAGGAATTATCTAAAGGGAACCAGCAAAAAATACAATTTATTTCTGCGGTGATTCATCAGCCGGAATTACTGATTTTGGATGAACCGTTTTCCGGTCTGGATCCAATTAATGTGGAAATGTTGAAAGAAGCTGTCGTTGATTTGAAAGAACAAGGAACTTCCATTGTTTTTTCATCCCACCGCATGGAGCATGTCGAGGAATTATGTGAAAGTCTCTGTATTTTACATAAAGGTAAAGATGTTGTTCAAGGCAAATTACGGGAAATTAAACGTTCTTTCGGGAAAAAGAATTTAATAATTCATGGAGACATGTCTTTTGATTTTTTACAGGATCATCCCGGTGTTGTACGCTATAAAAAACTGGCGGAAGGCTGTGAACTGCAAATTGAAAATGAAGATGTGTCGCAAACTATTTTCTTTGCGCTGCAGGGAAAAGGGTTTGTTCGGAAATTTGAATTGGAGGAACCAAGTTTAAATGATATTTTTATCGAGAAAGTAGGTGCCTCTTATGCATAAGTTTTGGATTATTTTAAGCCATACGTACATGTCTCGGGTAAAAACAAAATCATTTATCATCAGTACATTAATTACATTGTTATTTATCTTTGGAATAGCTAACATCCAATCTATTATCGACATGTTTTCTTCTGATGAAAGTGCAGATACTGTCGCGGTGATCGATGAATCCGGTGAATTGTTTGAGCCGTTGAAAGCCAGTATGGATCAGGCAGAGGAAGATGTGAAATTAGTACATTTCCATGAATCTGCGGAAAAAGCGGAGAAAGCTGTACAAGAAGAAGAATACGAGGCATTTATTCTATTATCTATAAATAAAAAAGATGAGCCGAAAGCGGATTACTTTGCCAATAATATTGCGGATTCAGGTGCTCAACTCGCCATCGAACAGCAATTACAGCAATTGAAAATTGCGATGGCCACTGAACAGGCCGGGATTGACCAGGAAAAATTGGCGGATATTTATGCATCAGTAGATTTTCATGCGAGTGCATTAGATGAACATGCCAAAACAGATGAGGAGCTTAGCCAAGCGCGTGGTATTGTATATGTTATGCTGATTGTATTATATATGGCTGTCCTGTTATATGGGTCAATGATTGCGACAGATGTCGCGACGGAGAAATCTTCACGGGTCATGGAGCTCCTTGTATCCAGTGCCCCACCTGTTGCACATATGTTCGCGAAAATAATCGGTATTGCTTTAGTCGGGTTAACCCAAGTTGGTCTATTTGTAGCAGTCGGTTATGCTTTCATCGTTTCCAAACAAGATGAGTTAACAGATGGTATTTTTAGTTACTTTGGGATTCAAGATACATCACCAGCACTATTTATTTACGCAGTTGTTTTCTTTTTGTTAGGTTATTTGCTTTATGCAACATTAGCAGCCATGTTAGGTTCGCTTGTGAGTAGGGTAGAGGACGTGCAACAATTGATCTTGCCAATGACTTTTCTGATTATGATTGCATTTTTCATTGCCATGTTCGGAATCAATATGCCGGAATCTAAATTGGTGGTTATCTCTTCCTACATTCCGTTCTTCTCTCCAATGATTATGTTCTTACGTGTAGGAATGGTTGACATTCCGGTATGGGAAGTTGCTTTATCTATCGGTATTTTAGTAGCTACCATCATTGTATTAGCGATTCTTGGAGCGAAGGTATATAAAGGCGGCGTTTTAATGTACGGACGCACCAGCTCTTTAAAAGATTTAAAAAAGGCCATGGCTTTATCGAAAAAAGAATAGGTTTTTAATAGTCTATATTCGTTTATGAATATAGACTATTTTACTTTGGCGCTTTTCGTAAATTATGGGACTGGGAATGCGCGTAAATGCTCGCCCCCATCGAAAAAAGTTATTGTTTTTAATCCTTCGTAGTTGATATAAACTGCGAAGTAACTTCTATCTATATTAGAACTGTGGCGACTATAATGAAACAAGTTACTTAGGCAACCGCAGCCCGTATACACTTCGCTTTCCGCGGGCGGCTAATGAGCCTCCTCGTGCTTCGCACTGCGGGGTCTCATCGAGGCCTTTGCTCCCGCAGGAGTCTTCGTGTATACGGGCTGCTGGTATAGCATTTGCCAATAACACAATTCTTTAACTGAATGAAGTGATAAAGAATTGTTCCGTAAATAGCTTTACCAGTCCGAGTGAGTAGAGGGCGGTGACTCCTGCGGGAATAGCACGTGTCCGAAGACCCCGCAGTACTTTAAGGAAGGTCGACTAAAACCGTTCTTTGCGAACAACGTCGACATACCCTTTGCCAGGGCAAGGAGGCTAAGGCCGTGCCCGCGGAAAGCATCCGCCCGGAACGATCCCGGACGGTAGCAATAGCACACGTATTGGTAAATAACATGCACTTACTTCGCAGTTTATAGATTTTGTGTCAAAAACACCAACCTTTGAGAAAAGAGCCTTATTTTCAAGGGTTTCGAACGTGCATTCGTTGTCTGTTTTTGCTAAAATGGGTATATATTAAGAAAAGCAGGTGATGATAGCCGATGGCAGAACAGATTTCTTTTATTCATGCGGCGGATTTGCATTTGGATAGTCCGTTTCAAGGTTTAGCAAGAACACCGGCACATATTTTCAAAGATATTCAGGCGAGTACTTTTGTGGCGCTTGATCACTTGGTTCAAGCTGCTATCGAAAAACAGGTGGATTTCGTGCTTCTTGCCGGGGATTTATTTGATAATGAAAAGCAGAGTCTAAAAGCACAAATCCGCTTGCGAAGGGCATTTGAGGAATTAGAACATCATCAGATCCATGTCTATCTATCCTATGGTAATCATGATTATCTGAATGGAAACAGACATCCTGTGACTTACCCTGATAATGTATATATTTTCAAAGATGAACAAGTCAACCACTTTACATATGAAAAAAACAATCAGAAGATCGCACAAATCTATGGATTCAGCTATGAAAACAAAGCAGTTCATACAAATAAAGCAAGGGAGTACGATATTCAGGATGAACACATTCCCTATCATATCGCTATGCTGCATGGTAGTTTACATAGTAATACAGATCATGATGTATATGCGCCTTTTTATCTCAGCGATTTAGTAGAGAAGGATTTTGATTACTGGGCATTGGGCCATATCCATCAGCGGGAAATATTGAAAGAAAATCCGCATATTGTTTATCCGGGAAATATCCAAGGTCGAAATCGAAAAGAGCAAGGCGAAAAAGGCTGCTACCATGTAACATTATCACAAGCCAGCACTACTGTTTCTTTTGTACCTTTACAAGCTGTACAGTTCCAGGCATTAGTAATCGATGTTTCCGGATGTGAAGAAATACATCAGATTGAAACCAAAATTCAAACAAAGCTAAAAAAATGGCAATCGTCTGTACCACAATTAATCCAGCTGCAATTGACGAGTGACTCAACAAAACTCAAACAATGGGAAGCGGAAGGATATGTGGAGGAAATGATCGAGCTCGTCAATGAGACGTCGGTGCATGAAACACGTTGGCTTTATATTTTCCGCTATACAGTTGCTGTTAGTAAAACCTCTTTGATAGATGAAACGTTGTATAAAGGTGAACATTTTGTTGGAGAGCTGATGCGTCATTTTGATGAAGTATCTGTACAGCCATTTCTGAAAGAGTTATATCAGCATAAACAAGCAAGAAAATATTTGGATAGTATATCAGCGGAAGAAGAAAAAAAGGTTAAAGGGGAAGCGAAAGAATTGTTAGTGAATGCACTTTTAGCGGATGGAGGTGAATAAGTTGAAACTGATGCGTGCAACTATTTATGGATTCGGAAGCTGGGTAGATGATACGGTCGATTTTTCGGGTGACTCCTATATATGTATTTACGGGGAAAATGAATCAGGAAAGTCAACATTGCAACATTTTATTCTTTTTATGTTGTTTGGTCTACCTCCGAAAATGCGATCCTTTTATAGACCGAAATCAAGCAGTAAGCTGGGTGGAAGATTAACGCTTATTGATGATCACGGCGAAGCGTTTACGATAGAGCGACTTGATCAGGTGCGAAACGGTGCTGCCGTATGCTATACACCGGATGGCGGAGAACACGATGAGGCTTGGTTGACAGATCGTCTGAAAGGGATGACAAGCGCCACCTACCAATCTATTTATTCTTTTTCCGGGGTAGATTTAAGCGGGATCAAACAAATGAAAGAAGAAGATTTAGGTGAAGTGCTTCTTGGGATCGGGTTAACCGGCGCGAAAAACCTCTATGCCATTGAAAAAAGATTAGATAATCAGATTGGCGAATTATTTAAGAGATACGGGAAAAAACCGGTGATTAATCAACAGTTAGCGACATTGGATGACTTATTTGCTTCCCTTAAAAAACATGAAAATGAAGAATCAACCTACAGGGATAAAAAAGCCGAAGTACAGGCAATCACTGATGAAATGACGAAACTGCGATCCGCCCTTCAACAGACAAGAGAAGAGCGGCTTCGTTTAGAAAAACAACAACAAGCGCTACCTCTTGTAAAAGAATACCATTATTACACACAGCAGCTAGCTACATATCCAGCACAGCTGACCTTTCCGGAAAATGGGCTGACACGTTTGGACTTTCTTAAAGAAAAACTGCTTCCATTAAAAAGTGAACGGTCCGTTGTAACGGATAATCTGCAAAAATACAAAGAAAAACAACTCACGCTAAAAAAACAATTGTATGATGAAGCGATGTATGAGCAGGCACAAATATTGCTTCAGGAAAAGCAAAACTATCTGGAAAATAAACGGGAAATAAATAAACTTAATAAAACGATGCAACAATTGGACATTCAAATGGATCATGAACTGAATCAGTTGGATGTGGGATTAACGAAAAGAGACCTGGCAACGATCTCTTTTCCATTTCATATCGAACAGACTTGGAATGAATTGAAACATGATGCTGATCAACTAAACACAGAAAGAGATCAATTACAGCTGGAAGAATTATCTTTACAAAAGCAGCAAAAGGCATTACAACAGCAAAAGCAGGATAAAGAAGCCACTGTTCTTTCCAATCAACAAGTGAATGAACTTACAGAGGAAATGAACAACTATAATAACCGGCAATATATGCAAAGTTTGCAAGAAGCAAACACGCATAAACAAGGTAAGTGGCTTTCATTAAAAAAACAACAAGAAAAACGGCTGACTGCTGTCTTTATTGGGAGTGTGATTGCTGCAATTGTACTTGTAATCATCGCAAACGCCGTTGACCATTCCGGGTTTTATATTGGGTCTGTCGTAAGTTTGCTTCTGGGAGCTGGCCAATATATGTGGGGCAAACAATCCTTCAAAATGACGGAACAAGTTCTTCACGGGGAAGCGGGTGAGGTATCCGCCCAAACAACAAGAGAAGAGAAGGAAAGGGCGGAAAGTTTACTTGCGGAAGACAATCAAAACAGGAGAGAACTGGATACGATTAATGAACAATTAAAAGCGTTACAAATCAAGCTAATCCAGTGGGAAGAGCGGAAAACAACATGGAAAGCAAAGCAAAAAAGAATCACCGAACAAATGAAAACAGAGCAGATCAATTATCCGTTTCTCAAGCATATAAATATTGCTTTTTGGCCGGAATTTTATCATAGTTTAAAGCATCTTTTACGATCACACAGTGAGAAAATGAGGGATTTAGAACAATTTCAACAGATAGAACAATCTCAGCAAACTTTTGCAAATCAATGCCAGAGGTTTTTCGAACAGATAAATTGGGTATCGGTTAATGAAACTTTGGAATCGCAACTTGAATTTTTGGGGAAAATATTAGCAGATGCCAGGGATATAACAAGCATGATCAATCAATATGATAATTGGGTCAAAGAAAATAGTGAACAACAGCGGATATTACGGCAAAAGATGAAAGTATATGAACAGGAAATAGACAGTTTACTTCATCTGGCAGACGTCGATACTGAAGAGGCATTTCTCAAGAAAGCGAAACAATTGGAGGAAAAGGAAAAAGTTGCTGACAAACGAAATCAAATGATCCATCAATTGGCGAGGCTGTTTTCCGAGCAAGCCTACAAAGCATTGATAGAAAAAGAATCCTTCGATGAACACATCCTGCATGATGAAGTTGAACAAGCAACAATGGAAATGAATGAATTGGAGAAAAGGCTTGAAACGAAGCGGCAGCAGCTCGCAGAAGTGAATGCTGATTTAGCAGCGATGGAAACTTCTGAAACATACTCCAAAACATTGCACCAGTTTCAAATGGAACAGGAACAATTGAAGAAGTCGGCAGAGGAATGGGCGGTTCTAAAAACGGCAAAAGAAATGTTGGCAGAAACGAAGCGCAATTATCGAGAAAAGTATATAGATAAAGTGATCCATCGTACTTTAGCATATTTTACGGCATTAACGGATCACCACTATACAAAAGTCTATCCCCCTTCAGATAATATGTTATTTCAGGTAGAAGCAAGTGACGAGATAAGATATAATGTGAATGAGTTATCACAAGGAACGATTGATCAATTATATGTTTCACTGCGACTTGCTATTAGTGAGGCTATGAGTAAAGAGCATCGCTTACCTTTCATGATTGATGATGCTTTCGTTTATTTCGATTCTATTCGTACAAAACGTGTAATGGATATTTTGGCAGAACGCGCAGGAGAGCAGCAAATAATTATCTTCACTTGTAAGAGAGAGGTTTTGGAAGCAGCTCAAGATGCCCGAATGATTCATTTAGAAAAAGCCGTTCGCATGTATTAAACTAGCATGCTAACTATTTTCAGTGAAACGACCTCTCAAATTAATATTTGTTAACTAAAAATGGAGGGACATCCATTGCCTGAAGAAAATGGAGCAAAAGATTGGGAAAAATATGAAGAAACAATGGAGAAATATATTCAAGTAATCGCTAAAAATATGAACTTATATGGAATGACCTCGTCTGTCGGCAGATTGTATGGCGTCTTGTATTTTGCTGATGAGCCCATGACATTGGATGATATGCGTGATGCCCTGGAAATGAGTAAAACAAGTATGTCTACCGGTGTCCGCGTTTTATCAGATATGAAAATGGTTGAACCGGCGTTTAAAAAAGGCATCCGCAAAGACCTCTATCAAACAGAAGAAGACTGGTATAAGTCATTTACTTCTTTATTTGGCAACCGTTGGCGTCAACATACAGAAATAAATATTGAAGAGGCAGAAGAAACGATGGAAGAATTGGAAGCCCTTATGCAACATACAACAGATGATCAGTTATCTGCTAAGATCAATCAGGATATCGAGCGGCTGCGTTATGCTCAAAATTATTATAAATGGTTAATGAAATTTATTCATGTGGTGGAATCCGGGGAAATTTTCGATTATATTCCAAAAAATAAAGATGAATAGTATTTTTAGCTTTACAGGGGGAGGAATGAAGATTGAAGAACGGAATCGGTCATCATCAAATAGGGGATTCATTTGATGATTTTATGTTGATCAAAGAGGCGACAAGAGGGGTAGCAAGTAATGGTAAACCTTTTTTAACGTTAATATTACGTGACGCAACAGGGGAAATTGATACGAAACTGTGGGACGCCTCAAAAGAAGATGAATCTGTATTTATTCCGGAGCAAATTGTCAAGCTGACAGGAGAAGTAAATCAGTTTCGCGGAAAAGCACAATTGAAAATTTTTTCAATTCGTCCGGCACAAACAACGGACGGGGTACAAGTTTCTGATTTTGTGGAAAAAGCGCCTGTTGACAAGGAATATTTAGCGCAACAATTAACAGAGGCAATTTTTGAAATGCAGAATCCTGCGATGCAACGCATTGTACGGGCATTTATAAAGAAATATCAAAACGCGTTACTGACATATCCCGCTGCATCCAAAAATCATCATGAGTATGTATCGGGATTGGCACATCATGTCGTAAGTATGCTTCGGATTGCAAAAGAATTACATACACTTTATCCTGAGTTAAACAAGGATTTGCTTTACGCAGGGATTATTTTACACGATCTTGGGAAACTGAAAGAGCTGTCTGGTGTTGTCACAACAACATATACATTGGAAGGGAAGTTGCTTGGTCATATCCCGATGATGGTAGAGGAAATCGGTCATATGGCGAAAGAGCTGCAAATTGAAGGTGAAGAAGTTGTTATTTTACAACATTTGGTGTTAAGCCATCATGGTAAAGCAGAGTGGGGAAGCCCGAAACCTCCTTTAGTAAGAGAAGCAGAGGTTTTACATTTAATCGACCTTATTGATGCGAAAATGAACATGCTCAACAGAGCTTTGGATAAAGTGAAGCCCGGAGAATTCACGGAGCGTCTGTTTGCAATGGATAATCGTGCTTTTTACAAGCCGTTATTTGAAGAAAACTGAAAAATGCAAAGCGATAGTTATAATTTCGTGACCTTGTTCATATACATGTGGTAGAGATAGATGGACAAGGGAGGTCTAAATATGATTGCTGGTGTGCCGTGGTGGGTTTATATGATGATTATCTTTATATTTTTTAGCGGATATATGGCATTTAAAGCAATGCGAGCCGAGAGAAAATTGGAGCATCAGTTTATTGAACAGGAAGGACAAGTATATATGGATCGTCTGGAAGAAGCTCGAAAGCTTAGACAGCAGCGGCAACAACAGTAGAGATCATATCAAAAGGCTCCTACATGACATCATGCAGGAGCCTTTTTGAGTGATATTTTATTCTTCTTCAGGTTCTTCTTGTTTAAACATATCTTTGTATTCGTCGATTTTCACTTTTATTTTTGCATCTTTCAGCAACTTGTCCATCTTCTCCTGTGCCTTCATAGGATCGATTTTTTCGCTTAATAAATCACGGCGAATATCATCTTCATTTTCTTCAAAGGAGCCAATATCCTCTTCTTTTTCACGTTTGTCATTCACTTTAATAATGTGAAAGCCAAATTGACTTTGGACGGGATCGCTAACTTCTCCTTTTTTCATGTCGTATGCAGCATCTTCAAAGGCGGGATCCATCTCACCTACTGAGAAATAGCCAAGTTTTCCGCCGTCGTCTTTATTAGATTCATCTGTGGAATATTCTTCTGCTAACTTGGCAAAGTCTTCACCGTCGTCCAGTTTTTCTTTTACTTCTTTAGCAGTATCTTCATCTTCAACTAAAATATGCTGTGCTTTAATTTCAGTTTTCATTCGCTCATATTGTTTTTTCAATTCATCTTCATCAAACTCTACATCTTCACTTAATGCAGCTTCCTGCAATAAGCTCATGTGGAGCATTTTTCTTAGTGATTCTTCATCCATACCCTGCTGTTGAAGAACCATTTCAAATTGATCCCCTAATTCATCTTTCATCTTATCGATTTCGTTGTCTACTTCTTCCTCATCTACATCATACTTATCTTCCAAAACTTTCGTCGTAACAAGTTCATTTAGCACTTCTTCACCATACTGATCTTTTAATGCCTCATAAAATTCTTCTTTGGAAATATCTCCAGCCCCTGTCTCTACGACAACATCCGGATCTGCACTGTCTGAACTGCATGCAGCTAAACCAAACACAGTTGCAGTAATCGTTACTGCGATTGCTAACTTTTTCATCTGCGAACACTCCTCATCTACTAACTCCATTAATATAAACTATTGATAAATATAACATATTTAAGTACAGAAAAAACAGTCCGAAGAAATTCCAGCTATTTGTAGTTTGTGTCTCATCCCTGAATTTTTATACCATTTGATTCAAAATTTTAATATAGGAAGATAAAAGTAAAATGAGAATCATTGTATTAATTATGCGAAAGATTCCTGCTTGTTTCACTTGCTCCATTTCCAATGCCATGCAGAGTTTATTCGTCAGCAAATTGAAAATAAACAACACGACTACTGCATAGATAGGAAAAAATACTGTCATACAACTCCCCCCAAAAAACATATTTTAGCTATTTTTAGAAAATGCTAAAATACTATACTTACATACTGTACCAAACTCTCGCGATTCTGAACAGAGGAAATTAATATTAAGAGAGGTTGTTCAATGTAATCATGTGTTAATACGCCGTTCATCTTTAAATTATATACTCTAGTTAGCAAAGAAAGATGGAGGGCAATAGATGAAGATAGCATGGAAGGAAATCAAAAAAAGCAAGGCACGATTTATGATTTTAGGATCTATCATATTTTTGGTTAGTTTTTTAACATTTATTATATCGGGATTGGCTAAAGGCCTATCTCAGGATAATGCAGCTTTAATAAAAGATATGCCGGATGGTCAGTTTTATATGGCTGATGATGCAGATGAAACATATAATCTTTCTGCAATAGATGAAAGTGTGCAGGATAAAGTCATCGAGGAGCATAAAGATGCAGTAGCGCTTTCCATTCAAATGGGCTTCGTAAACGATGTGGAGGATAAACAGCATAGTGTTGCTTTAGTCACCGCAACAGATTCAGAGCTATTTGAAAATGTTGGAGAGGGAGAAATTATCCTTGATCGTTCATTGGAAGATAAAGGGGTAAAAGTCGGTGATACATTAACAAACAACCAATTCAGTGATGATTTTACTGTAAAAGGCTTTGTGGAACAAAAAAAGTTCAGTCATGCGGCTATCGCTTATATTAATATGAATAACTACAAAGAAATATATCGTATGAATGAAATGCAATTGGTATTCATTCCTGGACAGGATAAAGCGGAATCAATTGAAGGATTACAAGCTTTTTCAAATAAGGATTTCCTTAATACGATTCCGAGTTACAGTGCTGAGCAGATGTCACTTAATATGATTGTTTGGTTCCTCGTTGTCATTAGCGGGATGTTGTTTGCGATATTCTTCTATATGATGAACGTTCAAAAGATCGGTCTGTACGGTATCTTGAAAGCAATTGGTGTGAAAACAAGTTCCTTATTCGGGATGATGTGGGCACAAATGCTTTTCATTACAGTAATCGCACTCGTTTTATCAGTTGGGCTAAGTCAGGTTTTCGCAGTCATTGTACCTGATGGTATGCCATTCAGTTTAACGCTCCCAACAACGGTTCAATTATCGGTTATCTTTGTGATTATCGGATTTATAGGTGCAACATTATCCGGTATCCAAATTAAAAAAGTCGAACCATTGCAAGCGATCCAACAAGGAGAGGTTTAATATGACGGTTTTTACAATTGATGAGGTAAAAAAGACATTTACAAATGGTGAAGTCCAAGAAGAAGTATTAAAAGGAATTAATTTTTCCCTTGAAAAAGGAAAAATAACTGCTTTAGTAGGTACGTCAGGATCAGGAAAAAGTACAATCCTTACAATAGCGGCCGGGCTTCAAAGTGCAACGGATGGCCAGATTCTGTTTGAAGGTAAGGATATGACGGCTATGAGCCAGGAAGAAATCCGAAAAATCCGGGCAACAGCATTTGGATTTGTTTTTCAGTCGTCCCATCTCGTTCCTTTTCTTACAGTAGAGGAACAGTTAATGCTGATGCTTGATGTTTCGGGAACAAAGATGAAAAAGAAGCAACAAAAAACAGAAGTTGAAAGAATCCTTAAATTAGTGGGAATGGATCATCGAAAAGATGCTTACCCAGCATCTTTATCGGGAGGAGAAAAACAGCGGGTGGCTATTTCTCGTGCCATTATTCACAAACCTAAAATATTGTTCGCGGATGAGCCGACAGCAAGTTTAGACTCGGAAAGATCAAAAGATGTCATGACACTGATTAAGGAATTGACGAAAACATTGAACATTACCACATTGATGGTAACCCATGAAGAAGAAATGCTTTCTTATGCTGATGAAGTTATTACAATGAAAGATGGTTTAATTTTATAAGAAGAGAGGCTCATTCAGCGTGACTGGGATTATTCGCACCATCGAAAAGAATTGTTGTTTAAGACACAAAATCCTTAAACTGTGAAGTAAGTGCATGTTGATTTGCCAATACGTGTGTTATTGCTGCCGTCCGGGATCGCTACGGGCGGATGCTTTCCGCGGGCACGGCCTTAGCCTCCTCGAGAAGACCACTCTGAGGGGTCTTCGGACACGTGCTATTCCCACAGGAGTCACCGCCCTCCACTCACCCGGACTGGTAAAGCTATTTACGGAACAATTCTTTATCACTTCATTCAGTTAAAGAATTGTGTTATTGGCAAATGCTATACCAGCAGCCCGTATACACGAAGACTCCTGCGGGAGCAAAGGCCTCGATGAGACCCCCGAGTAGCGAAGCACGAGGAGGCTCATTAGCCGCCCGCGGAAAGCGAAGTGTATACGGGCTGCGGTTGCCTAAGTAACTTGTTTCATTATAATCGCCACAGTTCTAATATAGATAGAAGTTACGTCGCAGTTTACATCAACTACGAAGTATTAAAAGCAACAAAACTTATGAAAATAGCTGAAAGAAAAGATCCGGATTACGCAATCCGGATCTTTTTGGCAGTAAAAAAAGCATATCCCTACTTTCTTTCTGCATAAGTGCAACTAAAGCATCGCCTAAAGGCCTGGCGAATGCCAAGTTTGCTAATATCTTATTTAGAAGCTTTGATTAAAATATCGAATCCGTTACGATCATTTTCAATAAAGGATTTTTTCGGTGCTTTGGCGATGTGAACAATATATAAGAAGTCGATAAAAGAAATGCCGATATGAACAGAAGTAAAAAGTAATATATATACATAAAATTCGGTGACCATATAGCTTGCTGCGATACCGGGAATTGTAATCAATATCGTCGGAGCCAATGCCACCATTAATGATACTTTTTTTGTCAGCTGTGATTTAGTATAATAGGTAAATACAGGTAATTTTTTATTTTTTGTCTTATAAATGAACTTTACGCTTTTATTCAT
>Ga0209487_1002669_pt1 | contig 14400 bp, 15 predicted proteins | sample Poulit2012_FD_187524 | JGI IMG/M metagenome (GOLD analysis project Ga0209487, IMG submission 187524) | Agricultural soil microbial communities from Georgia to study Nitrogen management - Poultry litter 2012 (SPAdes) (version 2) | ecosystem: Environmental > Terrestrial > Soil > Agricultural land... | reverse complement strand
AATGATAAAATGTACTACCGTCACTCAAACCACCCAGGTGGATTGAAAGAACGTTCTGCAAATGAAATGCGTACAAGATATCCAGAACAAATGCTAGAGCTTGCAATTAAAGGAATGTTACCTAAAGGTGCGTTAGGACGTAAAATGGGTAAAAAATTGCACGTATATAGAGGTTCAGATCACAAACATCAAGCACAAAAACCAGAAGTCTACGAGCTTCGTGGATAATTAAAAGGAGGTTACTCAATTGGCACAAGTACAATATTACGGCACAGGTCGTCGTAAAAAGTCAACTGCACGTGTACGTTTAGTTCCAGGTACAGGCAAAGTGACCATCAACGGCCGTGACTCAAGAGACTATTTTCCATATGAAACACAACTATTGATTTTAAATCAGCCATTAGCAGCTACTGAAACTGAAGGAACTTACGATGTTTTAGTAAACGTTCATGGCGGTGGATTTACTGGCCAAGCTGGTGCTATCCGCCACGGTATTGCTCGTGCACTTTTAGAAGCCGATCCAGAATACCGTATAACATTGAAGCGTGAAGGACTACTTACACGTGACGCTCGTATGAAAGAACGTTACAAATACGGTCTTAAATCAGCTCGTCGTGCACCACAGTTCTCAAAACGTTAATATTATATTATCATATTCAAAACCCTTTCTCACTTCGGTGGGAGAGGGTTTTTAATGCATGGGTAAAAAATTAAAGAAACAATTGAGAGCAGCAATGAATTATAATGACTATTACGAATCTTATGGGAGGACCACTTTCACTATTATTTATATGAAATATAATATTATCTCATATAAACGAGGAATAATTTAATGTTATAATAAACTTTAAATGAATTATTAATAAACAAAAAAAGAGGGATCATATCTTTATGGTAAAACAAGTTATTGAATGAACATTCAAAAGGTTAGTGATAGCTTACAAAGTAACATAGAAGAAGAACTATCCTATCTAGAATATTTAAAACAACCATTAGAGAATGATGTGTGGGAAAATGCTGTAAAAGAATTTAATGAATTACGAGCAGAAATTGAACATGATAACAAGAGTTACAACAATATATTTATGCAGTGACAGAATATGAACAGTTAGAACAACAATTAAAATATATACCAACCGAATTAGAGAAAGAAGAAGATAAACAAAAAGAGTTAACACAATACATAGATTGTTTAGAAAAAGAAAATAACTATTTAAAAGAACGTTTAGAAAACTTACCGAAACGACGCTTATCATCAGAATGTAATCTTTTTTGAACAACAAGGGCTATATTTCCAAATTCACACATCCAATATTGAATCGCCAATAGTGATAACGGATTAGACCGTTTACTTATTATAAAAATCCTCCCTTCAATATGTAAGGAGGGATTTTTATTGTATTCAAAAACTATGGAAAAATGGTAATTCCTATCGTACGACTTACTGCTTTCTCTGTTGATTTTTGGTAATACTTTATCATTAAATCATTTAAATCTGCTTGAAAATCTTGAAATGCTTGATCATCTAATTGAATATCCACCACAGATAAAGTTGAAGAATCCTTTATATCTTCTTTTTTTATATTGTTTAAATAGGTTTGATATTGATTAAAAAGCGCAATTTGAAAATAAAAAAAGTAATCTAATTTCTCTTCTATAGAATAAGCCTCCCACTCTTGCGGGCTAATACTTGTTTCTTCTATATTTACGACATAGTATTTTTCTGTAACAGCTCGTACCTTTTCCTCTTTTAATACACGGATAATATTCGCATCGGCAAGCTTTTGTATATGACGGTACAACGTTGCCTGTGATACATTCTGGATAATTTTTACCATATCCAATGGTGTTAATCCTTCTTTATTGTACCCCATTAAAGTACGGACAATTTTCATTCTTACAGGGTGTAATAATACCTCAGCTTTATCCACCTTCATCGCCTCTTTAAATAGTCATTAAGTTAAGTAAAAGCCCATGCTATCTTGATATTATCATAGTTAATTATAAATTGATATGATGCCATGTTATATTTCACTTCCAATTTATTTATGTTATCATTATTGATAATGATAACATAAAGAGGTGCAAATAATGAAGAAAATTCTATTATTAGTTGGCATGTTTTTGTTCATGTCACCCATTTCTACTTTTGCAAATACAGCTAAAATCCCCTCAGGGTTACCCTTAAGTGAAGTAGAAACTTCAATTGATGAAATCATGGAAAATTATATTGGAGAAAATAAGGAAATTCCTGGTGCTGCTATTTCTATTGTCAAGGATGGCGAAATTAAATTTGAAAAGGGTTATGGCTTCTCTGATATAGAAAAACAGAAAAGCACTGACCCAAAGCAAACCGTCTTTGAAGCTGCATCGATTTCAAAAGTGTATACATGGACTGCTATGATGCAGCTAGTCGAACAAGGAAAAGTTAATTTACAAGACGATATTTTTGATTATCTACCTGATGATTATTTAGAATTGGCCTATCCCGATAAAGTCAGCATACTTGATTTAATGAATCATACAGCAGGATTTGAAGATACAACAGAGGAATTATTAACGACAAATCCAAATAAAGTCATTCCTTTAAAGGATTATCTGTCCGATCAGCATGAGCAGCCTACCCAAGTGTTTCGTCCGGGAACTGTGACAGCATATTCAAACTATGGAACATCATTAGCTGGATATATTATTGAACGTGTAACAAGAGAAGATTATGCGACATACATGCAAGCGAATATCCTGGATAAGCTTGAAATGAACCTTTCTTCCTTTCAAGCTGATTATAGTGACTTGTCCATGATTACAAATACTAAAAGTAAGAGCTATGTAAAGACTAAAGACCATTTTGAACAGGTTGATTGGTCATATGTCAATGATGCCCCAGCCGGTTCTTTAAATACAACTGTACATGATATGGCTAAGTTTATGCTGGCCCATTTAGGAACAGGTTACGATCAGTTATTTGAAGATAAGGCAACTTTAGATCAAATGCATGAACAAATATCCAGCTTTACGGGAAATGCGCATGGTTTTTGGGAACGCAGCGTAAATGACTATCGTATTCTTGAACATAGTGGAAATGCAGTTGGTTATACGACCTTGATGACGCTTGTTCCTGAAGAAAACTTTGGTGTTGTATTATTTATGAATGTTGGAGAAGAAATGTCCGGTTTAAGAGTAGACCTATTAAATGCATTGATCGGTGAACAAGAAAAACCCGAAAAGGTGCATGTGAGTCAAAATGATGAAAAGGTGGAAGGAACTTATCGAATTGCTAGAGGCATATACACGAACTTTCTGAAGCTGTTACCGATAATTGGGAATTCGGATGTTACTGTTAAACAAAACTCATCTGGCGGTATTACCCTGCAAACGGTCGCAGATCCCGAACCAATTCTGTATGCTGAAACGGATCATTTAGCGTATGTTCGTGTGGATGATACTATTCCACTAATGGATAAAGCTGGAATGGATACAAGTAAAGTCTATTTTCAACTAGATGAACAAGGTAACGTGAAAAAAATGACCTATGGAATAGTGAGTGATTTTCTGCCTGTGCCTGCGAAGGATCGTTTAGAGGTCCATATGATAATAATTATCGTTAGCGTGATGGCGTTCATTATATATACAATGGTTGCACTCATTCAATGGATCATTCGTAAACGAAAGAAAACAAGCAGTGTAAACATGTTTCCAGCCACCGGATTACTGGCCTTTATTGGGTTGGCTGTGACAATCAATATCATTATTTTATTTGGGCGATTTATGATGGACCCGTTTCAAAAAATAGCAACACTCCACATCTATTTGTGGCTTAATATGCTATTACCAATTTCCGTCCTTGTCTGCGGTTATTTTATGTTCAAACAACGGAAAGAGAAAACACGCCTGCAAAATATCGCTCGAGTAAGTTTACTACTTATCAGCTGCCTATTCACCCTATTTCTCTATTATTTCCATTTATTATGGTAGGAATAAGGTAGAACTAGAACAGTAACACCTGTAAAATTTTTTTAATTAAAAATAAGATTTGCAAAAATGAGCAATGATTTGAATGAGCTCTGGAAATATTTTCAGACGGTTTCCACCTGAATGCTAAAACAAAAACCATGTATATTTCCGGAGTGGTTTTATTCTTTAGAGATGTTCGCTTTTTGAATTAAATCAGTACAGAAAAGGAAGTACCTCCCCAAATCTTGTATAATGGTATTTGCCAAAACAACCAATAAAGACTGGAAGAATACTTCCTATGACCATTATACGACAACCAAGTTTATTTGGCATCCATGAATTATATGAGATGGAGCCTACCCATCGCTATGAGGCAATCATTTCCTGTATAGATATCGATACAATTTACCGTGACCGTGTTGTAGCAAAAAATCAAGATTAGGTACGCCAGAAAAGCTAAATTATGCAGCAGCAATCATTTCATAGTAGCAATATAGATATTGAGACTGATGGGAATATACGTTCTGTATATAGCGTTAAAAAAAGAATGCAACATATGCATACCTATTTTATATGGTCAATTTCTTTCAGATTGCACATTTCTTCTGGAACGCCGTACTTTTGAGCCACTTCATTTATGGTAACGCTTGTATCTCTAAATTCATAAATACATTTATCTGGAATAAGCAGTTCAACTGCAAATGTATTAGCCTCTAACTCATTTTTGTTTGTAGAAAAGAAGGTGTAATTCTTTAAAAAAGGTGCAATAACGAATGGCCTAATTCATTAGCGCAGACAAATCTTTGCAATTTCTCATCTATATTATCATTAATATGAATGGATTGTATCTTTTTATAGCAAGTGTAGTATCCCAAAGATCCCCCCAGAGATTCAAAAATAATCATGATACCTTTACGCTCTGACGCTCTGCTATTTCAAAAGGACAATTTGTTTCATATTTATCAATTAGCTTAATTGCTGTATTCCTAGGCACTAAATGAGCCATAGAACATCTTACTTTTTATATTTTTTGGGGGTAAACTTTTGTTTTGCCATTCGTTTAGCCATGCGAAGTGAATTTTCCAATGAAGCAATTAATAAGTCTCTATCTTCCTTATCCATTTCATCTATCGCCCTTCCATCGAATTGTGAACCAAAAGGTAAAAGGAGGATTAATTTGAAAGACAAGGATATTTCTCAAAGTCAATTTGCTGATGCGGTAGGAGTACGCAAACTACAGTTAACCGAGTTATGAATGGCAAGAGAAATCCGGGAGGTAAGTTTATTGCGGGAGTTCTGCGGAGCTTTAACGATTTAAGCTTTGATGAAGTATTTTATTACGACAAAACATTATCAACTGAATAAAAGGTAAAACAATTCGTTTGGAGAGATTGATTTGGAATCAAGTATTAATGAGAAAGAAAGCATGAATATAAAAGTTTCTGAGGCAGCAAAGGTTTTGGGGAAATCTAAACAATTTGTACGAATTGGATTACAACGTGATATTTTACCAATTGGTATCGCAATTCAAATGTCTAGTAAATGGATGAAAATAGACAACAAACTCACAATAGCGAGGTGTTACAAGTGTATTTCCACTATATCAACATATTGGTTAATATTCCAGAGGTTCATGTTAAGAATTTACTGCTTAGAGTGTCAACCTTAGATTTTGGTGTTGAGCCTGAATTTATGGAACAAAAAATCAGGCTCAACACCAATCAATTCTAATTGATATCCGGGCCAAATCGTACCATTAAACTGCCTTAGGATTTAATTTTACCTCAATATTTCCACGCGTCGCTTTGGAATATGGACAAGCCTGATGTGCATCTTCAACAAGGTTGTTTGCCTCATCCTGACTAACACCTTTAATATTAATGTTAAGAGTTGCCTCGATTTTAAAACCACTATCGTCAGAGTCTTTACAGAAACTTACATCTGCAGTAGTTTCAGAATCAATATCCTTTTTTTGTTTTGATGCAACTAAATTCAATGCACCGTCAAAGCATGCTGAATATGCTGCAGCAAAAAGCTGCTCCGGATTGGAACCTTTATCTTTTTTATTGGTGGCCGGATTAACCAGGTCTAAATCTATTAAGCCATCATCAGATTTTACATGACCTTCCCTGCCGTTTTTTGCTGTTGCACTTGATGTAAATATTACTTTACTCATGTCTAAATACTCCTTAACATATGACTTATATAATAAATGTTCCCTTCATGAGAAAAATTAAACATTACTGGAACTTTTCATCCAGCAGTGCCTTAATAAATTCATCAACCTGAGGCAAGTTCCGAGCTCCATCCTGGTAACATACCCATGTATCTCTTGTTACCGGATTCCCATCAAGTTCCATCGATATATGCAGGTATTTTTCCATCATCGAATCGGATACATATAATACGCGATACCAGCTAGTAGCTGTCAATAATTAAGACTTAAAAAATTTTTTAAAGCATGTTACACTAAAATTGAGCACGCCAAAGAACCTTATTGTTTATAACGACAAGGTTCTAGTTCTGAAAATTAAAATAATTTAATAACCTGTTATGACTGGTCTACAAATACTTCCTTGCTTCTTAATATAGCATGAATCCAATGAACAAGCTTATTAGCGCACGCAATGACGGCAACCTTGTGTAGTTTTCCTTCATCCCGCTTGCGTTGATAAAAGGCAATGAGCTTTTTGTTTCAATTTTTAGCCAGACCGCATTGAACAGCCGAATAAAGCGCTTGACGCAGTCTTGATAAGCCTCTTTTTGTGATGTTGTTAATGGATGCCCTGAATTTGCCTGATTCAAAGACACTTGGATCCAATCCGGCAAAGGCTACCAACTTCTTAGGATGATGAAACAGGTTGATATCCCCAATTTCAGAAATGATTGTTGCAGCAATCTTATTTCCGATTCCGGGAATGGATTGAAGGAATTCATAGCCTTCAAAGGTTTTCGCTAGGGCGTCTATCTCTTTTTTTAGTTTGGATAGATACTCCTGGAATTGAAAAAGCATCTGAATGTACATGTTCAGGCTAACAAGCTGCCCATGATTGCCTGGAATGACAAACGCTATTCACCGTGTCTATCCAAAGGGGAACATTAAGTCTGTTGTGTACATGTATCCCGCAATATCGCCAGTAAAGTACGCGTCAAAGATCGTAAATCGATCTTGAATGATTTCAAACGTTTAGCAAGCTGAGAATCATGATCAAGCCATAGAGGCTTTAAATGAATTTAAAGAAAACTGGACAAAAACTTATCCACGTGTTGTCCATACCGTCATCCAAAATGAGCAGCTACTTACGTTTTATGAATTTCCTGCGTCCATTCGTCGAAGTATTTATTCAACGAATAGAAGCTTTTAATAAAGAAATCAAGCGGTATACCAAACGAAAAGAACAGTTCACCAACCAAGATGCCTTGGAGCGATTTCTTGTCACACGTTTTTTAGATTATAATTACAAGTTCAGCAAGCGATGTCACCATGGATTTGAACAAGCTAAACCAGAACTGTTCCATATGTTTGAAAAACAAGTAGAATAATCAATTACAGCACTTTCTACAGAATTTAGGTCATTTACACAAGATTATTGACACTCCCGTTATTCACCTTTCATAAAGAATTTCTTTTATCTTATTTGAAACTATGAATTAGCTTAAATTAATCTTATAATTTATGTAGGACACAGTCGTTCGAAATTCGAAAAATAAATATTATTATAGGTTAACTAAAAAAGTTAAGCTGTCTAAATGGATAAGCGAATAATATCTTTTAAATGTAGTCACCAATACATTTTACATTGATTGCAATTTTAAACGCTTCTAACTACTCTAAGAATAATCAATTTAATGTAGGAGGTAAGACGATTAGAATAATAAAAAAGTTAATATTTCCATTTTTGTTTTTCATACAGGAAATTAGAAGGGATAATGCAGTCCGTAAAAATATAAGCAATAAAAAAATTAAAAGAATAATGTTGGGTGCGTAGTTATTCTGCAGGGGAAGAAAAAATAGCCAGATTGATATTAGGCGGAGGCTCCGCAACATTAACATCTAGTTTAGTTATCTGGTATTTAGGGTCTCCTACAGAATTTATCGAGCATCGTTTAGGAATAAATTCTGAAGCTTTTGATAGTGTTATACCTTGGTTACTTGCTCTAACTATTGTTGTAGGGTATGTCTCATACACTGTGAAAGCTATTCTTTTTGTACGACAACATCTTTTTAATGTTTCATGGCTTAAAATAATTAGTATTTGGGCAGTTTTAGTTTTAAGTATCATGGAAGAAATAGTATTCAGACAAATGCTTATGGACGGGTTAATGGGCTTAAATCTTGGGGTATCATACAAGTTTTAACTTCAGCGGTTATGGTTTGGCCTAGCACATGGTGTATGGGTTTCCTTAGGGGGAGAATTGAAAATTGCTCTTTCGGTAATATTGTCTACAACAATATTGAGGAGTTATTAGCAATTTTATACTTAATTGCTGGACGAAATATATTAGCTCCAATTTTTGTGCACATTGTAATAAATTTGTTTATCGAACCTTGACTTGTTCTTTCTACAATTGCGGGGAGTTGGTATCAGGAAAAGATGAAAACGAGTTAATTATCAAAATCGGGTCAAGATTGTATTTCAAGATAGGTGAAAATTTATGAATTGGAGATGGAATTGTGCAATCAGGTATTCATGTTATAAAAGCAAACAATCAACATACTGAGGGTATATCGAAAGTATGTACTGATGGATACTGGGCAACTTACGGTAATTCACACCCAAAAAAATATATTCAAAGAATTGTTGATGAGTTTTATAATGTTGACAGAATTTCCAATGAGGTAACCATTTCAAACAAGCATTGGGGTGGTTATTTTGTGGCTGTAGAAAATGGAAATGTAATTGGAGCTGGCGGTGGCGGCATGATAGGAGACAATGAGGGTGAGATATTTGTATTATACATTGATCCGCACAGGAGAAATGAAGGAATAGGGACAATGATTTTAAATGCAATAACAGAACAACAAGAAGGGTTTGGAGCCAGGAAACAGTGGGTTTCCGTTCAAAAGGGGAATCGAAAAGGAATCCCTTTTTACGAAGCAAGAGGTTTTAATTTTAAATATGAAAAGCCGGGATACGGGAATGTAAAAGGGGAGGATTTTATTTCCCTAAGGTATAGTCGAACTGTATGATGGTTATTCATATTTATGGGCTTTATGAAGGGTAGGTAGACTATTGAAGCTTAGAATGGAACTGTTCGTCAATAATATTGATAAGTCGATGGAATTTTACAGTAATGTGTTGGGTTTTAACTTGCCAAAAGACACTAATAAAAATTACATACCCGTCAGAAGAGGTGATGTAGTTCTTGGTCTAGGTGAAATGGAAAATTTACCTCGGGAACATCCTCTTAGGGTTCACGAAGGCCAATCTGTCGGTTTAGGAATTGAAATCGTTTTGGAAGTTGATGACATAAAAGATTTTTACAACGGTGTGGTAGCAAAGGGATATCCAATTCGGACTAAATTAACCAAGAGACCCTGGGGGTTAATGGATTTTAGAATAATTGATCCAGATGGATATTATATAAGAATTACGTCCTAGAATACCTCTTCCAACACAAGAAACTTTATAGCACAATCGGGCGCGCGCGACAAGTTCCGCTATAAACGCTTCCGAGTGTGGACATGCGGGGAATAAATATAAATTTCAACTTTACAACGGAGGATGGGAAAGACGAAACCATGTTTTCTGAAATCATCCCGTCAACAAATCCTGCATGCGTTAAGGCTGACAGGCCTTAGGGTATGAAGCACAGGTGATTCGGCAGAACGAAGGCTGAAGCCACTCCAGGAGAAAAGGTATGCCAACGGATATGCTGCACGGCTGAAAAACTAGATATGGTGAGAATGTTCTCATGAAAGGGAACTGACAAACTTCTAAAGATACGGGTCTAAAGTTTGAATGCAGGGAAACCTGTATGTCATCCAACGAAGACGTGAGTGGTGTAAATACTCCTTCAGAAATATGCTATACTGAACAATGGTGATATCCAGCTCACAGGCTTACAGGAAGCGCCTACGTCTAATATGTAGCTACGGTGTAAAGGGACTTGGAAAGCAAGGAACGTTGAAACAAGGGCTGTCATCCGAAACGGTTGCTATAAAACATAAGTTAGGCATTTAACCTTGTGAGGGTAGGGATATGCCCCATAAATCTTCTGTAATGGAAGTGGAGGAACAGCCCCAAGTCTAGCGAATGGAACGGTGGTTTTCCAAGCGTGCATCGCGCCGAATCAAGTTAATTCAATTAAAAAGGATGGATTGATGAAAAAATTACTCATTGCTAGTATGGGCCTAAAACGAGTAATTTACTAGAACATAATATAAAATTATCAAATGCATTACCAGAGATAAAAAATTAAAAAAGAAATACAAATAAACTTACATTTTATATGTAGTGGTAGTAACCTAAAGAGAGTCCAAGGCCAACTTATTGAGAAGGTCTCTCTTTTTGAATCAATTTTACAAGAGCAAGAAGACTATAATAGAACTAGGAAGAGATAATTGAAATAGTGACGAAGATAATAATAGAAAATATTAAGGGAAGCTCATTTTAAAGTTGAGCTTCCCTAAATTATTTAAATCCTGCTTATTAACTTAATTGTTTTCCTTATCGTCGTCTTTATCTTCACTTGCTGCTAACTCATCGGAACTTTGGTTGGAGTTATGCGATAAACGATTAAAATCAAGGTCATCATATCGATCATTCTTTTTCCCAGTCATATTTTCAAGCATTTCTTTAACATCAATGCCGGATGATGCTTTAAGGGACTCTTGAAGTGTTGACATCAAATCTGTTGCATAGCCTGAGACCTTATTGGCACCACCTTGACTGTCTTTCCCGCCAGTGTCAACAACAGTAATTTTATCAATATTGCTAAGTGGTCCAGCAACTTCTTTAGCATATTCAGGAAGCATTTTTGTAATCATATCGAGTATTGCCGCTTGGCCATACTGTTCAAAGGCTTCAGCAATCTTACGTTTAGCTTCAGCTTCCGCAAGACCTTTAAGACGGATAACTTCTGCTTCAGATTCACCCTGTGCACGCTGGGCATCAGCTTTAGCAAGACCATCAACGCGTACTTGTTCGGCTTCAGCTTTCGCTTGAGTTTCAATACGATACTTAGCAGCATCTGCGTTAGCGTTTTGTTTTGCAAGATCAGCAGCAGCTGATTGTTCAACAGAGTAGCGATCCGCATCTGCCTTTTTCTTAACTTCAGAATCATATTGTCTTTCACGACGAAGAATTTCTTTTTCTTCAAGTTCAATTTGTTTTTCTCTTTCAATGATTTGAACTTGCATCTTTTGTTCAGTTACTTCTTGTTCTGAACGGGCAGTCTCTAGATCGTAGGACTGGTCAGCACGTGCTTTGGCTGCATCAGATTCACGACGATACTCTGCTGTTTTAAGATGATTTTCTTTTTCTGCTTCTGCAATTTCGGTCGCTCTCTCAAGCTCTGATTTTTGTGCTTCTTTGTTTGCTAGGGCTTCTTTAATTCGTGTTTCTTTGACAGCCTCGGCTGTTGCAATGTCAGCGTCTCGCTTAACTTGGGCAATACGAGGACGCCCTAATGAATCTAAGTAACCATTCTTATCTTTTACATCTTTAATTGTAAAGGATACGATAAGTAGTCCCATTTTAGCTAAATCTTGTGATGCGACACGCTGTACTTCTTGTGAGAATTTATCACGGTTTTTATAAATTTCTTCAACTGTCATTGAACCGAGAATTGAGCGAAGATGTCCTTCCAATACTTCCTTGGCTTCGTTCTCACGTTCTTCTTTGGTTTTACCTAAAAATTGCTCAGCAGCGGTTGCAATTTCATTAATAGATCCACCTATTTTGATAATGGCGGTTCCATCAGCCATGACAGGGACCCCTTGTTCGGTGTATACTTCAGGTGTGGTGACATCTAGTTTACTAGAGAGTAAACTTAGTGGCTCTGCCTGCTGAAATACAGGTAAAACGAATGCACCTCCACCACGAATAATTTTAATTTTATTACCCGATTCATCGGTATGTACATTTTTCCCACCTAAATAGCTCCCTGTAATAATAAGAGCTTCATCAGGTCCCGCAGTGCGGTATTTTGATACAAAGACGCCAATGAGCGCGATGATTAAAAACGCAACAATGGCTATAACAATCCAAATTCCATCTAACATCATTCTTATTCCCCCTGTATTTATTATTTATTTAAATTAAGACATGGAATCTAGCTGATTATATTCATATGGTACAACATAAAGAACACCATCTTTCACTTTTAAAACAAGAACCTTTTCACCTTCTTCAATGGACCCGTTTTCCATCTCACGAGCAGGTTTTGAAATGACTCCAAATTTACTTTCTATTACTAATTCACCAAATCCATTTTCAGGGATTGGAATAATCACTTTCCCTACCATTCCTTTTAAAGATTCTTCTGTGTAACTTAAGGATTCCTCTGCAGACGATAATGGTATAAGTACAAATACATTGAGTAAAGTGTCTAAAATAAGTGCAAGTATGATAGAAATCGCTAAAATAAGTAAACTATGTAATGGTGTGATAAGTTCGAGTATATAGCCCGTAGCGGAAAAAAATGTAATAAAAGATAAGATTAACACGGGACTTAAGAAAGTCGCTTCGCCGACCGCTTCTAAAAAATCTCCGAATAATAAGTAAAGGACAGTCAAGCTTCCTGCGACAATCAATAAAGTTAAATAAATAGAATTTATGTCCATACCAAATAAGGTCAAGCGTATCACTTCCTTACTCTTAAACTTTTCTAATTACTAATATACGCTAAAACGAACAAAATAGCATTAGTTTATTTAAAATATTTTAATTAACGGATATGGATTGTATATTGCAAAAATTCAACAAAAAAACCATGCCTGGTGTCGTAACTGGAACCAGACATGGTGGCCTATGTGATTATTTATCATATAACACAGGTAAATCATCTTTACTTGCATCTCGTTTCCTCAACATAAATTGCATTCGTTCATTAAAAAATACTTTATAAGCTAAATGAAGAAAAATAAGTACTGTGATTGACACTGTACCAGCAACACCAAGCATAACAGAGACCTGGTATTTAACAGCGGTGATTGGTTGTTGGCCTGCGATAATTTGCCCCGTCATCATTCCAGGGAGAAAAACAATCCCCATACCGACCATGGCATTAATAGTTGGAAGCATTGCTTCATCAAAAGCTTGGTTGATAATGGATTTTGACGCCACTTTTGGGGAAGCACCTAGCATAAGTGCTCCTTCAATTTTTTCTTGCTGATCCTTCATCCCAGTTAATAAATTATTAACACCCAAAGAGACACCCGTCATTGTTTTACCGATAATCATGCCTCCAATCGGAATGAAATATTGAGGTTCATACCAAGGGTCAAGTTGAAGGACAACAAACATAAAATAAATAAGATTGACACTTATACCGACAAACATAGCGAGAGCAATCATCTTTTTTAGTGACATTTTAATAATAGGTTTTGTTCGTTGATACACGTTGAATGTTGCAAAGCTCAGCATGATCAAGATAATTCCTACCGTGATAAAAGGATTTGGATTATCTAAGACATAAATTAAAATAAATCCAACTAAAATTAATTGGAAGGTCATGCGAAGAGCAGATATTAAAATGAGTTTTTCTCTAGGAATTTTTTTAATTCGTACAATTAAATAAACAACTAATATAAATACATAGGCAAAGCCCACTTGCCAAATGGTGAAATCCATCATTTGATCGTTATCCATCGTGAGTCACCCCGTGTTTTATATGAGTACTATACTCATCCATATTTATTTTTTGCTCGGTATACTTTTCAGCAACTCTTTTATCATGGGTAACCATAATAATTTGGTTCTTTTGTTCTTTTGCTTGGTTTATAAAAGCATCAAGAACATGGTCTGTCGTCTCATCGTCTAAACTTGATGAAGGTTCATCAAGTAAATAGACATCTGCTTCTTTCATTAATAAAACCCGTGCAAGTGCTAATCTTTGTTTTTCTCCACCAGACAGATCAGAAGCACTTGTATCAAGCTCTTTATCTTCTAGCCAAAACGTTTTGAGTGTGTCTTCTAAAGACGTATCGCTTATTTCATCTTGCCCAGAAAGTTTTAAGCCAATCAGTAAATTATCACGTAAAGTTCCATCAAAAACAACCGGATCTTGAGGAACCATGACAATTTTTCTTCTAAGCTCCATTGGTTCAATTTCAATTAATGACTTATCGTTGTAATAAATGGTTCCCGATTTTGGGGTGTCTAAGTTATTAAGCAAACGTAAAAGGGTAGACTTCCCGCTGCCACTTTGTCCCTCGATACTAACAATAGATGCGTCAAGTTTGAGCTCATTGATTTTGAGCACATTTTCTACGACTAAATG
>Ga0209487_1002668_pt1 | contig 14406 bp, 11 predicted proteins | sample Poulit2012_FD_187524 | JGI IMG/M metagenome (GOLD analysis project Ga0209487, IMG submission 187524) | Agricultural soil microbial communities from Georgia to study Nitrogen management - Poultry litter 2012 (SPAdes) (version 2) | ecosystem: Environmental > Terrestrial > Soil > Agricultural land... | reverse complement strand
TCATTCAGTGCGTACGGCGGCGAGGATTCCGACCTGGGCTTAAGGCTCAGGCGGCATGGCAGCCGCATCATCCGCTCGGCTGCAGCCTGGGCCTATCATGACGGCAGCGTGCTCGCTGACGTGGACAAGGCGTTCTCGGCCGGCCGCGCGGGGGTAAGGGTGTGGCGCAAGCACGGTGACCTTGAGCCCGCGCTCATGCTCGGGGTGCATCCGCTGCTGATCCAGGTGAAACGGGCTGCGATGCTGCCGCCGTTCCGCTGGCTGATGCGGCCCGCGGTCCGCGCCTACGAAGAGGCTTACCTCCGCGGGGCTCTGGCTGAACTGAGGGAGAACAGGGAAACATGACTGAATCGTTCGACATAAGGGAGCTGTTCGAAGCCGTCTTCGATGGCGAGTCGCTGGACAGCCAGCGGGCCCGGGCCGTGATGGGCAGCCTGATGGACGGCCAGCTCAGCCAGATGCAGGCCGCTGCGCTGCTCGCAGCACTGCGCACCCGCGGGGAGACGGTGGAGGAGATCACCGGCTTCGCCCAGGCGATGCGTGAGCGGGCCGTGCGCCTGGACACCGGCAGCAACGGGCCGCTGCTGGATACGTGTGGCACCGGCGGGACCGGGCTGAACACGATCAACATCTCCACGACCGCGATGTTCGTCATCGCTGCAGGTGGTGTTAAGGTCGCCAAGCACGGTAACCGTGGTTTCACCCGCCGCTCCGGCTCAGCCGATGTGCTGGAGCACCTGGGCATGAACATGGAGATGTCGCCCGAACAGCTGACTGAAAGCCTCGAGCGTTTCGGACTGACGTTCATCTTCGCGCGCAACCACCATCCGGCGATGAAGTTCGTGGCCCCGGTACGGGCTGACCTCAAAGCCCGCACGATATTCAACAGCCTCGGTCCGCTCACCAACCCCGCCGGAGCGAACCGCCATGTGCTCGGCGTGTATGACCCTTCGCTGACCGGAAAACTGGCCCGCGTGCTTGCCGGCCTGGGGGTAGAGAAAGCCCTGGTCGTGCATGGCAGCGGTCTGGACGACGTCAGCGTCAGTGGCACGACCGTCGTCAGCGAGCTGCACGAAGACGGCTCGGTGACGGACTGGTCGTTCGAACCCGAGGAGTTGGGCCTGAGCCGCCATGACCTGGCTGAGCTGCAGGGCACTGATGCCGCCGGTAACGCCGAGGCGCTCCGGCAGATCCTGGCGGGACGGCCCGGAGCACAGCGCGACATCGTGGTGCTCAGCGCCGCAGCCGGCCTGTACACCGGTGGGGCAGTCAGCTCGCTGGCCGCTGGCGTGCAGCTCGCCACCGAGCTGATCGACAGCGGTGCCGCCGAGCAGCGTCTGGCTGAGTGGCTGGAGTTCAGCCGCCGCTGACAGGCAGCGTACGAGCGGAACAAGGTCGCCCTGGCCGCAGGGAACAGTGCGCTGACACTGCTACAATGTGCCCGTGTCAGTGATTAAGGGCCTGTTCCTGGCGGTCATTACCGGAGTGCTGTCGATCGTTGCACTGCTCGGCTCCTCCGCCCTGAAGTGGGCGGGCGAGCTGCCTGACCTGGCTGAGCTCGATGTGCTCGGCTACTCTGCGACCTCACGCGTGTACGCCCGCGACGGCACGCTGATCGGCGAGATCCTGCCTGCCTCGGGCGAGGGACGCGAGCTCACCAACCGCATCCCCGTCACTCTTGATGAAGTTTCACCGGCCGCGCTGATGGCCATCGTCTCGTACGAGGATGACGAGTTCTTCGACCATTACGGTTTCGATCTGCCGGCACTGCTCGTCGCCACCTACTCCGAGTTCTTTGGCGACGCCGACCGCGGGGGCTCCACCATCACCACCCAGGTGATCAAGAACACCCTGCTGTCTGATGTCCGCACCGACCGTTCGCTCGAACGCAAGGCGAAGGAACTGATGCTGGCAATCGAGCTGGAGCGCAGGCTCACCAAGGCCGAGATCCTGCAGCGCTACATCAACGTCGTGTTCTGGGGCGGCAACGTCTACGGCATCCGCTCCGCAGCCCAGGCTTACTTCGACAAGGACCCCAGCGAGCTTTCCCTCGCTGAAGGCCTTTACCTGGCGCGACTCATCCCCAGTCCCAACACCCGCCACGACGATTTCACGGGCACCCGGGCCAGCATGCGTACCGTGCTGGACAGCATGGTCGCCTCGGGTTCCATAAGTCGGCAGCTGGCCGACAGCGCCTGGCGCGAGGACCTGCAGCCCCGCGGCTGGCGGGTCGAGTACGACGGACAGGGGAACGTGGTGGAAGCGGTCCGCACCAACGAGGAAGTCGTCATCCGCACCACCGTCACCAGTTCGCTGTCCCGGCACGTGATGCTGGCCGTGCGCAATTGGCTGACTGACCACTTCGGCCAGGAGGCGGTGTTCGGCCAGGGCGGTTTCGAGGTCCATACGAGCATCGACCTGCAGGCGCAGCAGGCCGCCAACGAAGCGTCACTGCGGGCGGAGGTGCCCGAAGGGGCCCAGGTAGCTATCGCCGGCATCGATCCCCAGACGGGCCAGATCCTGGCGATGGTCGGGGAACGGCTGTACCCCGGTGTCGAGCCGGGCGACCTGAACCGGGCGCTGCAGTCACGGCGCCAGACCGGGTCGTCGTTCAAGCCGATCGTTGCTGCCACCGCCATCGAGCAGGGCCTGTTCAGCCAGGCTACCGTGCTGGTGGACGAGCCGACGACGTTCCAGCAGGGCAACATGCCGCCGTACACACCCCGCAACCATGACAACACTTTCGTCGGTGCGGCCACTCTGCGCCGCCACCTCAACATCTCCCGCAACATCCCGATCGTGAAGACACTCGAGCTGGCTGGTGCTGACGCGGTTGCGCTGCGCTCGACCGAACTCGGTTACCGCGACGTCGAACCTTACTTCTCGATCGCGCTCGGCACGATCGAGGCTACCGCGGTGGAGCACGCCGCCGCGTTCAACGCCTTCGCGAACAACGGGACGTGGATCGAACCGCACCTGATCCTGAGTATCTCCAACGCCGAAGGCAACGTCGTCTATGAAGCCACGCCGCGTCAGGCGCAGGTGTGGAGCCCCGAGACGGCTTACGTGATGCTGGACATGCTGCACGGCAACGTCATCGACTCCGGTGCCTTCAGCCTGCGCGCCGGCCAGGCGGAGATGGCGGGCCGCTGGGTGGCCGGCAAGACCGGCACCACCAACGACGAGCGTGACCTGTGGTTCGTCGGAGCCACACCGGGCATGACTTCAGCCGTGTGGGTCGGCTACGACGACAACCGCCGCATTCCCGGCAGCATGACGCTCAGCAACGGCCAGGCCGACACGGTCACGTCCTCACGCCAGCCCATCTACGTGTGGCGGGACTTCGTCGGCAACGCGCTGAGGGGCCGGGCAGCGCCGGCAGGCTTCCCGGTGCCTGACGGCATCGAGTTCCGCAACATCGACCTTGCCACCGGCCGGCCCGGCGGCGTGCGGGCGGCGTTCGCGGCAGACAGCCAGGCAGACGAGCTTGTCAACCCGCCCAGCAGCGTGCGGATCCAGGTCGCAATCGATGACCGCACCGACGAGCGGGCGGCTCCGGGTACCCCGGCCGAACACATCCGCTACATCGAGGTGGCGCCGGAGGAGCTGTACCGCTACCTCTGATACACTCCAGTCGTGTCTGACACGAACAATCTGACCATAAGCGCCGTACCCGGCATCCGGGTAGGCCATTGGACGCACGAAAGCGGAACCACCGGCACGACCGTCATCACCGGTCCTGCTGAAGGGATGACCGCAAGCGGACTGGTTCTCGGTGGCGGTCCGGCGAGCCGCGAGTACGCACTGCTGGACCCGGCGCGGATGATGAGCCGGATAGACGCCCTGCTGCTGACCGGAGGAAGCGCCTTCGGCCTCGCCGCAGCTGATGGGGTGATGGACTGGCTGCTTGAACAGGACCGCGGCTTCGAGACGATGGGCGGACGGGTGCCGATAGTGCCCGCTGCAGCGATCTTCGACCTGATGGTAGCTGGACCGGGTGCGCGGCCCGATGCGCAGGCGGGCTACCAGGCCGCTGCCGCAGCCACGGATGCGCCGGTTCAGGAGGGAAGCATCGGTGCCGGTGCCGGTGCGACGGCCGGCTCTTATCTCGGTTTCGATCGTGCCGTCAGGACGGGTATCGGCAGCAGCGCGCTGACGGTTCCTGCCGCTGACGGCAGCGTCACCGTTGGCGCTTTGGTCGTCGCCAACCCGGTCGGTGACATATACGGCAGTGGTGGCGAACTGCTTGCCGGGCAGGGGCGGCCTGCTGCGGAGATCGCCGGTCTGTTCAGCGGTCTGCCTGACAGGCATAACACTACCCTGATAGCAGTGGCGACCGATGCTCCACTTGAGAAATCCGAGGCGGCGGCGCTGGCGGTCAGCGCACACGTCGGCATGAGTCGTGCCGTGAAGCCTTCGCATACCCCGTTCGACGGCGATACTGCTTTCGTCATGTCTACCGGCAGCGGTCCGACCATACCGGTCGCTTCACTCGCGGTGCTGACCCAGCAGACGGTGATGATTGCCGCGCAGCGGGCGGCTGCAGCCGGTCGCCGGTAGGCAGCAGCTATTGTAATCAGCACTGCTTATGGCGTACATTGTGGTTGCTGCGTAAATTAAACAGCCGTTACGTAGTGCGGCTCCTCTGGCCGCTTAGACAACTGTAGCTCCGCAGGATGCTGCAGTGCTGGGAAGATAGGTAGAGAATGGCAACAGGCAGAGTCAAATGGTTCAGCAATGAAAAGGGCTTCGGTTTCATTGAGCAGGAAGAGGGCGGCGACGTCTTCTGCCACTTCTCCGCGATCAGCGGCGATGGCTACAAGAGCCTCAACGAAGGCGATGAGGTCGAGTTCGAAGTGGAGCAGGGGCCCAAGGGCCTGCAGGCCCGCAACGTTGTCGTAACCGCAGCAGCACCGTATGATGCGCGTTCCTCACACGGGGGCCGGCGCGACGACTACTGAGCAGGCCATGAGCGCGGTCTGCAGCAGGTCCGCACCAACTGACATTCACCGTTAATCACTCAGAGTCCGGCGTCAGCTGCTGAAGAGCCGGATAGTTTTCACCACGTTCACGCAGCACACGGGCTTCACGAGGATGAAGCCATTCGAAGGCCAGGCGATTCAGCTCGGCCTTCTCCATTTGGGGCCGGTCGTAAAGGCCAGCCTCCAGCCGCTGGCGCTGAGCCTCGAACAGGATCACCGCAGCGGCGACCGATACGTTAAGTGACTGCACCATCCCCAGCATCGGGATTATGACGTGACCGTCAGCCAGGCTGGCTGCGCGGACACTGACCCCGTCTTTCTCGTTGCCGAGGATGAGTGCCGTCGGGCGGGTGTAGTCGACCGAACGGTAATCTACGGCCCGCTCAGAGAAGTGGGCGGCCAGCACCTTCATGCCATCTTCCCGCAGGGTGTCTACCGCACTGTTGATGTCGGGGTGCACCTGCAGCTGAACCCACTTGTCCGCGCTGGCGCTGGTGTCGCTGTAGGTGGGTACGCCACCGGTCGGGTTGACCGCATGAACCGTGCCGATACCGACCGCGTCACAGCTGCGGATGATGGCTGACAGGTTATGGGGTTTGTGCACGTTCTCGGCCAGCACCGTCAGGTCAAGCTGGCGCTGCTCAAGTACCCGCTGCACTTTCTGGGCGCGTCTGCTCGTCACCTGGAGATGATAACCGGCGGCCCGGGGGTTACGCGTGAGTTGACGTTAAGGCCGCGCAGGCAGTATCATCTCCTTTGCGTCAATGACCGCGCCGAGGTGGCGGAATTGGTAGACGCGCTAGCTTGAGGGGCTAGTGGCCGCAAGGCTGTACGGGTTCAAGTCCCGTCCTCGGCACCAGCTGACCGGAGTGCAGTGACCATCAGGTCCACGGCACTCCGGTTCTTCTGTCTCAGGTGGCTGTCAAGCCTGCCGGCGGCGAAGAACCGCGAGCGGCCGTGATAGCCTCAGACAAAGTGACCACAGTCAGCAGTTTCCCTTATGCGCACTACCGCCCCGGCCAGAAAGAGGCGATCGACGCGGCCCGGGACGCGTTCGCCGCCGGCAGCCGGTTCGTGGTGATCGAAGCCCCGACCGGCTCAGGCAAGTCCGGTATCGCGGTCACCATGGCGCGGGAAGCTGACAGTGCCTACATCGTGACCGCCCAGAAACTGCTGCAGGATCAGTACGTCCGTGACTTCCCGGAGCTGGCGCTCATGAAAGGCCGCGCCAACTACCCGTGCCTGATCGCCCCCACCCATGCTGCAGCCGCACCGTGCCTGGCGGGCCGCAAGCTGCCGGAGTGCGAAGACTGCCCTTACTTCACTGCCAAAGACGTGGCGATCGCCGCAACGGGTACGACGATGAACTACGCCTACTACCTGGCTGAGCTCAACTACTCCGGCGGTTTCGGTGAACGCGAGCTGCTGGTGCTGGATGAAGCGCATAATGCCGAGGCGGCCCTCATGTCGTTCGCGCAGGTGAACGTGAGTGACGCCCAGCTGGCCGCTGCCGGCATCGGCGAGCGCCTGCCGGCGTTCACCGACCGCACCGGCTGGTTCGACTGGGCTGCCGAGCTGCTGCCGTCGTTCAGCCGCCGGGCAGTTGAACTGGAGGAACAGATCCGCTCCGCTCCGCTCGGCAGTGACCTGTCACTGGGCATGCTGCGTTCGAAACAATGGCTGGAGACGAGCGCCCGGCGGCTCCAGGAGATGATCAGCTCAGCTGACGAGGGCAGCGTCGACTGGGTCGTCGAACAGGAGCGGCAGCGCGACGGCCAGTCGGTTTCCTTCAAGCCGGTCCGGGTGGCCGCGTTCGCCGGCGAGTACCTGTTCCGCTACGGACAGCGCGTACTGATGCTGTCAGCCACGATCCTCGATGCGGACACCTACCTGAGCAGCCTCGGCATCGACCCGGACGAAGCGACCGTCATCAGGATCGACTCGGATTTCCCGGTCAGTAACCGACCCGTGCGGCTGCGACCCTCCGCCCGACTGACCCGCCACCACCTGGAGCGGGAGCTGCCGCGCCTCACCGCGGCGGTCGCGCGCATCATGGACGAGCACCCGACCGAGAAAGGCGTGATCCACGCCCATTCGTACCGGATCGCCTCGTACCTGCACCGGCACCTGCCGGCAGCCGCCCGGGAACGGCTGGTCACCCACTTCGACAGCAGCGGCCGGGACGCGGCCCTGGTCAGCCACGTCACCAGTCCCGACGCCACCGTGCTGCTGACACCAAGCATGACCGAGGGTATCGACCTGGCTGATGACCTGGCCCGCTGGCAGGTCATCTGCAAGATCCCTTACGCCAACCTGGGTGACGCCCAGGTGAAAGCGCGCACCGAGCAGGACCCGTCCTGGTACGACTGGCGGACCTGCCTGAGCGTGGTGCAGGCTTACGGCCGCTCGGTAAGGGCCCGGGATGACTACGCGGTCACCTACCTGCTTGATGCTGATTTTCCGGGTTTCCTCAGGCGGCAGCGGCGGCGCCTGCCGCAGTGGTTCCTCGAGGCGGTTGAATCCGATCAGGACTGAGGCTCAGTTCCTGCCTCGTCGGTAAGGAACGGCAACTGAACCGGCCGGTCCAGCACCGTGTTCAGCACCATCGTCGTTTCGGTCCGCTCAACCCCTTCGAGCATGAACAGCCTGTCCAGGAACGCGTCAAGCTCACGGGTGTCACGTACCCGTACCAGCAGCAGGTAACTGTAAGGACCCGCCACCGAATGCAGCTGGCCGATCTCCGGCATCGCCGCCAGGCGCTCCACCAGCTGTGCCGCCGGCTTCCGCGGCTGCGGCGCCACCCACACCCAGGCCGCAACGCCCAGGTCCAGTGCGTGATGGTCCAGCACGGCCCGGTAACCGCGGATGACGCCGGCCTGCTCCAGCTTGCGGATGCGGTCCCCGACCGTCGGCGCGGACAGTTTCACCTGCTTGGCGATCGCGGCATGGGAAGCCCGGCCGTCCTCACGCAGAATCTGCAGGATGCGGCGGTCCGTTGCATCGAAATCCATGTCAGGCGCCAGCCTAGCACGCGGTCCCGGACCCGCTGGCCCGGGCAACTGATACCGTTAGGGCGTGCGCATCCTGTTCATCGGTGACATCTTCGGCAGCCCGGGACGCAGGGTCACGGCCGAGTTCCTGGCGGCTGAACGTGACTCGTTCGACCTGGTGATCGCCAACGGCGAGAACGCGACTGCAGGCCGCGGCCTGTCGCGCAAGCATTACCAGGAACTGCGCGACGCCGGCATCGACCTGATCACGCTCGGCAATCACACCTGGGATCAGCGGGAGACGAAGGACCTGCTGGAGGAGACCCCACGCCTGCTGCGCGCCGCCAACTACCCGCCAGGCACACCCGGCATCGAGCTGGCACTGCTGGAAACCGCGGCCGGTGAGCGGCTGGCGGTCGGCCAGCTGCTGGGACGGGTGTTCATGGAGCCGGTCGATGATCCGTTCGCCGCTGCGGACCGGCTGGTTGAACAGGTGCCCGCGGGTGTGCCCTTGCTGATCGACCTGCACGCGGAAGCTACCAGCGAGAAGAAAGTGCTCGGCTGGCACCTGCGTGGCAAGGCCGCGGCGGTCATCGGCACCCACACCCACGTGCAGACCGCCGATGAACTGCTGGATCGGGGCACCGCTTACATCACCGACGCCGGCATGACCGGGGTACAGGACTCCGCCATCGGCATGGGTTTCGAAGAGGTGCACTACCGCTTCACGACCAAGATGCCCAGGCGTTACCGGCCGGCTGAAGGCGAGGCAGAACTGCGTGGCGTGATCATCGACCTGGAAGGTGAGCGCAGCACCCGTATCGAGCGGCTGCGCTGGCGGGTGGAACCATGAGCGGAAACGACGACTTCCGGCCGCTGCGGGCTGATGTGGATTTCCTGGCGACCGCACTGGGCGACACGATCCGGGAGCTGGAGAGTCCGGAGCTGTTCGAGCTGGTCGAACAGGTGCGACAGCTCACCAAGGAGCTCAGGGGTCTGCCTGCTGATGACCCGACCGGCAGCCGGCTCGAGGCTGAACTCAGCTCACTCGTCAGCGGCCTCAGCGCCGAGCGCTGCGACCTGCTGGTGCGCGCGTTCAGCACCTACTTCCAGCTGGTGAACCTGGCTGAGGAGATACACCGGGTGCGGGTGAACCGTCAGCGCGAGGCGCTGGCGACAGGGGAGGAGCCCCGCAGCGAGACGGTGATGGCGGCGGTGAAGGTGCTGCGTGATGAAGGCTGGTCAGCCACCGACATCCGCAACTTCCTTGACAACCTGGATGTGCAGCTCACCATCACCGCCCATCCGACCGAGGTGCGGCGCTACACGGTGCGGCTGAAACTGGAACGCATCGGGGAAGCGCTGCGCCAGCTGACCGAGACCGACCTGTCGCCCGTGCGGCGCGAGCAGCTGCGCGACACCATCCGCGCAGAGATAGCCGCCCTGTGGCAGACGCGCGAGCTGCCGCTCAAGCGGCCACTGGTTGAGGACGAGGCCAAGAGCGCCCTGTACTACTTCCGGCGGTCGATCCTGCAGGTGCTGCCGCGGATCATGCACGACCTCGAAGCGGCCTTCAGTACGTACTTCAGCGCGGAATCACCGGCCCCACTTCCGCCGGTGCTGCGGTTCCGCAGCTGGATCGGTGGGGACCGCGACGGCAATCCCAACGTAACGCCTGAGGTACTGCGCAACGTCACCCGGCTGCAGTCAGAGGTGGCGCAGGAGTCCGCGCAGCGTGACCTCGACCTGCTCGTGCAGCGGCTGTCGCTGTGGGAGCAGCGGGTGGACACCGGCGAGCAGCTGCAGGCGGCCCTCAGCGGCCCCCGGGCACGCAGCGGCACGGCTGCTGAACGGTTCCCGGACGAGCCGTACCGGCAGCTCATCTGGCTGATGCATGAGGGTCTGCGGGCTGAAGCTGATCCGGCGGCCGGTTATGCCCGCGGCAGCAGCCGGCTGTCAGCCGACCTCGCGCTGCTCGAAGAGTCGTTGGCCGCGAGCGGCAACACCCGCATCGCCCGCACCTTCGTGCGGCCCGCCCTGTACCGGGCTGAAGCGTTCGGTCTGCACCTGGCCGCGCTCGATACCCGGGAGAACTCCGCGGTGCATGAACGCGTCATCGCGGACCTGTTCGCTCAAGCCAGAGTCACCTACGCGTACTCCGAGATGGACGAGGAAGAGCGCTGCGACCTGCTCATCCGCGAGCTGCATTCCACCCGGCCGCTGAGTGGACCCAACAGCGACCTGCAGCCTGAGACCCGGCAGGCGCTCGAGTTCATCCGGGTGCTGAGGGCAGCCAGGGATCGCTACGGTCGCTCTGCGGTGGGCAGCTACGTCGTCTCGATGACCGAAGGTGTCAGTGACGTGCTGGAGGTGCTGGTACTCGCCCGCGAGGCCGGCCTGCCGGACCTGGACATCACGCCGCTGTTCGAAACCCGTGAGGACCTGGCCAACGCCCCGCGCATCATCAGCGAGCTGCTGGCCATCCCCGCGTACCTGCAGCACGTGCAGCGGCGCGGCCTGCAGGAAGTGATGATCGGCTATTCCGACTCGAACAAGGACGCTGGTTTTCTGACCGCCAACTGGGCGCTGTACGAAGCCCAGGAAGGCGTTGCAGCTGCCTGCCGTGCCGCGGGAGTGAAGTGGCGTATCTTCCACGGCCGGGGAACGAGCATCGGTCGTGGCGGCGGTCCCACTGGACTGGCGATACTCGCCCAGCCGCCCGGATCGCTCGCCGGCAAGATGCGTATCACCGAACAGGGTGAGGCGCTCAGCGCCCGCTACTCCGATCCGGACCTGGCGCATCGCCACCTGGAGCAGCTGGTGCACGCGTTCCTGATCAGCAGCGCACGTGACGCCGGTGAACCGCAGGCGGCGCTCCCTCGTCACCGCGAGGTGCTCAGCGCTGCCAGTGAGGCAGCATTCCGGCGGTACCGGGAACTGCTGGAGGCGGACGGGTTCCTGGAGTTCTATCACGCAGTCACGCCGATCGAGGAGCTGAGCCGGCTGCAGATCGGGTCCCGCCCGGCCAGGCGCCAGGGTGAGCGCTCGCTGAGCAACCTGCGCGCCATCCCCTGGGTGTTCTCCTGGACGCAGTGCCGGGCGATCCTGCCTGGCTGGTTCGGCCTGGGCAGCGGCCTCTCAGCTGTTCCGCTCACTGACCTGCAGGAGATGTACCGCGACTGGCCTTTCTTCCGGACCGTCCTGGACTTCGCGCAGATGAGCCTGAAGAAGAGCGACATGACGGTGTTCCGGGCCTGGCTGAAACTCGTACCTGAGCAACTCCGGGAACGGTTCGGCGCCGTCATCCACAGTGAATATGACCTGAGTGTGCGGATGCTGCGTGAAGTTACCGGTGACGCGCTGCTGGAGTCCGACACCACGCTCGTGCGCTCGGTGGAGCTGCGCAACCCGTACGTGGATCCGATCAGCTACCTGCAGGTCGAACTGCTGCAGCGGCTCAGAAGCGGCCAGGCGGACGAGGAGGAGCGTGCCCAGCTGGAGTACTCGATGATGGTCAGCCTGCAAGGTGTCTCAGCTGCACTTCGCAATACCGGCTGACATTTATACTTGCGGATGCTGCTCTCATGCGGCTCAGACCCCCGGCACATAGCATTGACTGCAGCGAACGGGGGTTGGAAGGTAATCAATGGATCTGTTGCTCAGCGGTGGAATCGTCCTCCTCGTCCTCGTCCTCATCTCGCTTTACGCCGTGTACCTGTTCTTCGCGCGTTACTTCAAGATCTCGCGGGAGCGGATGGACGTTGACGAGCTGATGGAGAAAGTTAACAGTGCAGTGCTGAACCGTGATCTGGACAGCGCCATCCGTGCAGCCTACGAGCACGGCGGCCCGGTAGGCCGCGTGCTGCACAAGGCGCTCAGCCGCGTCCGTTACGGGCGGCCGGCGGTCGAAGCGGCCTTCGAGGAAGGACTGATCCTCGAGGAGATGAACCTCTCACGGGGACTCAGACCCCTGGCGACGATCGCTCAGATCTCACCACTGCTCGGCCTGCTCGGCACCGTCACCGGCATGATCCTCGCTTTCGGTGAGCTCGCCAACCTGAACATCGGCAACCCGGAGGCATTGGCGGGCGGTATCGGTCAGGCACTGGTGACGACGGCAGCTGGCCTGATCGTGGCCATTCCCGCCCTCATCGGTCACAACTACCTCGCCAGCCGCGTCGACAAGATGCTCACCGAGATCGAGCGGCGCCGCGAGGAACTGATGGGTAACGTGGTGCAGGTGGTGCTGGACCGCCGTGACGAGAGGCGGGCGGTACGGCCGGTCCAAGCGGCGGGCTGACATGCGTAAACGCCGACTGCTGCGCCGCGCGCGGCCGACCCCGATACTTGACATGACGGCGATGGTCGATGTCGTCTTCAACCTGCTTATCTTCTTCATGGTCTCCACTACGTTCATCACGGTCAGCCAGGCCCTGCCGGTTGATCTGCCGCAGGCCACGACGGCGCTGCCGCAGGCCGGCGACCTGCCAACGGTGACGATCACTGCCGAGGACGACATCTACGTCGGCTCACTGCAGGTGAGTGAGGACGAGCTGATCGAAACGCTGCGCGACGAGATCGACCGGCTGGGTCAGAGCACCGTCGTGCTGCGGGCTGACCAGACGATCCGTCACGGGCTTTCGGTACGGGTGATGGACCTCATCACTCAGGCCGGCGGCACCCGCATCGCCATCTCCACAGGCAACTGAACGTGAGTTTCGTCCGCTCAGTGCAGGAACTATTCAGCGACCCGGACAGGCGCCGCGCGGCGCTCATCTCGCTGGCACTGCACCTCGCACTGCTCCTCCTGATCCTGGCGTCGTGGCTGAGCCGCCCGACCGAACCGATAGAGCAGTTCATCGTGATCGAGGTCGGCACGCCGGCTTTCTCGGAGCAGACAACGGACGCCGCCGCAGTGGACACGCCGGCTCCGCTCGCCCCGGAACCCCTGGTTGACGCCGACGCGGAGGGTGATCCCCAGGCGCGGGCCGCCGAAGAAGAACAGGCTGCGTCGCCTGAACCGGAGCAGCAGACCCAGCAGCCGCCACCCTCTGAGCCGACCGCACCTGAGGTCGCCGAAGAGACTGAACTGGAACCCTCGGGAGACGGCAGTGAAGCCGTGGCAGAAGAGCCTGAACCAGCGCCCGAGCCGGTCGTTGAGCCTGAACCGGAGCCCGAGCCAGTCGCTGAGCCTGAGCCGGAACCAGAGCCGGTTGCCGAGCCCACACCTGAGCCTGAACCAGAGCCCGTAGTTGAGCCTGAGCCGGAACCAGAGCCGGTTGCCGAGCCCACACCTGAGCCTGAACCAGAGCCCGTAGTTGAGCCTGAGCCTGAAGTTGAGCCCGAGCCCGTCGTACCCGCCGAGGTTCCAGCTCCGGTAGTGCCGACGCCAGCACCTGAACTGCCTGACCTGCCGCTTGCCGACATTCCGGGTGAGCCCGTGGATGCCGATGACCTGGTGATGCAGCCACTTGATACGGCCAGTCCGTTGCCGATCCCCGTGCCGGAACCGCTGGTTGAGGTGGCGGAACAGGTGGAGCCCGAACCGGCCGCCGAACCGGAAGCGGCACCTGAGCCGGAGGCTGTGGCTGAGCCCGAACCTGAGCCTGAACCGGAGCCGGTCGCTGAGCCTGCGCCTGAATCCGAGCCTGAGCCGGTCGTTGAGGCCGAGCCTGAGCCCGAACCTGTGGCAGAGCCTGAACCGGAACCCGAGCCTGAGCCGGTAGTGGAGCCTGAGCGCGAACCTGAGCCAGCGCCCGTCGCTGAACCTGAGCCCGATCCCGAGCCCGTGGCTGAGCCTGAGCCGGTAGCGGAACCTGAGCCTGAACCGGAGTCGGAGCCGGTAGCTGAGCCTGAGCCAGATCTCGACCCCGTGCGGGAACCGGTCGCAGAACCTGAACCCGCTTCAGAACCCGAAGCTGATGACCCGGTCGCCGGAGAAGGCCCCGTAGCGCCGGCAGAAGGTGACGTGCAGGCCGGCGTCGAAGCTGAAGTGACGACCGACTTCCCGCCTGAGGATCCTGCGACAGTCGAGGTACCGACCCCGTTCCCTGAGGCAGCACCGCAGCTGCAGGCGGACGAGGAAGGCGAGGAGCAGCCGGGTTCGCCGATCATCGGTGCGGTTCCCGACGGACCGGCCGACACGCCCAGTAACCGGATCGACAACATGCTGGAAGGCGCGAACTTCGATGAGGCGGGGCAGACGCGCGAGGCGGAGACCGATGACGGTCTCGGGGTAGCTGAATCACCTGATGGCATCGATGAAGGCACCGGTGCTCCGCTGTTCACGCTGGAGCGGCAGCTGTTGCAGAACCGGCAGCGGCCCCTGAGCGTGCTGCTTGACAACACCGACCGCGGCTTCCCGCAGCATGGGCTCTCGTCAGCGGATTTCATCGCGGAACTGCCGGTGGAAGGCGGCATCACCCGGCTCATGG
>Ga0209487_1002667_pt1 | contig 14407 bp, 12 predicted proteins | sample Poulit2012_FD_187524 | JGI IMG/M metagenome (GOLD analysis project Ga0209487, IMG submission 187524) | Agricultural soil microbial communities from Georgia to study Nitrogen management - Poultry litter 2012 (SPAdes) (version 2) | ecosystem: Environmental > Terrestrial > Soil > Agricultural land... | reverse complement strand
GAGTGTTGAATTGCCGGTCCAGAAGATATGCGTAACGGAGCATTCATTTCTTCTGCCACGATCATTGACAAAGTGGTTTTGCCAAGCCCCGGGGGGCCGGACAGTAAAATGTGGTCGGCTGTAGCTCCGCGTAGTTTCGCTGCTTCTAGGACCAAGGAAAGTTGATCACGAACTCGGTGCTGACCCACGAAGTCCGCGAGGTTTTTTGGTCGAAGGGCCGCTTCCACTTCACGCTCTTCGTCCATGGAGCTTCCGGTAACGATCCGGTCGTCACCCTGATCTGCCGAGAATCCTGATGTAGTCATAAGTTAGCGTCGTTGCCTTGTCTGGCCTTCACCGAGATTTTGCAAGGTGGCTCGGAGTGCGGCCGATACGTCTGTCGAGTGGGCCAGTTCTGGATCACTTTCGATAGCATGTTGGATGCCCTTGAGCGCATCTTTTTCCTGCCATCCTAATCCCACTAATGCCTGTTGTACTTGGTCCTTCCAAGCTGGTTCTGCGCTGCGCGATTGAGAACTCTGCGGAGCATCAGGTTCTTCTCGAGGTACAAGTTTTCCAGATAGTTCTAGAATAATGCGTCGAGCCGATTTCGGTCCGATGCCCGGGACTTTTGTGAATGCCTTATCATCCTGCTGATCGATGTGCTGACGCACCTCATCGGGATGAAACACCGAAAGAACCGCCAGTGCAATACGCGGGCCGATGCCAGAAACGGTCATCATGGTTTCAAATATCTCTCGTTCGTCAGCGGTACCAAAACCGTACAGCACCGGATTGTCGTCCCGGATCAACAATAATGTTTGGACGCTGACTTCTTGGCCCAACCTTAGTGCCGACAGTGTTGTTGGGCTGGCTGAGAACACATACCCTACACCTCCTACAACGATCACGGCCTGTTCCGTGCCGATATGTTGGATTTCGCCGGTAAGCGACGAGATCATGTGTTCTCCCTCCGATGGCCTTGCCATCGATAACTGTGGCCAAGGGTGTTTGCACCCCTTGCTGTCTTATTTCGATCGCCGCTCGGCAGCTAACCACATGCGCTGTGCTGCCGTGAGATTGGCAGGAGCCAAAGCAAACTGTGAAGCTTTCGCCGGGCTGGTTAGCTTACCAGTATCGAGTCCCCGGCCGAACAGTCCGCCTCGCCAAGCATGAGCGATGGCAATAGCGATCGCATCGGCGGCATCTGCAGGCTTTGGCGGATTTTGCAACCCTAAAATTCTTGTCACCATGGCGGTGACCTGGTTCTTGTCGGCGCGCCCCGATCCCGTCACTGCAGCCTTAACTTCCGACGGTGTCAGTAAAGCTGTCGGGATATCGCGTCGGGCGGCCGCTGCGATAGCCACCCCGGACGCTTGGGCCGTGCCCATGACGGTTGGTGTATTGTGTTGGGCAAACATACGCTCAACAGCCAAATGTTGCGGCCGATATTTGTCGAGCCATTCATCCATGGTCTGATCAATGATCGACAGCCGTCCACCGATGGGTTCAGTCCCAGGGCTGCCGACCACCGTCACATCAATGAGTTCAGCCTTCCGATTTGCTGCAATATCAACGACGGCGATCCCGCACCGTGTTAATCCGGGGTCGACTGCGCACACACGAAGTGGTGTGTCAGTCCGTCGGCCCTTTGGGGTACTCATCTAGGCGTCCTGGGTTGCGAGCTCTTCAAGTACTGCGGCACTGATCTCAACATTGGTATACACGTTTTGTACGTCATCTAATTCTTCGATGGCATCCCACAACTGGATGAACGATGCTGCCGCTTTTGCGTCGAGCTCTACCTTCATCTCAGCAAAAAATTCGACGTCATCTGACTCGTATTCAATACCGGCTTCATCCAGTGCTTTAGAAATATCATGCACATCGGCAGGGTCTGAGACGACCTCGAATGCCGTGCCGGAACGGATGACTTCTTCTGCCCCCGCGTCGATAACCGCCATCATAATGTCATCTTCTTCGTGGTTCTCAGCCGGCACCCGGACTACACCACGGCGTTCAAACATGAACGACACTGAACCGGGATCTGCCATAGTGCCACCGTTTCGAGTCACTGTGGCACGAACTTCAGAGGCCGCGCGGTTGCGGTTGTCGGTGAGGCACTCTACCAGTAGTGCGGAGCCTTCTGGACCGCGAACTTCATACATGATTTCGTGGTAATCAATAACTTCACCGGTCAAGCCTGCACCACGTTTGATGGCCCGATCGATGTTGTCATTTGGCACCGATTGTTTCTTGGCCTTCGTGACAGCGACTTCTAACGCAGGGTTCCCATCGAGATCAGCACCCCCGGCACGAGCAGCTACTTCGATAGCTTTAATGTGGGTGGCATACATCTTGGCGCGTTTTGCATCTAGTGCGGCTTTCTTGTGACGCGTTGTATGCCATTTTGAGTGACCTGCCACTGGATAGGACTCCTCTCCCGTTATATGCAACGGGTGTTCGGGGTTAAATTGACTGCTTCTAGTATAGGCGCTACCCCATTATTCAGCAGTTTTTGGGCCTGCAAGGCTTAGGCGACGCTCACCAGCACTGCTCAGGAGCACGTGAAGCCAGGTCAGCACCGCAGATTCAAACCGAACCGGATCCACGTTCCATTCTCGGGTATGACGGGCTTTTTGGAACCGTATCAGATTGACCAGCTGGGGGTTCTTCTTCGCGAGCTGTGCTGAGGGACCGACCGGCACAAAATCATCGTCGTCGGAATGCAGAATCAGGACCGGATGGCGAAGATCATTCGAACGAGTCACCCAATCCAGTGAGCTCAGGTCCACAGGGGCAGCTAACCCAGTAATCGTTCGGCCCCAGGTGGATTCGATGAGCCACCGCCCAAGTTGACCCGCTGGGTGGGGAAGTCGATTAATTCGTGCTTGGTGGCGCAGCACATCTAGCCAATCGATCACCGGACCGATCAGGACCAGGCCACGGACATACCGTGCCAAAGCCGACCGATGTACCAGTTGCAAACTGACGGCACCTCCCATGGAGTACCCAGCCAAAACTACGGATTTCGCACCGTGGTTGAGAGCATACAGGATAGCGGCCTCAACATCTGGCCATTCCGTGGCACCCAGACCGTAGCGTTTATCGGGGGCATCCGGCGCTTCGCCATCATTGCGGTACGAAATGAGCAGGCCGGGCATCCCCATCCGTTGTGCGATACCCATCATACGTATGCCTTCATTACGCTTGGAGCCGCGTCCGTGCACGGTAATCAGCCATGTGTCGTGGTGCGCCGTGTGCTGGGTCGGTGGGATAAACCATGCCGGAGCCAAGCCATCATCGACCGGAATCTCGACGTCCTGATAAACATAGCCAGCCTCCTTGGGAGTCGGCCAGACAAAGCCTGCCCAACGAGCCCGAGTCGCCCCGGCTAAATCGCCGTAGTAGAGCTCTTCGACTACCCGGGTTACGGTCTGGTGCCGTGCATTAACGGAGACGATCTCCCCTATCCGAGCGATGCCTTGGCCCCCATGAAAAACAAGTGCGTAACGTCCTGGCACAGTCGTTTGCGTGGTCACCGCAAGCTCCACCAGATCTTGCCCATTTGGGCCCGCAGCTGGGCAATACTTGACCACTCGGACGTCCTCTGCAGGCTGGGGTTCAGGCGTGACAACCGTTCGGGCGAAGATCGAAGCCAACGTGGGTATGGCCGCAAGGGCGGTGCCAGCAACGGCGCCTGTAATAGCTCCGACGGCTGACCAACGAATGGTGCGTTTCGTTCGTCGGTTTTGGGTGTAACGAAGTGGTTTTGGAACAAAATTGCGGAGGTTGTTATCACCCATGGCTACATTGTTACTTGAATACCTGAATTTCGCTAGCGTGTCGTCGTTATTTTCCTGATTGCGTATGACGGAGTTTTGCAGTCAGGTAAATACCCTCGACCGAGTGAACGCTGACAGGATAGATTGGCCCCATGACACACGATGCAACAACTCCCGCCGCAGGCTCTGCTGCGGCTGCAAACCAGCCACTTTCTTCCGAACAAGCTCGTGCCCTGTCAGAGCAGCAGTGGCGTGAGCGTCTCAGTCCCGAAGCGTACCAGGTGCTTCGCCAAGCCGGTACAGAACGTCCCTATACCGGAGAGTATTGGGACACCGAAGAAGCCGGAACCTACTCGTGCCGCGCTTGTGGCACCGAACTGTTTACCTCGACGACCAAGTTTGACGCTCGTTGCGGCTGGCCATCGTTTTATGCTCCGACCGACAACGATCGAATCACCTATATTGAAGATCACTCTTTGGGTATGACTCGGGTCGAAGTTCGTTGCAGCAACTGCGACTCGCATTTGGGCCACGTCTTCGCTGGCGAAGGCTTCGATACCCCCACCGACCTGCGCTACTGCATTAACTCCCTGAGTCTGAATTTGACAAAGTCTGATAATTAATTTCTAGCTTTCACTCCTTCGGCGCGCCGCCGCTAAATTCCCCAGACGCGGGCTTAACCTGGAGGTGTGAATCCACAACAAGCTCAGGCGCACAGTTTGCACTCCGCGCCGCAGAGATTTCGGGTCGTTCTAGACCAGCTGCGGCAGGCCGACACGCGCCAGGAAATCGAGTTAGGCGAGGTACCAGCCCCATCCAAACTGGCGCCCTATGCTGTCGCGATGTCGGCCGATGTTGCCGGACAAGAGGGCGACGCCCTAGCTGTGGGCCGTTTTATCTTGTTGTATGACCCGCAATATTCTCAAGTCTGGGACGGCAACTTTCGGATCGTGACCTACATCCGGACGAGTTTAGAAAAAGGTGTGGGCGAAGATCCACTGGTCTCTGAAGTTGCGTGGAGTTGGATGGTAGAGGCCTTGGATAACGCGGCGGCTACATATCGTCAACCCGGTGGCACAGCTAGCCGGGTGCTATCTCAAGGCTTTGGGAGGTTAGACCAACAAGTTGAAACGATAGACTTAGAATTGCGCGCCTCTTGGACCCCGCTGGGTGATCACCTCGATAGACACCTAACTGCTTGGACCGATATGGTCTGCACATTCGCAGGGCTGCCGCCGACCACCGACGGCGTCATCCCGTTGAACTCAATACGAAGGAAGTAACGATTTCTAGCACTCCCCTCACCGCTGGTGATTCAGAAGAATCATACGGTGCTGTACCTGCATCTCAAACACCGGACCACGATGACGAGCCGGTTCTGGTTGAGACTCCAGCAGGGGGGATCCCGCCCGTTATCGACACCGAAGCCCACCTTCGCCGTGTCGCAGATGAGCTGCGCAGAGGCTCTGGTCCCGTAGCTGTCGATACCGAACGTGCCAGCGGGTATCGCTACGGACAACGAGCGTTTCTCATTCAGCTCAAACGTGATGCAGACACCATATGGCTTATCGACTCTGAAGCCCTCGACGACCTCCAGCCTATCCAGGATGCGTTAGTCGGGGTGGAATGGATTCTGCACGCCGCGATTCAAGATTTACCCTCGTTGCGCCAAGCTGGCCTATGGCCAGATCAGCTGTTTGATACGGAACTTGCTGGCCGACTCCTGGGGTATCCTCGGGTCAGTTTGTCTGCGCTGTTAGAACGACAGCTCAACATTACTTTGGCCAAGGAGCATTCCGCAGCAGACTGGTCAGTCCGGCCTCTGACGGAAGATATGCGCAATTATGCCGCTCTTGATGTGGAATTCTTGCACGAGTTGCGTGAAGCGATGATCGCCGAGTTGAAGCGCGAACACAAACTCGAAATCGCTTACGAAGAATTTCAGTCGCTTCTCACTAAGCCTATGAAACCGCCACGCAAAGATCCGTGGCGAAAAACATCCGGGATCCACGAGATCCGGGATCGCAAGACCTTAGCTATCGTCCGGTCGTTGTGGACGACCCGCGAGAAGTTAGCTAAATCGCGGGATTTGCCGCCAGGCAAACTTCTGAATGATCGCACCCTTATCGCAGTGGCGAAATCAAAGCCGCGAACCGTCCCCCAGCTTATGAAGATTCCGCGGATGCGTCGGAAGGCTGCTGCACGCGATGCTCGACGTTGGTTACAGGCCATCCAGGATGGCATCAAAGTTGCTCAAGATCCAGACAAAGTGCCACCGATGCGGGTTGCTTCGCAGTCGCCGCCTGCGGTGAAAGCATGGCGAGAAAAAGATCCCCTGGCGGCACGACGATTACAGACGGCCCGTAAACGACTCGCCCGGGTGGCTGACGAGCAGAGTATACCCTTGGAAAACCTCCTATTACCTGAGACTCTGCGGGAGCTGTGTTGGCGTCCTCCCGAGCCGATCACCCCGGGATCTATTGAACGTCGACTTCGTGACCTCGGGGCACGCCCCTGGCAAGTTCAAGCGACCGCTGCAGTTATCACTGTGGCTCTGCTTGATCCAGACCCGCTCGATAGTTGATGGTCTGCCCTGCATTGTCTCGAAGCATTTCGTGAGCACCTGGTGGGGGGTAAAATCTTCATATGAGTTGTTGCCAGAATATGCCATCACGAAGATCAATACTTGCAGCCGGCGGTGTTCTCACAGCGGCAGTGGCTGTGTCCGCTTGCGCCTCGGATAGCGATCAGGACGCCTTTTCTGGTGGAGACGTAACCCCTGCGGTCTCGTTAGAGGAGCTGCCGGTGGGTGAATCAGTACAGCTCGCAGTCGGGTCAACTCAACTATTACTCTATCGCGAGGATGAAGAGACCGTGCACGCCTTTTCTGCGATCTGCACGCATCAGGGTTGTATCGTTGGTGTTGGCGAAAATGCCCCTGCGGAACCTTTTGTCTGTCCCTGTCATGCTTCAGCCTTTGATAGGACGACTGGGGAACCAGTGGCCGGACCGGCATCATCCCCACTACAGCGCCACCCAACGAGCCTCAAAGACGGGTGGGTTCACGTTGAGGTCGAATCTGCTGACTAAAATGCATCAGTCGGAAGGTCGCTGGTATTTGCCGCTTCCGGGCCTTGGCCGGCCCATCACGGGCGGATTGGTCTGGTTTGTAACCGGGTCCCAGTCAGGCTCTAGTGCTTTTCGTCGCGGATAGTATCGTTTTATCCACCAGAGCCAGGCCAGCGACCCAATGCCTGGAAGTATGATGATGCCCAGCATCCACCATAGACGTTTGGTTGGATGCAGCGGAGATGAACTCAGGTTCATAAGCGACCACAGCATAAAGACCGCTAGAGCAATGAAACCAAGTGATGCAACGAGTTCTATAGGTTGGATAGTTAGCTCTTTCTACCTGAGGCCGACCGAAGTCAGTAGAAGTCAGTATAGGGCGATCTTGTCGACGGGCGGAAAAATTTCGTCTAGAACGGAGAGATCGTCCTGTGTTAATGGACGTTCGAGAGCTTTGGCATTCTGTTGAACCTGATCGATGCGGGTGGCCCCAGCGATTACGGATGCTACGGGCTCTTGTGCTGCTAGCCAAGAAAATGCTACGTCGACCTCAGCCATGCCTCGCTCCGCAGCGAATGCAGCATACTGGTCGAGCTGCTCCCAGTCCGCATCAGTCACAAGATGTTGTCGTACGTATGATAGCCGCGAGCCGCTCGGGCCTCCAGCAGGCTGATATTTTCCGGTCAACAGACCGTTATTCAGTGGAAAGTATGGGAAGACTCCCAATTCGAACGCCCGGGACGCCGGTAAGACTTCTAGTTCTGCCCGCCGATCCATGAGGTTGTAGTGATTTTGCGCAGAAATGAAGCGTTCGCTGCCGAGTTCTCGTGCCACGTATTCTGCCTGGGCGATCTGCCAGCCAGACATGTTGGAGTGGCCAATGTAGCGGACCTTACCATCACGCACTAACTGATCCAAGGCGCTCAGCGTTTCGTCAATTGGAGTCAGAGGATCGGGAGAGTGATACTGTAGCAGGTCAATATAATCCGTTCCTAATCGACGCAGGGACGCTTCCACGGCAGTGATTATGTAGCGGCGTGAACCGCGAGCACCGAAATCTGGTCCGTTAGCGCCGCGCATGTCCAGACCGAATTTTGTGCCGATCACGACCTCTTCACGCACGGATTGCAGCGCTTGTCCAAGATACTGCTCAGACAGTCCAGGCGTTTTACCATAGGTATCTGCGGTGTCGAAGAAGGTGATGCCTGCCTCTACCGCCGCCTGGACAACCCGTATGGCTTCGGGTGCCTCTTCGGTCGGTGAGTTCGGGCGTCCGAGGTTATTGCACCCGAAACCAATCGCCGATACGACCAGCCCTGATGACCCTACGCGACGGTACTGCACAGTTATTCCCTTTCGATTGACATTCGGTCGGCACGAAAATCAGTCTTCTTAAGCGCTTCACGCGCGTACTTGGATGCTTTCGACCGATGAACACTACTGATATGAAACTCGAAGGCAGCCCGCTCCGGGTTAGTTTCCCATTCTTCAATGGTTCCCAGGCCGCGCCAGGCCAAAAGCCCGCTGTATTGGCGTGCGAATTTTTCGGCATTCTGTTCCTCAGCTTCGGTGGGCGCGGCCCGTTTCTGCTGAATTACCACGGTGAAGTGCTCTTGTTCGAGCTCATCGACGTCGACGTAGTTATCCGTGGTGTTTTGTTTGGCAAAGGAAGCCAGAAGCAGATCCGCTTCGGTTTCGTTTGCTACGTTTTCGACGGTCGTAGTACCTGGTTCGCCGACCTGGCCGTGGTGTAGAACGAACTCTTGACTTTCTTCCTCCCACCAGGCCTCCCGGTAGTGGGTGGGGCGCTTGGCGTCGTTAGGTGTGTAGTACATTCGCAGTATAGTCACTGTTGTCCTTGTTGGTTAGGCCCGGGGTGTCCTCGAACAATACTACTCACTTGTCGCTTCGTCAGGGCAGAGTTGTATAGACGCTGATGGCCCGGCACCCACGGGTTGTGGTTGCCGGGCCATCAGTTCTCAGCTGGATCGCGACAGTGTCAGAGTGACACCCTGGTGAATCTTATTTGTTGTCCACCATCTGACGCAGTACGTACTGCAAGATACCACCGTTGCGGTAGTAGTCAGCTTCACCTGGGGTGTCGATACGAACAGTTGCATCGAACTCAACCTTGGAGCCGTCATCCTTTGTCGCAGTGACATGAACGGTCTCCGGGGTTTCGCCGTTGTTCATTTCGGTGATGCCCGAGATGTCAAAGGTCTCAGTACCATCAAGTCCCAGGGAATCTGCTGATTCACCGGTTGGGAATTCGAGTGGCAACACACCCATACCGATCAGGTTCGAGCGGTGAATACGCTCAAATGATTCAGTAATGACGGCTTTGACGCCGAGCAGGGCGGTACCCTTGGCGGCCCAGTCACGTGATGAGCCTGATCCGTATTCTTTACCACCCAGAACGACCAGCGGTGTGCCGGCTTCCTTGTAGTTCATTGCGGCGTCATAGACGTAAGCCTGTGGTCCGCCTTCTTGGGTGAAGTCGCGAGTGAACCCGCCTTCAACGCCATCCAGCATCTGGTTACGAATACGAATATTCGCGAACGTACCGCGGATCATGACCTCGTGGTTACCACGACGTGAGCCATAGGAGTTGAAGTCCTTGCGCTGCACACCGTGCTCGAGCAGGTATTGACCAGCTGGGGTGTCTGATTTGAAGGCACCGGCCGGGGAGATGTGGTCGGTGGTCACCGAGTCGCCCAGCTTGAGCAATACGCGTGCACCAGAGACATCCTCTACCGGCTCAGGCTGGAGGGTCATGCCTTCGAAGTAGGGCGGTTTGCGAACGTAGGTCGATTCTGGATCCCAATCGAAGGTGCTACCTTCTGGGGTGTCCAAGCTCTGCCAGCGGTGATCGCCCTCGAAGATCGTCGAGTACTCTTCGGTAAACATATCGGTATCAATGGACCGATCGATGATCTCTTGAACCTCGGTTGGGTCAGGCCAGATGTCTTCTAGGAAGACGTCGTTGCCTTCAGAGTCCTGTCCCAGTGGTTCGTTCTCGAAGTCGAAGTCCATGGTCCCGGCCAGCGCGTAGGCAACTACCAGCGGTGGCGAAGCCAGGTAGTTCATCTTGACGTCTGGGTTGATACGACCTTCGAAGTTACGGTTACCGGACAGCACGGAGGTAACCGCAAGGTCATGCTCGTTGACCGTCTTGGAAATTTCTGGGTCCAGTGGTCCTGAGTTACCGATGCAAGTCGTGCAACCATACCCGACGATGGAGAATCCAAGTTCTTCCAGATCTGGGATAAGCCCAGATTTCTCGTAGTATTCAGTGACGACGCGCGATCCGGGGGCAACCGAAGTCTTGACCCATGGTTTTGAGGTCAGGCCCTTGTTGACCGCGTTACGTGCTAGTACTGCTGCTGCCATCATCACCGATGGGTTCGAGGTGTTGGTGCACGAGGTGATTGAGGCGATTGCGACTTTACCGTGGTCCAGTTCGAATTCGCGTCCGTCGCTCAGGGTGACCTCGGCGGTCCGTGATGGACGACCAACGCCGGATTCGTCTTCATCAGCGAAGTCGTGGATGTCTTTGCGGAACTGGTTCTTGGAGTCGTCCAGGGTAATACGGTCCTGCGGGCGACGTGGACCTGAGATGGATGGCACGACGGTCGACAGATCCAGTTCCATGTATTCGGAGTATTCAACTTCGTTGGATGGATCGTGCCACAGGCCCTGTTCCTTGGTGTAGGCCTCGACCAGACGGATGTTCTCTTCGGAACGACCGGTCAAACGCAGGTAGTCCAAGGTAACCTGGTCGATCGGGAAGATCGCAGCGGTCGAACCGAATTCTGGTGACATGTTTCCGATGGTGGCGCGGTTGGCCAATGGCACTGAGCCGACGCCTTCGCCATAGAATTCGACAAACTTCCCAACAACACCGTGTTCACGAAGCATTTCGGTAATGGTCAGTACAACGTCAGTAGCGGTGGCGCCGGCAGGGATTTCACCCGTGAGTTTGAAACCAACAACGCGTGGCACCAGCATTGATACCGGCTGACCGAGCATAGCTGCCTCGGCTTCGATACCACCAACACCCCAACCGAGTACGCCCATACCGTTGACCATCGTGGTGTGGGAGTCAGTTCCGACGCAAGTATCAGGGTAAGCCCGAAGTACGCCGTCGACCTCGCGCGTCATGACGGTGCGTGCCAGGTACTCAATATTGACCTGGTGAACGATCCCCATGCCGGGTGGGACGACTTTGAAATCGTCAAATGCGGTTTGACCCCAACGCAGGAACTGGTAGCGCTCACCGTTGCGCTCGTATTCGATCTCCACGTTACGCTCAACTGCATCCGGGGTGCCGAAGTGGTCGATCTGTACCGAGTGGTCAATGACCAGTTCTGCCGGCGAAAGCGGGTTGACCTGTTCAGGGTTACCGCCGAGGTCAACGATCGCTTCACGCATGGTTGCCAAGTCAACGACACATGGCACACCGGTGAAGTCCTGCATCAGGACACGGGCCGGAGTGAACTGAATTTCGGTGCTTGGCTGAGCTGATGGGTCCCAGTTCGCCAGCGATTGAATCTGCTCTTTGGTGATGTTCTTGCCGTCTTCAGTACGCAGCAGATTTTCAAGCAGAATTTTCAGCGAGTACGGAAGTTTTTCAGAACCTTCGACTTTGTCTAGCCGAAATATCTCATACTCAGCACCATCGACGTTCAATACGTCTTTGGAACCGAAGCTATCAACTGTAGTCACAGTGGACTCCTCTTTTCCCGCCCACGTGGGGCGTTTCCATTGTCCTGTGTAAGCTGTGTCGCTCAACGCATGCAAATGACACGTCAGGGCACGTGCGGCGCAAACCGCCCAGCCCGGTCAGTGCATGCGTGGGCGGTATGATTTTTATTCTAACGCTAGTCAGGCGTTACCGCGCGATTGTCTCAATGTCGCTGATGGCCGAAACGTGGTCACCGTTTCCATGTGATACGTGTCTGGGAAGAGGTCATAGATCGTGGACTGCTCGATCTCCCAGCCGTGTTCGACTAGCCATTTTGTGTCTCGAGCAAATGATGCGGGGTCACAGGAGACGTACACAATTTTCTCGGCGGCTAGCTGATGGATCCTGGTGATAGTGGCTCGGCCGGCACCCGCTCGAGGTGGATCAAGAACCACAGCGTCGACTTGTCGGTCATCGAGGCCGCCCTGTTCGATTGGCGCATCAGGACGCTGCAACCACGAGCCGATAATGCGGTCCGTAAGACCATTGATGACATATGCCTGCTGGTGTTCGCGCAAGTTCTTGCGGGCATCTCGAGAGGCTCCGGGTGATGCTTCGACCGATAGCACCACGCCCTCGTCACCGACTGCATCGGCAATGAATTTAGAAAACAAACCCGCTCCGGCATACAGGTCGGCGATGACTTGTCCGGGCTGGGTGTCGAGCTCTTGCATCACGGCGTTGACTAGGGTGGCTGGGGCGTCCCGGTGGACTTGCCAAAAGCCATCTCCAGAAACTCGGAAGGAGTGTGTCCCGTGGTTTTCAGTTTCTACGATCTCGCGCAACCACGTGCGACCACGAAGCCGTACCATTTCCAAGGGAGCAAATTGCTTGTTTCGCAGACCAACGACCACCGAAACTTTCGAGGGCAGGTGGATCATGCGTTTGCGCCACTGAGCGATATGGTGTTCGAGTTTCTTCTTGTTTGCAGCGATTGGCTCAAGCGGAAAAATCACGACGAGGACTTCTTCACCGTGAGCAGGGGTAGCGACTTCTACCCGCCCTGCTCCCGTGAAGTCGATGTCCCAGAGTTGTAGGGCATCCAGTTGCCGAACGCCCAGTGGGATATTGCGCACGGGCACCACGGTTGCTGATCGATGAACGTTCATGGCGAGTCTGCCAGTGGCAGTCACGGAGAAGGCATTGCGGGTACGCCAGTGCAGACCGGTGGGCTCGTCTTCAGCGATGCCAACAACCGGAGCTTCGACGTTGAGTTTGCCGATTCGGGCCATTGTGTCGCGAAATACCTGTGCTTTGAGGCGCCGCTGGTGCTCCAGGGTTATGTGGCCAAATTCGGCGCCCCCAACTGGGAACCGACCGGATGCATGTGCTCGGATGGAGTCCGCAAGTTTCCATTGGTGTGAGCGACGAAACTCCGAGGGGCGGACCACCGAGACGGTGTCAGCGCGCCAAAAGCGGGCATCTTCCCCACCTGCGGTCACCGCAGCGTTAACAATTTCGCCGGGAATAGCGTGCCGGACGAAGACTACCCTGCCATCGTGCCGTGCGACGCAGTGACCGCCATGGGCCATCGCTCCAACTTCGAGCGTGAGGATTTGGCCTGCATCTTCGTCATGGGCGGCCAGATGCGCGGCTGTTTGTGAACCTGTGCTTGTCATTGATCGGCCTGCTTCAAGTTGTGTCGTGAATGCTTTCTGTGTGTGAACCTCGGCAAGCCGAATTTCACGTTGATTTCATTTATCAGTGTCCCCTCCACCATAGTATCGGTTCCACTTGTGTGATGTATCACCGTGAAGTCGGGGCTCATATGTTCGGTTCGACCTGGGTCTCACCTGGGGCATCGTCCCCGATGCTGTTGTCATGCGGTGTCATCTGTCGAGGTTCAGTTGGGCGTGACACCAGCCACCCGAACCACAGGGCCAACCCATAAAGAGGCACACCCATCAACAAACGCATGACGCCCAACATGACGTCCTCACCCGCGAGATATAGGGGGAGTTGTACCGCCAGTCTGACAGTGAAAACACACACCAGGAAAAACGTAGCCAGTTGATACTTTCTACGACGAATCGCATCACGCTGCCAGGACACCCCTTCCCCACGGATCCAACCGAATATAAGACCCATGATCGGCCATTTGACCGTCATAGAGATAAGGAACGCTAGACCGTAAGCTGCAGATATATAGAATCCAGGTACGAAATACCCACCGGCGCTGCCCTGCATCAAGGCCACTGCGGCACATATAACAACACCCACCGCACCCGCTAAAGCCTGCATTACCGATTGTTTCTGCACAATCCGCATCAAGCTTGCAATAAGGGCTACCACTACCGCTAGGAGCGCCGCAGTCCACACATGCGAGGTCACGATGAACCCGATAAGAAAAACTAATGCCGGCACGGTGGCTTCTAGGATGCCTCGGATACCGCCAACGGAGGCGAGAAGGTCCAATTGACCGGTCTGTGTGACCGCAGTGTGTCCGGCCAGGCGTTGGGCAACTTGTTCTATTTGCTCACGATCTTTACGTGGCGGTTGGTCGGCGTTACGCACTGCGATTCTCGTTTCCGATGTAGGAGGCTTGATGAGACTCTCAGCGACTCCTATTGATCTGCTTGGTTAGCCTGCGATTCTTTCGCTTGCTGTCGACGGCGGGCAGCGGCTTCGCGCATAGCGACAAGAACATTTTCTGGTGGTGTCAGCTCTAACATCTGTCGAGCCGGCAGTGGCCGCTCGCCACGGTCAATAACGGTGTTTTTCAGGATATCATTGAGCACCGTCGCGTCTTCTTTTTTCAGGGCCGCTTTGCCCATGAGCATGGCGCGAATCATCCATCGAGGGCCATCAATGCCAAGAAAGCGCGCAATTC
>Ga0209487_1002666_pt1 | contig 14407 bp, 12 predicted proteins | sample Poulit2012_FD_187524 | JGI IMG/M metagenome (GOLD analysis project Ga0209487, IMG submission 187524) | Agricultural soil microbial communities from Georgia to study Nitrogen management - Poultry litter 2012 (SPAdes) (version 2) | ecosystem: Environmental > Terrestrial > Soil > Agricultural land... | reverse complement strand
CGCGCGGCCGGAGGCCGCCCGGCTGGCCATCCTACCGACCCCCTCGGATACGGTTGGTATGTGCCCATCTTCCGTCGCCCCACCCGTCTGCCCGACCCCGTCGCCGCCCACCTCCCGCGCGGCGACCGGCCGCTCGCCGCGGCCCCGATGACCAACGGCTCGTGGGTCGTCGTCGCCCGTGACGCGCTCCTCGTCGTCGGCGAGGACGGCCTGGGGCAGCGCACCGCCTGGCACGAGATCGAGACCGGCGTGTGGGACGGCGACACGCGGACCTTCACCATCACCTGGGCCGACCGGGAGCGTCCGGAGCAGTCGCTCGTGCTCGAGCACGACGACGTCGCCGTCCTCACCGCGGCGCTGCGGGAGCGGGTCCAGGCCTCCGTCGTCCACCACGAGACGATCGAGGTGGGCCGCACCCGGGTGCGTGCCACGGTCCGCCGGCGCGAGGACGGCAGCCTGTACTCCCTGCTCACCGCGTTCGGCCCGCTGCCGCGGGACGAGGACGTCGAGCGGCAGCTGGACGACCTCGAGCGCCGGGTGCGGGAGGCCGTCGGCCTGGTCGGCTGAGCGCCGGCGGGCCAAGTGCGGCCGAAGTCACACCCGGCGGGGCCGTTCGGGCTCCCTGCTGGAGGCGCCGTCCTGTTACAGTGATCCGGCACGATCCCGCGTAGCTCAATCGGCAGAGCATCCGACTGTTAATCGGACGGTTACTGGTTCGAGTCCAGTCGCGGGAGCCGACCGAAGGCCCGCGGCCACCATGGCCCCGGGCCTTCCACGTCCGTGGGGCGACCGGCCCGTCAGTCCCGCTCGACGACCTCCACCGTGATCGGGGAGTGGTCGGAGTAGCCCTGCTCGTTGAGCCTGCGCTCCCCGATGCCGCCGAAGGCGATCGGGTAGGGGTACCGCCCCTCGGCCACCATGCCCGGCAGTCGCACCACCTCGACCGACGCCGGCACCACCGCGACCGGGGCGTCCGGCTGCAGCATCGCCTTGTTCACCAGGAACTGGTCGAGGACGTTTGGCTCGTTGTCGAAGTAGAACGTCCCCGCCCGCTCCCCGAGCACCTCCCAGGTGAGGTTGAGCAGGTAGGGGTTGCGGCCGGCGCGTACCCGCGCGTCCTGTCGCACGCTCAGCGCATGACGGACCAGTGAGTCGTCGAACGGCTCGTCGTTGAAGTCGCCCATGACGAGCACCGGGGTGTCGGCCCCGTGGACCTGCCGCACCCGCTCGTGGAAGTACGCCAGCGTCTCACCCGCGATGGCGCGGTACCCGGCCGTCACCTCCGCCCCGCCGCTGCGCGAGGGCCAGTGGTTGGCGAACAGCACCCACAGCCGGTCGCGGTGCGTGCGGAAGTTGACCTGGAGGATCTCCCGAGTGGCGGTCCGGCGCATGACGACGTGCTGGAAGTGCTCCCCGGCCGTGAAGTAGGCAGTGTCGTAGACGAAGGCGACGTCGATGCCGCGCTGGTCGGAGGTGTCGGCGTGCACGACGGCATAGCTGCGGTCGGGCAGTGCGGCGGCGAGCCGGTCCCGCAGGAGCCCGAGCACACGCTCGTTCTCCACCTCGCACACCCCGAGCAGGTCGGGTCCTGCACCGTCGCCCATCCGGGCGATCGCCGAGGCGAGCTGGGCGATCTTGGTGTCGCGGCGCTCGCGGGTCCAGCCGGCGAGGTCCCGGCCGATGGCGCGCTGCAGCTTGTCCGACCGGTCGGGCGCGTCCCGCTCGTCGAAGAGGTTCTCCAGGTTCCACCACGCCACGCGGTACGACGAGACCATCGGGCCTCCCTCGGCCGGACCAGGCTCTGCCCGACAAGTGTCTCAGCGGCACCGACCGGCCCTCAACCGGAGGCACGCGGACGCATCTGGCCTCGCCCATCACGACCCCCGGGCCACCGCGTCTCGTTAGCCTGGCCACGGCAGCGGTGCGCGGGCGCCGCGGGGAAGGGACCCATGGACGCGGACGTCATCGTCGTGGGGGCCGGGCTCGCCGGGCTCGTCGCCACCGCCGAGCTGGCCGGCGCCGGGCGGCGCGTCGTCCTCGTGGACCAGGAGCCGCTCCAGGACCTCGGCGGCCAGGCCTTCTGGTCCTTCGGCGGGCTGTTCCTCGTCGACTCCCCGGAGCAGCGCCGCATGGGCATCCGCGACAGCCGGGACCTCGCCTGGCAGGACTGGCAGGGCACCGCCGGATTCGACCGGCCCCGGGAGGACCGCTGGCCGCAGCGGTGGGCCCGGGCCTACGTCGACTTCGCCGCCGGGGAGAAGCGCGCCTGGCTGCACTCGCTCGGTGTGCGGTTCTTCCCGGTGGTCGGCTGGGCGGAGCGCGGCGGCGGGCTCGCCACGGGGCCGGGGAACTCCGTGCCGCGCTTCCACATCGTGTGGGGCACCGGTCCCGGCGTGGTGGCGCCCTTCGCCCGGCAGGTGCGCGCCGCCGTCGACGCCGGGCTCGTCCGGCTCGCCCCGCGCCACCGCGTCACGCGGCTGACGACGACGGCGGGGAACGTCGACGGCGTCGCCGGCCGGCTCCTGGCGGCCGACCGCTCCGCCCGCGGCGTGGCGACCACCCGGGAGGTCGTGGGGGACTTCGTGCTGCGTTCCCAGGCCGTGGTCGTCGCCTCCGGCGGCATCGGTGGCAACCACGAGCTCGTGCGCCGCTGGTGGCCGCCGACGCTCGGCAGCCCGCCGCGACACATGCTCACCGGCGTGCCCGCCTACGTCGACGGGTCCATGCTCGAGGTGGCGGACGCGGCCGGGGCGAGCCTGGTCAACCGGGACCGGATGTGGCACTACACCGAGGGCGTGCAGAACTACGCCCCGGTGTGGCCCGGCCACGGCATCCGCATCCTGCCCGGGCCGTCCTCGCTGTGGCTCGACGCCACCGGCCGCCGGCTGCCCCCGCCGCTGTTCCCCGGCTTCGACACCCTCGCCACCCTGCGACACCTCCGCACCGGCGGGCACGACCACAGCTGGTTCGTCCTCACCGAGCGCATCATCGAGAAGGAGTTCGCGCTGTCCGGCAGCGAGCAGAACCCCGACCTCACCGGCAGGGACCTGCGCCTCCTGCTGGAGCGGCTGCGGCCCGGCCCGCCCGGACCGGTCGCCGAGTTCATGCTCCGTGGCCCGGACTTCGTCGTCGCCGACTCCCTGCCCGACCTTGTCGCCGGGATGAACCGCCTCGCCCCCGAGGCGCCACTCGACCCCGACGTCGTCGCCGAGGCGGTCCACGCCCGTGACCGCGAGCTGACCAACGAGTTCACCAAGGACGCCCAGGTGGTGGCGCTGCGCCAGGCCCGTGCCTACCGGGGGGACCGCCTCGTGCGGGTCGCCGCCCCGCACCGGCTCCTCGACCCCGCCGCCGGGCCGCTCGTCGCGGTCAAGCTCCGCATCCTCACCCGCAAGACCCTCGGCGGCATCGAGACCGACCTCGACGCGCGGGTGCTGCGCCCCGACGGCACCGTGCTCCCCGGGCTGTTCGCCGCGGGAGAGGCAGCCGGATTCGGGGGCGGCGGCATGCACGGGTACCGCTCCCTGGAGGGCACCTTCCTCGGCGGCTGCCTGTTCTCGGGGCGGCAGGCCGGGCGCGGCGCGATCGCCGCGACCGGCTGAGGCGTTCGGAACACCGGCCCGGCCGTGGGAAACTGACGCCATGGCTATGCGAGACATCCGCATCGTGGGCGACCCGGTCCTGCGTACCCCGTGCGAACCGATCACGGAGATCGACGACCGCGTCAAGGCGCTGGTGGAGGACCTGCTCGAGACGGTCGACCACGAGGGCCGGGCCGGCCTGGCCGCCAACCAGATCGGGGTGAGCCTGCGGGCGTTCTCGTGGAACATCGAGGACGACATCGGCTACGTCCTCAACCCGCGTCTCGTCGAGGTCTCCGAGGACGAGTACCAGGACGGCGACGAGGGCTGCCTGTCCGTCCCCGGCCTGTGGTTCCCCACCGAGCGCGCCTGGTACGCCCGCGTCGAGGGGATCGACCTCGACGGCAAGAAGGTCGTCGTCGAGGGGGAGGAGCTCATGGCCCGCTGCCTCCAGCACGAGATGGACCACCTCGACGGCGTGCTCTATATCGACCGCCTCGACCGGGCGGAGCGCAAGAAGGCGATGAAGGCCATCCGCGAGATGATCTAGGTCACATCTGTCGCATGGCGCGGACACCTGGGTTAGTGTGTCCGCGGCTCGCGACCGGGCGGGCCTCACCCTCGAGGAGAGTGTGTGCTCAACTGCTGGAACCTCACCGCGCGCTACGAGTGCGACCTGCGTCGGCAGGCCAGCGCGCTGTGTTGTCGTCCCTGAGCACGCGGGACCAGCTGACCCACCGCTGACCCACGGCCCCTCCCGGCACCGACGCCGGACCTGACCGGCACCCGCCGGGTCACCCTCGGGCTCCGTGCTCCCGCGCCCCGGCGCCGCACACTCGTGCGTGCGCGCATCCCCACCTTCTCCTGTCGTCGTGAAAGGCCACCATGTCCACGTCAACATCCGCACCCCCTGCACGGCGCCGGCTGCGCGCGCCGTCCTTCACCGTCCAGATCCTGCTCGCGCTCGTCGTCGGCGTCCTGCTCGGCTCGTGGGCGCTCACCATCGGCGAGACGCCCGCCGGTGAGCCCAACGGACTCACCGTCGCGCTGGAGACCATCGGCTCGACCTTCGTCAGCCTGCTGCGGGCCACCGTCCCGCCGCTGGTCTTCACCGCGATCGTCGCCTCGATCGCCAACCTGCGCGGCGTGGCCAACGCGGCCCGCCTCGCCGGGCAGACCCTCGTGTGGTTCGCCATCACCGCCGCTGCCTCCGTCGTCATCGGCATCGGGCTCGGCTTGGTCATGCGCCCCGGCGTCAACACCTCCGTCGGGGCCGAGGCCGCAGCGGAGCCCGGGCGCACCGGCAGCTGGCTCGACTTCCTCGGTGGGCTGGTCCCGGGGAACTTCCTCGGCCTGGAGACCTCCGTCTCCGTCGGCGAGGGCGGCGCGGTGAGCAGCGCGGTGAGCTTCAACGTCCTGCAGATCCTCGTCATGGCCCTGGTCGTGGGGCTGGCCGCGCTCAAGGTGGGCAAGAAGGCGGAGCCGTTCCTCTCGGTCAACCGCTCGCTGCTGGCGATCATCCAGAAGGTGCTGTGGTGGATCATCCGCCTCGCCCCGCTCGGCACGCTCGGCCTCATCGGGCGGGCGATCGCCACCTACGGCTGGGACTCCCTGGCCCCGCTCGGCACCTTCGCCGGGGCGGTCTACCTCGGCCTGGCGCTCGTCCTGCTCGTCGTCTACCCGCTCGTGCTGCGCACCAACGGGCTGTCGGTCACCCGCTTCTACCGCGGTGCGTGGCCCGCCATCCAGCTCGGGTTCGTCTCGCGCTCCTCGATCGGCACGCTGCCCCTGACGCAGCGGGTGGTCGAGCGCAACCTCGGGGTGCCGTCCTCCTACGCCTCGTTCGCCGTGCCGCTGGGCTCGACGACGAAGATGGACGGCTGCGCCTCGATCTACCCGGCGCTCGCGGCGATCTTCGTCGCGCAGTTCTTCGGGGTCGAGCTCGCGGTCACGGACTACCTGCTCATCGCGTTCGTCTCGGTGGTCGGCTCGGCCGCGACGGCGGGCCTCACCGGCGCGATCGTCATGCTCACCCTCACCCTGTCGACGCTGGGGCTGCCGCTCGAGGGGGTCGGGCTGCTCCTGGCGATCGACCCGATCCTCGACATGGGCCGCACCGCGACCAACGTCGCCGGTCAGGCGCTCGTGCCGACCGTCGTCGCCAAGCGGGAGGGCATCCTCGACGTCGAGCAGTACAGCTCGGCGCAGGCCGCCCAGCTCTTCGTCGACGACGAGGAGGAGGCGGCCGAGGTGCCGGAGCAGGTGAGCGGTCGCCCGGAGGGACCGGAGCAGGTGAGCGGTCGCCCGGAGGGGGCTGAACTGCCCGCCCGCGCCTGACCTGCTCCGGTCCGGTGCAGCAGGCCTCACGTCGCACATCGCCGGCAGGCCCCACGACGGGTGCCCTGCCGGCGATGTGGCATGATGGTGCCCGTCACGCCGCGTGTGGACCACCGGATTCAGCCTGAGGTCGTAGGGGAAGACGCACCTCAAGTGAGAGTCAGGAGGGTCGACATGAATGGTGCCATCACCCGCGGCGTCATTTTCGTGCACTCTGCGCCCCGCGCGCTCTGTCCGCACGTGGAGTGGGCGGCGGGCACGGTGCTCGACGGCCGGGTCTCCTTCGAGTGGACGCCTCAGCCCGCCGCGCCGGGGATGTTCCGGGCGGAGTACTCGTGGGTGGGGCCCGTCGGCACGGGTGCGCGCCTCGCCTCGGCCCTGCGCGGCTGGAACCACCTGCGCTACGAGATCACCGAGGACCCCTCACCGGGGGTGGACGGCGGACGCTGGTCCCACACCCCCGAGCTGGGCATCTTCCACGCCCAGACCGACGCGCACGGCAACGTCGTCGTCCCCGAGGACCGGATCCGGGCGGCACTCGAGTTCGCCTCCGACCCCGCCCGCATGCGCCACGAGATGAACCTCGCTCTCGGTCAGGCGTGGGACGACGAGCTCGAGCCCTTCCGCTACGCCGGCGCCGGCGCCCCGGTGCGCTGGCTCCACCGCGTCGGCTGACCCCCGGCCCCTCCCCGGCGGGGCCATGGTGATGTGGTCGGGACCGAGTCAGGGTGATCCACGTGGTGGGTCAGTTTGACCCTTCGTGGCACACATACTGTGCCCTGCTCTCGAAGCCTGGGATGTCGGGGCCGGCCCGGACGGGGGGGGAAGCGAGCGCAGGGGGAGCGGTGATGTCGTTGGGACCGAGTCAGGGTGATCCACGTGATGGGTCAGCTTGACCCTTCGCGACACACCTACCGTGACCCGAGCTCGCAGCGAGCGATTCCGAGGCCCCGGACGGCGTTGCGGACGGTGCGAAGATCCGCACTGGGCAGCGGTGCGGGGTGACCGTCGCGACCACTGCGGTCAGGACGGCTCCGCGGGCCGGCGCTGCGGCAGCCCAGGGCGCACTTTTGGTGCTGAGAAGGGTTCCGCCGCAGCGCAGGCCCGGCGAGAGACCTGGTCAGACGTTGCGGACGGCGAGGGCGACGTTGTGGCCGCCGAACCCGAAGGCGTTGTTGAAGCCGACGATGTCACCGGCGGGCAGCTCACGCGGGGTGTCGCGGACGATGTCGATGTCGATGTCGGCGTCCACCTCGGTGAGGTTGATCGTCGGCGGGGCCGTGCGCTCCTTGATCGCCAGCACGGTGAAGATGGTCTCCAGCGCCCCGGCGCCGCCGAGGAGGTGGCCGGTCATCGACTTGGTCGCCGAGACGGTGACGTGGTCGGCCTCGCCGCCCAGGGCGCGCCGGATGGCCTTGGCCTCGATCCCGTCGCCCACCGGGGTGGACGTGGCGTGGGCGTTGACGTGGACGACGTCGCGCCCGGTGACGCCGGCGTCCTCCAGGGCGAGGCGCATGGCCCGCTCCTGTCCGGCGCCGGTCGGGTCCGGCGGGGCGATGGCGTAGGCGTCCGAGCTCATCCCCACGCCGATGACCTCGGCGTAGACCTTTGCACCGCGGGCGGCGGCGTGCTCGGCGCTTTCCAGGACGACGATCCCGGCGCCCTCACCGAGGACGAATCCGTCGCGGGTGACGTCGTAGGGGCGCGAGGCGCCGGCCGGGTCGTCGGTCCGCGTGGACAGCGCCTGCATCTTGGCGAAGGCAGCGATCGGCAGCGGGTGGATGGCCGCCTCGGTGCCCCCGGCCACGACGACGTCGGCCCGCCCGGAGCGGATCATCTGCACCCCGTAGGCGATCGCCTCGGCGCCCGAGGCACACGCGGACACGGGGGAGTGGGCTCCGGCCTTGGCGCCGACCTCGAGTGAGACGTAGCCGGCCGGGGAGTTGGGCATGAGCATCGGGACGGTCAGCGGCAGGACGCGTCGCGCCCCGCGCTCCTTGAGGGTGTCCCACGCGTCGAGCAGCGTCCACACGCCCCCGATGCCGGAGGCGACGACGGCGCCCAGGCGCTCGCCGTCGACCTCGGGGGAGCCGGCGTCGGCCCACGCCTCGCGGGTGGCGACGACGGCGTACTGGGCGCTGGGGTCCATCTTGCGGGTCTCGGTCCGCGCCAGGACGTCGGACGTCGGCACGGCGAGCTGGCCGGCGAAGTCGACCGGGATCTCGTACCGCTCGGCCCAGTCGTTGTCGAGCGTGCGGACACCGGACTTCCCGGCGAGGGCGGCGCTCCAGGTCGAGGGCACGTCCCCGCCCAGCGGCGTGGTGGCTCCGAGACCGGTGATGACGACGGTGGGGGTGGCCATTGTGTGCTCCTCGGGGGTGGTCGGCCGGGGCGGCCCGTGGTGCCGCCCCGGCCGGATGGGTCAGGCCTGCTGGGCGTTCTGGATGAAGGAGACGGCGTCCTGGACGGTCGTGAGGTTGGCGACCTCCTCGTCCGGGATGCGGACCTCGAACTTCTCCTCGGCCAGCGTGACGATCGTCATCATCGACAGCGAGTCGATGTCGAGGTCGTCGGTGAAGGACTTGTCCGGCTGGACCGACTCGACCGGCAGACCGGTCTCCTCGTTGACGATCTCGGCCAGGCCGGTGAGGATCTCCTGCTCGCTGTGAGCCATACGGGTTACTCCAATTTCGGTGTGGGTGGGACGGGGAACAGTGTGGTGCAACGAGGCGGCCGCCGCGGTCGGCGACGCGCCCGTCAGGGCAGCGCCACGACCTGGGCGGCGTAGACGAGCCCGGCGCCGAAGCCGATCTGCAGGGCGAGCGCCCCGGGCTCCACCTTGCCCTCCCGCTGCAGCCGCTCGGCCGCGAGGGGGATCGAGGCGGCGGAGGTGTTGCCGGTCTCGGCGATGTCGCGGGCGATGACGACGGAGTCGGACAGCCCCACCCGTTTGGCGAGCTGGTCGATGATCCGCATGTTCGCCTGGTGCGGGAGGAAGACCTCGATGTCCTCCGGCGTGAGCCCGGCGGCCTCGATCGCCGCGCCGGCGACCTTGGCCATCTCGAAGCTCGCCCACTTGAACACCGTGGGGCCCTTCTGCCGCAGCGTGGGCCAGGAGGTGTCCGAGCCGTCGCGGAAGGTGAGCCACGAGTGGGTCTGGTTGATGGCGTCGGCCTGCCCGCCGTCCGAGCCCCACACCGTCGGGCCGATGCCCGGGGTGTCGGAGGGCCCGACGACGGCGGCGCCCGCGCCGTCGCCGAGGAGGAAGGAGATGGAGCGGTCGGTCGGGTCGATGATGTCCGACATCCGCTCCGCGCCCACGACGACGACGTGCCGCGCGGTGCCGGCCCGGACGAGGGCGTCGGCCTGTGCGATGCCGTAGCAGTAGCCCGCGCACGCCGCGGAGATGTCGAACGCAGCCGCGGGGGTGGCCCCGATCCGGTCGGCGATCACCGCGGACAGGGCGGGCGTCTGTTCCAGGTGGGTGACGGTGGAGACGATGACGGCGTCCACCTGGGAGGGCTCGACACCGGCCTCGGCGAGCGCCTTACGGGCCGCCTCCTCGGTCATGTCGGCGAGGGTCTGGTCCTCCGACGCGCGGCGGCGCTCGATGATGCCGGTGCGCTGGCGGATCCACTCGTCGGAGCTGTCGATGGGCCCGACGATCTCCTCGTTGGGCACGACACGCTCGCCACGGACCCCGGAGATGCCGAGGATGCGGGAGTAGGTCTGGGGCTGCGCGATGCGCAGGGCAGGGCGGGTCACCGGGTGCCTCCGTGCTCGCGGGCCAGCTCCCGCGCGGCGTCGATCTGGTCGGGGGACTTCAGGGCGAGGGTCTGCACGCCCGGTAGCGTACGCCGGGCGAGCCCGGTGAGAACCCCGGCGGGGGCGAGCTCGATCGCCGCGGTGACGCCGCGGTCGAGCATCGTCCGACAGCACAGGTCCCAGCGGACCGGGCGGGCGACCTGGGCGACGATCCGCTCCAGGGCGTCCGCACCCGAGGTGACCGCCGCACCGTCGGCGTTCGACAACAGCGTGGCGCGCGGGTCGGCCGGGCTGAGCGACGAGGCGGCGGTACGCACCTCGGCGACGGCGGGTGCCATGTGCTCGGTGTGGAAGGCACCGGCGACCTGCAGGGGCACGACGCGCGCCTTGGCGGGCGGCTCGGCGGCGAGGGCGGCGAGCTGGTCGAGGGTGCCGGCGGCGACCACCTGGCCGCCCCCGTTGACGTTGGCGGCGGTGAGGCCGTGGCGGGTGATCGTCGCGGTGACCTCGTCCGGGTCGCCGCCGACGACGGCGCTCATCCCGGTGGGGGTGACGGCGGCGGCGTCGGCCATCGCCCGGCCGCGCACCCCGACGAGGTGCAGGGCGTCGCGGTCGGTGAGCACGCCGGCGACGGCCGCGGCGGCGAGCTCGCCCACGGAGTGCCCGGCCGCGACGTCGACCGCGCCCGTCTCCTGCCCGAACACCGCCTGGAACGCGAGCAGCGAGGCCGCGACGATGAGCGGCTGGGCGACCTTGGTGTCGCGGATCGTCTCGGCGTCGGCAGCGGTGCCGAGGTGGCGCAGGTCCAGCTGCGCGGCCTCGCTCAGCGCGTCGAGGGAGTCGGCGAGCTCGGGCAGCTCGAGCCACGGGCTGAGCATGCCGGGGGTCTGGGCGCCCTGACCAGGGCAGAGGATCGCGAGCACGCGTTCCACTCTGCCAACAAGGAGGCACCGGTCAGCGCCTACGACGCCTACCAACTCGTTTCACGGGCGTTGTGGGGAGCCCACAAATCGGTGGGCTGCAGGCCGGACCGTGTTAGAGGAGCGTCACACACCGGAGTGGTCCCCGGCGCCGGCCGACAGGCGGCCCACGACGAGCGCCACCTGGAGGACGAACGCTTCCCGCGGCGTCGTGGCGTCCCAGCCGACGACGTGGGCGATGCGGCGCAGCCGGTAGCGCACCGTGTTGGGGTGGACGTACAACGCCCGGGCTGCCGCCTCCAGCGAGCGGCCCTGGGCCAGGTACTCCCCGAGGGTCTCCAGCAGCGGGCCACCGGCGGACTCCAGCGGGCGGTAGATCTCGGTGAGCAGCGTGCGCCGGGCCAGCGGGTCCCCGTTGACGAGCCGCTCGGGCAGCAGCTCGTCGGCCTCGACCAGCTCCGGGGCGTCGGGCCACGCCGGAGCGGCGAGCAGCCCGGCGAGCGCGGCGCGCGCGGAGCGTCCGGCGTCGGCGATGTCGGCCACCTCGGGGCCGAGGACGACGGTGCCGGGCCGCAGCCGCGGCATGAGCGACTCGGCGGCCGCGCGCAGGTCGTGCCCACCGAGGACGACGACGAGCCGCTCGCCCTGGATGCCGACGAGCGCGTCCTGTGCCGCGCGGCGGCAGGCACGCCGTAGCTCGGCGGTGCGGCGCTCGTCGAGCGGGCCGTGGGTGGTGCCGACGAGGACGACGCAGGAGCCGCTGCCCGACCAGCCCAGCGCGGCGGCGCGCGACCGCAGCGAGGCGTCGGTGTCGCCGCGCACGAGGGAGTCGACGACGAGCGCCTCCAGGCGGGCGTCCCACGCGCCGCGGGCCTCGGCGGCGCGGGCGTAGACCTCGGCGGCGGAGAAGGCGACCTCGCGGGAGTAGCGCAGCACGGCGTCGCGCAGGTCGCGCTGTTGGCCGGGGGCCGCGAGCTGGACCGCGTGCTCCTCGACCACCTCGACGACGAGGCGGACGAGCTGGAGCGTGTGCTGCAGCGAGATGGAGCGGGTGAGCTCGGGCGGTGCGGCGCGGAAGATCTCCGCGGCGTTGTACGTGGCGTCCGACGAGCTCTCGTACCAGGCGATGAACGCGGCGATGCCGGACTGGGCGACGAGCCCGATCCAGGAGCGGTCCTCCGCGGCGAGCTCCCGGTACCAGGGGATCTCCTCGTCCAGCCGCTTCAACGCGGCCGAGGTGAGCAGGTCGGTTCCGCCGCGCAGGCGCCGGACGACGTCCGAGCTGTCCTGCGGGTCGGGCGCAACGGTGGGCGGCATGGCCAGAGCATAGGGCGCGTTTGTGGGAAGCCGACAACTGTCCGGGGGCTGATCCGGCGGGGTGCCCCACGCTCCCGTCCGCATGAGGGCTGTGGCCCGAGCCGCTAAGGTCGACGCCATGGCCCTACTCGCGCGACTCAAGGCGCTGCTGACCCGGCGCCGTCCGATGCGGCGGCCCGGGACCCGGCAAGCCACCTCCGCCGCCCGCAAGACCGACCTGCCGCGGGAGGACGCCCTCCGGGCCAAGCTGGTCGACGACCCGAACGACATGCACGCCTTCCGCGAGCTCGCCGAGCTCGTGCGGCGGCGCGCGGACTCGGTGGAGCCGGTCGACCCGCTCATCGCCGAGCACGAGCCGGCCGACCGGGCCCGCTCCGCGGACGTCGCCATCTGGGCGCTGGCCGAGGAGCTCGCCGGCAACCCGCGGGCCTGGTTCCCGCTCGTCGAGCTCGCCCGGCTGTCGCTGCACGACGACCACGAGGGCGCCATGCGCCGGCTCAACGCCGCGTGCGAGCGCGAGCACACCGGGCTCGCCGTGGCGGAGGGGGTCCGCACGCTGCGCGAGGGCGACCTGCCCGGCGACGGCCTCGGTCTCGGGGTGGGGCAGTGGTCCCCGAAGGAGCACATCCCGGAGGCGGGCCGCCAGATCGTCCTCGCCGCCCTGGAGGCCGATCGGCCCTATGACGCCCGCAAGCACCTCGAGGAGCTCAAGGTGCGCGACGACGCCGAGACGGCCGCCGTGATCGCCGAGCTGACACCGCGCGTCGAGGCCGCCGAGCGCACCGCCAACAGCAGCTGACCGCCCGCCTCCTCATCGACCCCTCACCTCCTCAGCGACAGCTCCCTTCTCGGCGGCACCTCACGTCGTCACGAGCCGGCGCCGGCTCGACGGCAAGCGGACGCCCGAAGTCGGGACGTCGGTCCCGCAGCTCTCCGGCTGCGAGTTGCTTGGCTTTGTGGTGAACCTGGTGCCGAGCATCAGGTGCACCCGACCGGACCACCCGGCGGGTCGGAGAAGCGAGGAGGTCCATCCATGGCCGAGAAGATGCGCGCCGCCGTCGTCCCCGAGCTCGGGAGCCCGCTGGAGATCAGGGAGCTCGACATCCCCCAGCCGGGCCCCTACGAGGCGCTGGTGAAGGTGGCGTACACCGGTGTCTGCCACACCGACCTGCACGCCGCACAGGGTGACTGGCCGGTCAAGCCCACGCCGCCCTTCATCCCCGGCCACGAGGGCGTGGGCACGGTCGTCGCCGTCGGTGACCGGGTGGAGCGGGTCAAGGTGGGGGACACGGTCGGCAACGCCTGGCTCGCCTCGGCCTGCGGCGACTGCGAGTACTGCCAGACCGGCTGGGAGACGCTGTGCGAGAACCAGCAGAACAGCGGCTACTCCGTGGATGGCTCGTTCGGTGAGTACATGCTCACCGACGCCCGCTACTGCGCCAAGATTCCCGACGGCGTAGACCTGGCCGCCGCGGCCCCCATCCTGTGCGCCGGCGTCACCGTCTACAAGGGGCTGAAGGTCACCGACACCGTGCCTGGGCAGTGGGTGCTCATCTCCGGGATCGGCGGACTGGGGCACATCGCCGTGCAGTACGCGGTCGCGATGGGACTGCGGGTGGCTGCGGTCGACGTGGACGACAGCAAGCTCGACCTTGCACGGAGGCACGGCGCCGAGGTCGCGGTGAACGCCCGCACCAGCCAGGACCCGGCCGCGGAGATCAAGGAGGCCACCCAGGGCGGGGTGCACGGCGCGCTCGTCACCGCGGTCAACGCTCAGGCGTTCCCACAGGCCGTCGGAGCGCTGCGCCGCGGCGGGACGGTATCGCTCGTCGGCCTGCCGCCCGAGCAGTTCCCGCTCGACATCTTCACCACGGTGCTGTTCGGCCTGACCGTGCGCGGGTCGATCGTCGGGACCCGCAAGGACATGACCGAGGCGCTGGACTTCTTCGCCCGCGGCAAGATCGAGCCCACCTACTCGGTGCGCCCGATGGACGACATCAACGAGATCTTCGCCGAGATGCAGGCCGGGCAGATCGACGGCCGCGTTGTCATGGACATGGCGAGGTAGCCGCCGTCCGCTTGTCTGCCACGACGCGCAGAAAGCCGACGGGGCACGACTGCACTGGCGGTCGTGCCCCGTCGGCGTCTGGTCGGCCGGCCGGCTACCGGGCGGTCAGGAGTCCCCGCCCGCGGTGCCGGAGACCCCGGCGTTGACGTCCCACAGGCGGTACTTCTCGACGGCCTGCCGCGGCACGTCGGCGTCCACCGCGCCGCGCGCGGCGAGCGCCTGCAGCGCCTTGACCACCATCGAGTGGGAGTCGATGAGGAACTGGCGCCGGGCGGCGGGGCGGGTGTCGGAGTAGCCGAACCCGTCCGCGCCGAGCACGTGGTAGTCACCGGGCACCCAGGGGCGGATGAGGTCGGGGACCATGTGGTCCCAGTCGCTGCTGGCGATGTACGGGCCGCCGGCGTCGCGGAGCTTGCTCG